>MDSZ01098756.1_pt1 | contig 17402 bp, 18 predicted proteins | sample 811201 | NCBI WGS metagenome assembly MDSZ01 (sample SAMN05326647, study PRJNA326480) | marine metagenome | isolation source: seawater | place: Indian Ocean: North | collected 2010
TAGCACCCTTCTCCTTAGCAGCAACTGCATTTAGTACCACAAGCCGCGCATCATCAACCCAAGCATCAGAATATTCGAAGCCCTTCTTAATTTCTTTAACTAATGGACTTGAAGCATCAAATTTGATGCCAGCCGACCCAGTTAGGGTTTTTAGCTTGCTCAAATTATCATATAAGAATAAACCTATACGGATCATCCAGGCCGGACGCAAATGGGGTTGATGTGGTAAGCGAAAGCGCATAGGCCACATAATATGTGGGGCTTTATTCAGTAAAACTTCACGTTCGGCTAAGGCTTCACGAACTAGGCGAAATTCATAATGTTCCAAATAACGCAAACCACCATGAATTAACTTACTACTGTTGGACGATGTTGCCGCCCCTAGATCATTCATTTCACAAAGGCTTACACGCAACCCTCTACCCGCCGCATCCAAGGCGATTCCAACGCCGTTAATACCGCCACCAACAACCATTAAATCGAATATATCTGACTGGTTTTCCACTTACTTTATACACCTGTAGTTGCAACTAAAATGCACAGCCGCTCTGTGTCATTTCCTTAGGTGAAATTATAAGTTTAAAAAGGAATATTTTCAAACATTTTCGAACATTTTAAAACAAACAAGGAAGTTTAACTGGATTAGTTGGCAAGGGGTTTATAGAGAAAAAGAATATTTGGTTTTAAGGACAGAGAATGGCTTCTTGTAGGCTTTACACCATATGCAAATTAACCTGATACTCATCCAATGCTGCCATAATTTCTTCTGGCGGTGGAGTATCAGTAAATAGGTGGTCGGCTTGGCCTATATTGCCAAGCCTAACCATGGCATTACGACCAAATTTTGAATGATCAGTGGCTAATATCACTTGGCGTGAGTTCTTTATAATGGCTTGTGCTACCAACACCTCACGATAATCAAAATCCAATAAAGAACCATCAGAGAGAATGCCACTTATGCCAATAATACCAAAGTCCATATGGAACTGATTTATAAAGTCACTTGTGGCTTCACCGATAACACCACCATCAGTATGCCTAACCTCACCACCCGCAATAATCACCGAAAAATCTTCTTTAGAGCCTAGAATAGAGGCTACATGCAGATTATTGGTAACTACCTGAAGGTTACGGTGATTAAGTAATGCCCGGGCAATAATTTCATTGGTGGTACCAATATTAATAAACAAAGAGGCGCCATCGGGAATGATCTTAACCAAGGCCGCAGCAATCTTTTCCTTCGCCTCAAGGTTCATAGCTTTACGGTCTTGGTATGAGGTATTTACAGTACTACTTTCAATGCCGGCACCACCATGGTGGCGTGCTATTTTTTGCTCCAAGGCAAGCTGATTGAGGTCACGACGAATAGTTTGCGGAGTAACCTGAAAGGTTTCCACAAGCTCGTCGATACTCACAAAACCACTGGCCTGAATCTTTTCTAAAATCAAGGCATGACGGTGACTTTGACTCATTGCCCTTATTCCTCTTTGCTAACCAAATCATTAGTTGGCAAGCATTGTAACACTGCCTATGCATACTGAAAACCATAGGCCATAACCACCACAGTTTACGCAAAACACACATAGAGAAATAAGAAAACGAAAAAAATCGAACAAGCATCCGACAAATTGTCGGATGCTTGGGTCTTAAAGAGGCCAAAAAAAAGAGGCCTAAGAGCAGAAGCCTAGGAAGAGCCTCGCGCAGTTAGTAGGCGCTGGGCAATCTCTACAAAGCCCTCTCCCCCATGCCCTTCAGCAACCCACTTAGGAAAGGCATCCATGGTTTTAAAGTCCTTCACATTGGCCACGCCAAAAGCATACTTAAAACGTGCAAACATGGGGGCATCGTTAGGACTATCGCCAACAAAAATGGCCTTATCCATTAGATCATCTAACTCAACCTGCAGAACGTCGCGACAGAAACGCTGGGTCATGGTTAATTTATCGTGCTCACCAAACCAACCATTAACATGAATAGATGAGATTTTTGCCACCGCACCCGCGGCTTCAAAAATAGCCTTAATACGCAATACATCTTGGTCTGCCAAGGGCGCCACATCCTCGCAAAAATCGATAGCTAGGTCTGTATCACGAAAATTCTGATCAGCCGACACCGCAGCACCAGGCACTTCGGCTAAAATTTGATCCCGCACACGAGCCAATTTAATGCGATTTTGCTCACGTTCCTGATCTGTTGCCGCAAATACCCTAAGCATGGAGCGGGCTTGATGTTGATAAGCATAATAAAAGGCACCATTTTCACCTACTACCCCGGCCACAGGCCAAAAGCGAGCAATCAGATCACACCAACCAGCCGGCCGGCCTGTTACGGGTATCACCTGAATACCGGCTTCACTTAACTGCTCAATAGCCGAATAACTTGCAGCACTTAAGCGCCCTTCTGTGGTGATGGTGTCATCAATATCAGCAAAAACATAGTTAATTGATCGCGCTACTTCCAGTGGCAGTTGGGACAGTGCTTGCATAGTTCTCTCAGCTTAATCTTGCACATCATTTGGCCAGACCTCGGGGTGTTCTGGCTTTTTGTTTAGGTGGCCTTATGCAACAAAGAGGCAGCTAAATCGGCAAAGCCAAAACCACCTGGTCTGTTGGTTATATAGGTTGGTGGTTTTTCAATTTCATCCAGAAATGGCTCTACATTAGCAACTCCAATGGTGATAGGAAAACTGGCGAACATACTATCATCATTAGGTGAGTCACCACAAAAAACTGTGTTCTCATAGGCAACATTATGATGTGATAACCAGTCCAAAGAAGTAGAAGCCTTGGTATATTGTCCCAGCCATACATTGATATGTATTGGCCCCACCTTAGCATTAGCGCCGGCCGCGCGACAAAATTCAGCGATACGCTGCGCTGCAGAACGTTCCATCTGAAAATCTTGACCGATATCAAAAGCCATATCCGTAAGACGGAATGACTGATCAGTAGTCAGTTGTGCGATGGGGAATTGTTGCAGTACATTTTGCTGAAGCTGAAGCAATTGGTGTTTATTTGCCTCTCTCTCCGCTTGCGGCAAAGCAAAGGTATAATTCAACTTGCCGGTTTTATCCCGATCGATATAAAAAGCACCATTCTCACCAATTATGGAATCTATTGGCCAGGTTCGTAACATACACTCACACCAACCAGCACAAGCGCCAGTCACTGGCACCACCCTAATGCCAGACTGTTGCAAAGCAAATAATGCCTGAAAGGTCTCCACAGGCAGCCTACCCTGCCAAGTTAAGGTTTCATCAACATCAGTAAACACCAATGTAGCTTGATGTGGGAAGGCGGATGGCAGGTTAAGTGTGGAAATAACGCATAGGACTGAAATACCATAGCCAATTTACGCTGGCCAGGTGTCAACCCAGTAATATCATTGTCATCCAACTCAATCTGGCCGACCTCTGGTTCTACCAAACCAGCGATCATTTTTAGGGTGGTGGATTTGCCGCAACCTGAGGGGCCAAGTAAGACAACAAATTCACCGTCTTCCACAGTAAGGTTGATATCATCAACAACGCGTTGGTTATTGTAGCTACAGGACAAGCCATTTACCTTTAGCATGCTTCACCTCCGGCATTAGGGCCAACCTCAAATACTTCAATATCAAGGTCCTTACAAAGTTCGTAAATTGGTTCAGAAATAATGTCCATAATTAAGTAATCTATATCGTTGAGCACACCGGAAATAACCGGCGCATAACGCTCAAATTTAGTATGATCAACAACCAATATTCTGGTTGCGCTATTGTCAATAATGGTGCGCGAGATATGGGATTCCTCCGGAGAGAAATCCAGCAACTGGCCTTTTTGATTGAGTCCCCCCACTCCAAAAACACCGTATTGAATATTAAACTTAGCCATAAAATCAGTGGTATCAGATCCCATTAAATCCTGATCATTAATTCGCACCTTGCCACCGGCCAGATGGGTTTGAATATTGGCGTTATGACACAAGGTAAGGGCGACATTGATATTATTGGTAACGACTGTCAGCCCAGGGTGATCCAGCAAAGCAACAGCAACTTGCTGTGGCGTGGTGCCAATACCAAGAAAAATACTGCTATTTTCTGGCAATAGCTCTACCACCTTACGGGCAATATTCTGCTTTGACGCTAAATTCATCACCGTACGATTGCTAAATGACACATTTTGATTACTACTGGGTAAGCTAATGCCACCATGCACACGGCGCACGAGACCGAGCTCACTTAATTCGTTGAGGTCTTTGCGAATAGTTTGGATCGTCACATTAAACAAGGCCGTAATATCGGCACTAGAAAGCACACCATTGACTTCATGCAAACGATTAATAATCTGTTTTTGACGCGTTGATAAGGCCATTTTCTTAGCTCTAATTATTATTTTGTCTGGCGCAGATAATTTGATAAAAGACAAGACAATATATTCTTTAGAATATTTATAGCATTCGAACGAACACTATGTCTAGTTAAAATTTATAATTTTTAGGTTTTTAAGGAAAAAATTTTCTTTCGAAGATATAAATAAAAATGATTACTGGCTATAACCAGCCGAAAAAGAGCCAAAATTTCTACTATTAAACAACTAGATATAATTAGTATAGAAGAAATTTATACGTCTACTATACAGAAAATAAAATCAGTCCATTATTTTTGATTATGAATAATAGATATGACAACTGGATTAAAGGTAATCAGTATTATGAATGGTCAATTAGCGTATTAAGCCATTGTTCGAATTGCTATTGTGGCAGCGCACCATTTATTTCAGCTATGGGCTTTCCAGCTTTAAATGCAATCAGAGTGGGAATACTGCGGATATTATATTTAGTAACTAACATAGGCTCTACTTCCGTATCCACTTTTATAAAACGCAACTGCCCTGATTTTGCGTTAGCAGCTTGCTCAAATACGGGGGCAAAGCCCACACAAGGTCCACACCAAGTGGCCCAAAAATCGACCACTACCCTATCATAACTTTGCACAAGGGCATCAAAGTTGGTGCTGGAGGCGGCAACGGGTTTGCCATCAAATAAGGGCCTTTTGCAGGCCCCACAAACAGCTTTGTCCCTTACCCGCTCAATAGGTACGCGATTGGTTTTTAAGCAATGGGGACAGCGGCTGACAATATTAGGCATAGGTACAGTGATAAGCTGTTTGCCGCACTACTTTAACATCAAAACTGGTATTGGCGGCTACTTCAAACTGTTCACCATTGGTAAAGCGCTGCCAATTGTCTGCACCTGGTAGTTTGACTTCCAACTCACCATCAATCACGGTCATGGTTTCAAATTGACTGGTACCAAAGGTAAATTCACCAATATCCATCACTCCAACGGTGGTGGCTAACTCTTGGCCTTGAAAAGCAATGGATTTGACCTTGTCATCGAAGTAAGAATTGACGTTAAGCATAGTTGGTTCCCTATGAAGCGTTAAATTAGGGGCGCATCATAGCCTTATTTAGGTCTGACGTCATCATCAAAACAAGGGATGGGGGCTTACTTATACAAATTTACTGAAACAGCTTAACTAAGCAATTAATGCGGCAGCTTTGCCCTGGGCACGTAAATGCTCCAAAACCATTAAGGGATAGTCTGTGATAATGCCATCAACCCCAAGGGCAATCATGGCATCGACATCATCAAGCTCGTTTACGGTCCAAGCATAGGTGATTAGACCTAATTGACGGGCCATGGTCATTTCTTCCGATGTTAGATTATCAAAATAAGGGGCCCACATCTTGCCACCGGCATTAGCAATCACTTCAGGTAAAGAACTGTGTAAATGCGCATTGGCTAATGGACCCATCCATACAGAGTCAGGATAAATATTATTGTTTCCATACTCATCTTCAGGCCCAACACTAGTCAGATATGATGTCGCAATATGTGGCGCCACGCGCTGCATTTCTAAACATAAATTCCAATCGAAACTTTGCACCACCACACGTTTTTGAAGACCAAACGCCTCTATAGCATCAGTAAGTTGTTGCACAACTAGCTCAACGGGCGCCGTTTGGTAAAATTTTGTTGGATCTGATTTGATCTCAACATTCAGCCAGGCTGATTTATTTTCTGGCAGTAGAAGCAACTGAAATACATCAGTCAGGGCTGGTATAGCAGCAAAATTTAGACTCTGTTGATCCTTAAATCGACGTTGGTAGCTACTTTCTGGGCGACAGGCACCCACATTAAAGTCCTGCAATTCCTGCAGGGTTAAGTTTCTAATTTGAAAGGCATCTTCATTCACCCACTCACCCGACAAATGCCGCGTAGTATCTGGGTGCAGAGCACTATTATGAGTAGCAACAAGAACATTATCCTGCGTCATTAGCACATCGAGCTCAAGGGACTGAATACCTAAAGATAAAGCATATTCAAAACTTTCCAGTGTATTCTCGGGTAATACACCTCGGGCACCACGATGCCCCTGAACATATATCATGTCAGGTTGCGTATGCAGTGCCTTTAGTAATGATTCGCTATGCATTAACCTACCCTTTGCTGTGTTTCAGCATCAAAGAAATGCAGGTTATCTGGCTCCACAGAAAAGCCCATAACATCCCCAACAGCCAGATCTCTAAAGCCATCCAAGCTTACTACCAAGGTAATATCCGTATCCTTTAAGACCCCATGAAGCAAGGTGTTAGCCCCCAAATGCTCAAGCATATTGACTTCTACTTGAAAATCACCAGAGTTACTTTCAACAAAATGCTCAGGCCGGATACCCAACAGCATATTATTACCACCCTGAATATCAAACTTGGTGGTAACGCCATTTGGCAAGGTATTGGATGAAGCCTCATCGCCACTGGTTATTGGAATAAAGTTCATCGCGGGGCTACCAATAAAACCGGCAACAAATACAGTTTGCGGGTGTTGGTAGAGCTCTATTGGCGTTCCAAATTGCTCTACATAGCCATCATTTAACACCATCAAGCGATCACCCAAGGTCATCGCTTCGACCTGATCATGGGTAACATAAATCGAGGTTAAGCCAAGATCTTGTTGTAACTTACGGATTTCTACCCGCATTTGTACCCTGAGCTTAGCATCCAAATTTGATAACGGCTCATCAAACAAAAACACAGCTGGTTCACGCACAATAGCGCGTCCCATAGCAACCCGCTGACGCTGGCCACCAGAAAGTTGGCGGGGCTTACGATCCAGAAATTCTCTTATCTCCAAAATATCAGCAGCTTTTTCAACCCGTTGACGAATCTCGTCCTTGGGCAGCTTACGAATTTTTAAACCATATGACATATTTTCAGCCACGGTCATATGTGGGTAGAGGGCATAATTCTGAAACACCATAGCGATATCACGATCCGCTGGCTCTTTATCGTTTACGACACTGCCATCAATAGAGATATCACCCGTGGTGACTTTCTCTAGGCCGGCAATCATGCGTAATAAAGTCGATTTACCACAACCAGAGGGGCCCACAATCACGATAAATTCACCATCTTGAATATGGCCATTTATATTGTGCAAAACCTCATTGGAATCGTAACTTTTGGTTACTTTGTCGAGTTGTATTTCAGCCATAGTGGGTCTTCCTATTTATCTGTTTCCGTCAGGCCTTTTACAAAAAGCTTCTGCATGGTGATAACTACAATAATCGGTGGCAACATTGCCAACATCGCAGTCATCATAATTATATTCCACTGGGGCGATTGCTCCGCCGCCTCCAGCATTTGTTTAATACTCATGACTATGGTCGTCATATCTGTATCCGTGGTGATCAACAATGGCCACAAATATTGGTTCCAACCATAAATAAATAAGATTACGAATAAAGCGGCAATATTGGTGCGCGAGAGCGGTAGCAAAATATCCCAGAAAAAGCGCATTGGCCCAGCGCCATCAATCCGCGCACTTTCCAGCATCTCATCAGGAATAGTTAAGAATACCTGCCGGAACATAAAGGTTGCCGTCGCCGATGCAATAAGGGGAATAGTTAAGCCCCAGTAGCTATTTAACAGGTTTAAGTTAGCGATAACCTCAAAGGTAGGCAGAATACGCACTTCCACAGGCAACATTAGGGTAATAAAAATCAACCAGAAAAAGCCCATCCGAAACGGGAATTTAAAATAAATAATGGCATAGGCTGAAGTTAATGAAATAGCAATCTTACCGAGAGAAATACCTAAGGCCATTACCAAACTGTTAAGCAACATACGCCACACAGGTGCAGTCTCTGTACCCGACAGACCAGCACCAAAGAGGGTTTTCTGTAAGTTATCCCATAAATATGGCCCTGGCAGCATAGGCATAGGGCTCTGCAACATGCGCACCTCATCGTGACTAGCCGCTACAAAGGTAATCCAGATGGGCAAAGCCACCAGCAATACCCCCAGCAGAACAACACAATGGGTAAGAAAAGTGAAAATGGGCCGATTCTCAATCATTAGTAGTCAACCTTCTTCTCAACATAACGGAACTGGATCACTGTCATCGCAATAACCAAAAACATCAGTACCACTGATTGGGCAGCAGAACCACCCAAGTCCAAACCAACAAAGCCATCATTAAATACTTTATAAATCAAAATCGTGGTTGACCCAGCTGGGCCACCTTGGGTAACGGCATGAATAATGCCGAAAGTGTCAAAAAACGCATACACAATATTGACCACCAAGAGGAAAAATGTGGTCGGTGCAATTAACGGGAACACTAAAGTCCAAAAACGCTGCATGGGGCCAGCCCCATCAATTGCTCCCGCTTCAATAATAGACCGTGGTATTGACTGCATAGCAGCCAAATAGAATAAGAAATTATAAGCCACCTGCTTCCAAGCTGCCGCCATAATCACTAGGAACATGGCTTGATCACCATTTAGATAATGGTTCCATTGTATCCCCATAAAATTTAATAAGTAGGGAAAGACACCCAAGGTAGGGTTAAACATAAACAACCATAAGGCACCAGCTAATACAGGTGCCACTGCATAAGGCCAAATAAGCAGCGTGCGATAGGTTGTAGCGCCTTTAATAATGCGATCAGCAAAGGCCGCTAATATTAAGGCGAAAGACATAGATAGTCCGGCAACAAAAAAGGAAAAGAATATGGTGCGGCCAAAACTATTTAGGTATTGCTCATCTTCGAGCAATAGCTGGAAATTCTCTAGACCCACAAATTCAGAAGAAAGGCCAAAGGCGTCTTCCATTAAAAAAGACTGAAAAAGGGCCTGACTTGCCGGCCATACAAAGAACACCAAAGTAATGATTACCTGTGGTGCAACCAATAAATATGGCAAAGGGGATGATGGAAAATGAACTCGTTTAAGCATCCAATAAGTCTCGAGTTGGTAAGTGCCCTACTATACCCAAAGGATATAGTAGGGCTATACAACGAGGAAGAAAATTATTTAGCGGAACGCTCAAACTTTCTTAATAAGGCATTGCCGCGTTTTACCGCTGCGTCCATTGCCTGAGAAGCTGATTTTGATCCATCCCAAATCGCTTCCATTTCTTCGTTAATTACGTCACGAATTTGAACGAAATTACCGAAACGCAAACCACGAGAGTTCGCAGTAGGTGCATTTAAGCTTAGCTGTTTAATCGCTGTATCTGTACCTGGGTTTTGCTCATAAAAACCTTGGGCTTCAGATAACTCATAGGCAGCTGTGGTAATTGGCACATAACCAGTTTCCTGATGCCACCAAGCTTGCACGTCAGCAGAAGACAAGTAAGTCATAAACTTAGCCAAACCTTTATACTCATCAGCTTCATGTCCCGCTAACGCCCATAAAGTAGCGCCACCGATAATGGAGTTTTGAGGTGCACTGGCTACAGTGGTATCCAATGGCAACATTGTTTGACCAAATTCAAACTCAGCTTGAGACTTGATACTGCCGTAATAAGCAGATGAGTTCATCCACATACCACACTTACCATTAGTAAATAGAGGGAGACTGTCACCGCGACGACCGGCATAAACAAACAGGTTGCCCTCAGACATATCAGCGATACGATCTAGGTGGTTTGCAACATGGCTGTTATTAAAGGTGAATTCGGTATCGAAACCGGTGTAGCCGTTTTCTTTGGTACCTAATTCTAGGTCATGCCAGGCAGAATAGTTTTCAATATTCACCCAAGACTGCCAACCGAAGGACAGGCCACATTCCATACCACTATCAACTAGTTTTTGTGCTGCACCGCGCACTTCATCCCAAGTTGTTGGTACCGCTGCACCGGCCTTGTCTAAGGCATCTTTGTTATACCACATAACAGGTGTAGAACTGTTAAATGGCATAGATAGCAATTCACCATCAGATGTTTGATAGTAAGAAATAACCGCTGGTAAATAGTCACTCTTATCCAGAGACTCACCGGCATCAGCCATCAACTGTTCGATTGGATAAACCGCACCCTTAGCTGACATCATAGTAGCTGTACCCACCTCAAATACCTGTACTAGGTGGGGTTGCTGTCCGGCACGGAAAGCAGCAATAGCGGCTGTCATGGTTTCGGTGTAGTTACCTTTATAAACAGGTACGACCTTGTAGTCAGACTGGGACGCATTAAAATCAGCTGAAATTTTGTTAACACGTTCACCATTGGTGCCGCCCATGGCATGCCACCAATGTACTTCAGTTACAGCCATAGCACCTGACGACATACTCGCCAAGGCGGCGGCCGCAAGAAGTTTAGTCATTTTGGATTTCATAATACCTCCGTTGGAGTAGATAATTTATTTTTATATTTAGGCACAACCAAACACAAGTTTTGGAAACGGCCAGATTTCATTAAGCCATACCAAAAAATATAATACAATAGATTTTTATTGATATTTTTTATAACATAATGTTATATTTTTTAATTGTATTACTGGTTAATAAGCATTTCCTGTTAGACAACTGACTGTTTAGACATATTTTAGATATATAAAAAGGCCAACTAATGACAACTAGCCTACGACAATTAGAAGCTTTAAAAGCCGTTGCCTCAATGGGCAGCTATACCCGAGCAGCTGCCGCGCTGAATATTTCCCAACCGGCAGTTAGTCGCCTAATTAATAGCTTTTCAGAATCCATTGGCTTTGAATTATTCCATCGTCAAAATGGTAAGTTAGTGCCAACCCAAGAAACCCGTTATTTATTGGAGGAAGCTAACCGCTTACTTGATGGTGTAGCTAATTTTGAAAACTTGGCTAAAGATATGCATTTGCGGCAGTCAGGTCATTTAGGTATTGCCTGCTTACCTGGCTTTGCGACCACCAAGCTTCCGGGTATTTTGGCAAATTTCTTAAAAACCAGACCCAATGTAATACTCTCCGTAGAGCCGGATAGACCCGAGTATATACTCGAGTGGATGATCAATAAGCAATACGATATAGGTATTACCCAAGCTTTTCAGGGCCACCCTGCGGTCATTCATCAAAACCTAAATATGCGTACTGTCTGTATTCTACCCCCCGGTCATCGACTAACAGCCTTATCTGAGATCAGCCCAGAAGATTTGGATGGTGAGCGCTTAATCCACCCTAAGTCAGACTCCACCTTTACCCGTGATCTATTAACCGAATTTACGGCCTGTGGTGTGCAAATGAAATCTCTGGCGGTGATTCGTCAATTTGGTTCAGCTTGCCTTATGGTTGCTGCCGGTGCGGGGGTATCCATTGTGAATGAAATTGATGCCTATGAATACGAGGATAAAGGCTTAGTTATCCGCCCGTTTACCCCCAATATGCTATATCGCATGGCAGTGCTTTACCCTCGCCATAGCCCACGTTCTATTTTAGCTATGGAGTTTATGGAAACCTTTCTAGAAAGTATGCAACCTTATCTAGTTGAAGACCCAAGCACTGAGTAATCACAATTCTTATTTTGTGCTAAATTTAACCCTAGCATTTAGCGAATATGATCATAGCGACAACCTAGCAACAAATGACTGTTGCTTTCGCTATCGAGCTTGCGTAATATCCCCCCGCCCCCTCGTAGTTCAATGGATAGAATAGGGCCCTCCTAAGGCTTAGATGTAGGTTCGATTCCTACCGAGGGGACCATTGCCGCTAGTAATTCCTATCTTTAAATCTCTTCTCGGTACTACGTCCTGCGCTAAGCCATGCAGTACTAACTGTTATACAGAATGATTCACCTAATCATAAATACTTTGCACGACAGAACTACTAAAAGAGTAGCTAAATATAGCTTCAGACCAATTGAATACACTACCCGCAAGATCTTTTGTATTTTCCCTAATAAACAATAGATTCTCAGCATAATATTCAAGTAAAATAGCTTTATGAAATCGTTTTCATAATCTATCTGTCCATACCCTTAGAAACTGAATATTTATAAGCACCTAAATATAAACAAACAAGCCATTATTGAAGCCCAGAAAAACCTTATTCCAGTCAGCCGTCAGGCGGCGGCTGAAGGTATTGTACTGTTAGAAAATAAGCAAGCTATGCTGCCCTTTAAAGCAGATGAGGTAGTCGCCTTGTTTGGGCGCTGCCAGATAGACACCTACCGCAGTGGTACCGGTTCGGGTGGTGCGGTAAATGTTCCCTATGCTGTGAATGCCCTTGAGGGTTTGCGGGCTAATCCTGATATTAGGCTAAACGAGACACTGGTGGGTGTATATGAAGAGTGGATTGGTGAAAATCCGTTTGATGACGGTGGTGGTGGCTGGGCTGCTGAGATATGGTTCCAACAAGAGATGCCCCTCACCGATAAATTGGTCGAGCAGGCTGCCAAAGAGTCCCAAAAAGCGGTGGTTTTTATCGGCCGCACAGCTGGTGAGGACCAAGACAATGCTGATAAAGCAGGTAGCTATCAGCTAACTGATATCGAGATGGATATGGTAACCAAGGTATGCCATAACTTCGACAAGGTGGTGGTGATTTTTAACACTACTAATATTATGGATATGGCTTGGCTCAATACGCTTGAAAATAGTCAGTCAATTAAAGCAGTACTATATAGTTGGGCCGCAGGTATGGAAGGCGGGCACGCCTTGGCTGATGTTCTATCTGGCAAGCAGTCGCCAAGTGGCCGCTTAACTGACACCATTGCCCATAAGCTAGCCGATTACCCCTCTGCCGCTAACTTTGGTCGCAAAGATTACAATACCTATGTAGAAGATATCTATGTCGGTTATCGCTATTTTGAAACCTTTCACCCTAAAGCTGTACAGTATGCCTTTGGTAGTGGCCTTTCTTACACGGAATTTAAACGTGAACTGGTCTCTTATAAGGAAGTAGGCAGTGGTAGCGACGGCACCCTGCAGTTTGATATTAAGGTCACTAACACGGGCAATAAATATAGCAGCAAAGAGGTTGTGCAGCTGTATATGGAAGCACCACAGGGACGCCTTGGGCAGCCATCTCGAGCATTAGTCGGGTTTGCTAAAACGTCTGTGTTAAAACCTGGAGCAAGTGAACAGGTGCGCATATCCGTAGCCCTTGCTGCATTGGCATCTTATGACGATAGTGGCGCTACGGGACATCGTAGCTGTTATGTATTAGAACAAGGTTGTTACCAATTTTATTTAGGTGCAAGCGTGCGTCAGGCTGAAAAAGTGAATGCAGCTTATGAACTGGATAAGCTTTTGCTGGTGGAACAGTTAAGTGAAGCCTTAGCGCCTATTCGTCCATTTCAGCGTTTAAAGCCTGGCGTGCAGAATGAGCATGGACTTTATACCAAAAGCCATGAACCAGTGCCTCAGCGGACTATTTCACTAAGCCAGCGTATGCAGGACAATATGCCAGAAACCCATAAGATCACTGGTGATCAGGGTATTAAGTTGCAGGATGTGCAACAAGGCAAAGCCTCATTGGCAGCCTTTGTCGCGCAGATGACGCCAGAGCAATTGGCCACCATCGTTAGAGGCGAAGGTATGTGTAGTGCCAAGGTGACTCCGGGCACGGCTGCCGCCTTTGGTGGCGTGTCAGACAGCCTATTTAAGCTTGGCATACCCGTAGCGGCTGCCGCAGACGGCCCTTCTGGCATTCGTATGGACAGTGGCCATGAGGCTTCTCAGGTTGCTATCGGCACTCTACTTGCCTGTACTTGGAATAAGGAGCTTAACGAGCAGCTATTTAACTTGGTTGGCCAAGAACTAAGGGCAAACCAGATTGACACCCTATTAGGGCCAGGCATTAATATTCATCGCCACCCACTGAATGGCCGCAACTTTGAATATTTTTCCGAAGACCCTCTGATGACCGGCGTTATGGCTGCTGCACAAACGCGTGGCCTGAAGCAAGCAGGCGTTGCCGCCACAATTAAACACTTTGCTGCCAATGATCAGGAAACGGCCCGTGTGGATGCTGATAGCGTTATGTCCGAGCGAGCCTTACGTGAAATCCATATCAAGCCCTTTGAAATGGCAGTTAAGCAAGGTGGTGCATCTAGCATTATGACCGCCTACAATCCTGTGAACGGCCATTGGACAGCGTCTAATTATGACCTTAATACCACTATTCTCCGTGGCGAATGGGGTTTTACTGGTATTGTTATGACCGACTGGTGGGCGAAGATGAATGATCCAGTTAGTGCGGGTAAAGAGGATAGAACCTTCACTTCATTTATGGTGCGGGCGCAAAATGACCTTTATATGGTGGTTGAGAACGATGGCGCCGAAAGCAATCCCATGAATGACGACACTATGCAAGCACTGGAAGCAGGTTCATTAAGTATAGGTGAGTTCAACGTAGCGCTATGAATATCTGCCGATTTATTATCAATGCACCGGTTATGGATCGCCCACTTGTGCCTTATGACCCGATCAAAGTATTTAAGGCCCATAAAAGCCCCGCCATTGAGGAGGTAATGCCTATTGATAAGCCTCTTAACTGCAATATCAAAAGCAATGCAACTTATACACTTGCAGTGGAGGCAGACGGAGTATACCAGTGCAGTGCAATGATGCGGTATGCCCGCAATTCACAGGCCCAGTCATCTTGTAGCCTAAGCTTTAACGGCACATTCAGCATGTCCCTACCGGTCAATGGCACCGATGGTAAATCGGTAACAGTAGAAGGCCTGCAAGTGAGGCTTGAAAAAGGCTTCTACCAGTTGGATATCAACTTTGTTAAGCCGGGTTCAGAAATTCAACAAATCAGCTTTACTAAAGCTAGCAGCTAGTGCAATAAGACTTGTCTTGTATGATCGGGACAATAGAGTTTAAAGGCGGCAGAGTTATTTGCCGCCTTTTTATATGCTGGTTTATATTTTGTTGGCCGCCTTTAAGAGCTACCTTTTTATGTAGCAATTAAATCCGTGATAGTGAATACTTTTCCGAGATAAGCTCCTTCTTAACTCAACATCAAAAATATACCCAAAACTATCATTTTTGATACTCAATCGAGTACATAATGGGGGTATATTTATTTATCAAATATAAAATCGCTAAAGCATTGAGCCACAATATACAAGCTTACTGACCTAAGAATTATTCTTAAATTCAATATTATGCCATCAAGGGGCTTATAGTAAGTGGACGTATATAAGAGTTAAAAATAGAATGGCTTGGGGTTACATGGAAGTAACTACCAGATTTAACTTCATGGCTAAAATAGATTTTTATATGGATTCACTAACCTGCAAATTTGGAAATAAACTTCGTGAAATTCGCACCTCTCGCAATATGACGCAAGAAGAACTTGCTAATTTGGCCTATATAGATCGTGGCCATATGGATCATATTGAACGTGGCACCAAAAGTCCTACTCTAGATAAAATTGAGCAAATATCTAGAGCTCTTAAAGTATCTCCATCATCCTTGCTTAAAGACCTTTAAGCACAGAATAAATTGCAAATATAAGCACACCAGTTGGCACCACCTTCCTATTGGTAAAACATCAAGTATCTGCAAAGACGCAAAGTAAATCAAAATAATTAAGGTTTTTAAGGAAATTTGAGTATGGGCTATTTAGAGTACTTCTTATTCTTTTGCGGTTTAATCATCCTGTTGTTGTTTTTCCTTCCAGATCTTGCCAGAAGGCAGCAATGTAAAGAGTGCAAATCCTGGTTTAAATACGAAAAAATCAAGGTTGATCATGCTGTTTCTGGTAATAAAATAACCACAACCACTGTCAAAAAATGCCGCAAATGTGGGTTTGAGCAAACCTTTAAGAATATCGAAGAACTCAGTGGTAAAGGTTAATAAAACCAATTATCTGTATTGTTAATTCCCCACCTATTCCTATTCATTTTTATTATCTATTTTATTCTTTGCCTTAGCCCATGGATCAAAATTGGTGCTGGTTTTAGTTGGACTATTTGCATTGCCAGATATGTTGTGTGATTTCGCTATTGAATCGAATCGTCTAGGTTTATTGTTGTGCCGTTTGTGATTGCCAGTATGATTATATTTAGCCGCTTTCTCCTCACGTATTGATTGCATTCGAGCGGCATCTTCTAAGGTCAATTGGGCTGGTTGGCCAGCACTATGGTCATTAGGAATAATACGATCTCGTGGGGCAATAGAAAACTCTCGTGCTGGCGCTTTGGGTAAGCTTTTATACTGATATAAATAAAATGCCTCTACCTTTTCTCTAGCCCATGCGGTCTTTTTGAGAAATTTTACGCTGGAGTCAATACTAGGATTGGTTTTAAAACAGTTTAGTTGTATGTAGGCATAGAGAATGTCGAAACCATAGTGGTTTACAATTTCTTCTACTAAGGCTTTTAGACCCAAGCCATGCAAGGGGTTATTTTTGTAGTTGATATCATCACTACTCATAGGAATGCCTGATTAATTATAGGTAGTGACTATTGTTCTGCGCTAGGCCAATGAAATTCTGCAAAGTGCTTGCGACATAAGGACTGGTAAGTATCGTTGCCACCAATATGCACCTGCTCACCATGGGTAACCACCTCACCTTGAGCATTTTTGCGCACTACCATAGTGGCCTTACGGCCACACCAGCACACCGTTTTGATTTCGATTAATTTATCGGCCCAAGCGAGTAAATGCTGGCTACCAGTAAATAATTCACCTTGAAAGTCAGAGCGAATACCGTAACACAAGACGGGTATAGTTAACTGGTCGACTACTTTGGTCAACTGCAACACTTGTTCACGGGTCAAAAACTGACTTTCATCAACCAGTACGCAATCAATTTTTTGCTGTTGGTGTTTGTTAGCTATATGGTCAAGCAAATCAGTATCATTACTAAATAAATCAGCTTCTTCTGTAAGCCCTATTCTGGAGGTGATATTGCCAACGCCAAAACGGTCATCGAGGGCAGCCGTAAGCAATAAAGGCTGCATGCCCATTTCCTCATAATTATAGGCCGACTGCAAAAGGGATGTGGATTTCCCCGCGTTCATTGCTGAATAGTAAAAATACAATTGCGCCACAAGCTACCTCTTTTTTTAATGCCAAAATATCCTTATACAGTGTGCCTTATAGCTATAGGAATGGAAAGTCTTGTCGTTCTTTTAATACCACAAGTAGGACA
>MDSZ01270257.1_pt1 | contig 17398 bp, 7 predicted proteins | sample 811201 | NCBI WGS metagenome assembly MDSZ01 (sample SAMN05326647, study PRJNA326480) | marine metagenome | isolation source: seawater | place: Indian Ocean: North | collected 2010
AGTGGTCAGATAAAAGCAGGTGGATCTAGTAACGCTTCATACTGGTGGCATAATACCACAGTTTGTGGACAATGTGGCGATATGTGGTGGTTTGAAGATACATTTGACTCAGTTGGTAATACTGGTGGTAGTGTTAATGCATTTAGTCAGCCCTGGGCAATTAGATCTTGTGTTAGAAGTAGTTTTACTTTTGAGTTTAGAAGATTTGATCCAACAGTAAATGGTCTAATGAAAGATGATGACAATGTACCAGGTGTACTGGGTATAGAAACCGATGTTTGGGATCCAAGAGGATCTGTTTGTCACGACGGTAGAGAACCTATGGATATAGAGATATTAACAGGAACTAGAGTTGGTGGAGAAGTTGTTATACCAACAAAGAATGCTGCTGTTTGGGAAACAGAACCAACGGAAGATGTTGGTTTAGATTTATACTATGAAGCTTCAAATGCGATACCGATACATTTAAATAAAGATACTGCGAATACCTACATACCACACGGATGTAGAGTTGATATATTGAAATATGAAAATGGTACCTATCAAGACGCGGTATCTCCTTTTACATCGGGGGATTTAGATAACGACGGGGCGGTTGATGATTTAGTGACTCTCCCAGGAACGTATTACGTTGATCACATTGGTCACACTAGAGATAATTCAGTTATAGCTATTAAAGGTTTGATTACCACGTTAGATGAAGAATCATCTGGATCAATCGTGGATAGTTATTATACTAGATTAATAAATTTCGGTATAGATTTAACAACTGACAAATACGTTAGATTCTACCACCCCGATGGTAGTACAACTATGGCTAAGTTAATAGAACATATGATCCCTGAGGACGAACAGGAAGTTGGTGGTGATACAGAAACTAGATTTTTTCCATCCTCAACACAAACAGGTTATTTTAAACTAGATACAGATGTTTGGAAACTACCAGTTGAGTTAAGTTGGCACAATTGTTATACTTTTACAAACGGTGTAGAATCAGACAGAATAAGAGATGATTATAACGCCAACACTATAGACAATGGTGTTAAAGTGTCAACGACATTTATAGATTATGGTAGAGAGAAGAGAAACAGTGGTATGATATACTCGGGTATATATAATTCAACTTCTGGAAAAAATAACTTGAATGAATTTAATATGGCAGAGAAGATAACTAAAGATCTAAACCCGTCTTATGGTTCAATACAAAGATTGAAAACAAGAGACACAGATATGGTTGTGTTAACTGAGGATAAAGTTCTTAGAGTTATAACAAACAAAGATGCACTATACAACGCTGATGGAAACCCACAGTTGTTAGCAACAAATAGAGTGTTAGGTACCGCTACACCATTTTCTGGAGACTATGGTATATCACAAAACCCAGAATCATTAGCTTGGGATCAATATAGAATGTATTTTACTGATAAACAGAGAGGTGCTGTATTGAGATTATCAAGAGATGGATTAACACCTATATCAGATGTTGGTATGAAAACTTATTTTAGAGATAAACTTAGAGGTAGTTTCAAAGCATTAGGAACATATGATTCAGTTAATGGGGAATATAATTTAACTATCGATGATAACACGACAGTTTCTTTTAATGAAGAATCTAAGGGTTGGGTTAGTTTTAAATCTTTTTACCCTCAGATTGGTGGAAGTGTTAGTGGTAATTACATAACAGCTATTAGTAAATCAATTGGAACTAGTGATCCATCTACTGGTATTTTTCATCACTACAGAGATTATATAAGTGGGGGTAAGGTGATTAATAGAAATACTTTTTACGCTTTAGATAGTCAATATGCTGCAAACGATTATGGTTTTTATTTCGATGGATCGCGTTTAGATTTTTTAATAAATGAATCACCTGGAGATATAAAAGAATTTGTAGCTTTCACCTATGAGGGGTCTCAAGCTAAAATTGAACCATTTGCTACGGTTGTTAATCAAACACAACCAGATGGTTCTATGTTTAGTAATAACGATATCACAGGTGTTATGGATGGTGAATACTATAATTTAACTAGACAAAGAGGTTGGAGTGTGTCTCGCATTAAAACAGATAATTCTTCATTTGCTAATTTTAATAATGGTAGTTCTTATTGGAAACAAAAGGAAGGAAAGTGGTATACTTATGTAAGAGGTGGAGTTAGAACAAATTATTTAACAGATGAGGAACTAGAGGAATTCAGCGTACAAGGCATAGGTAATAGCATTGCTCCACCATCTTCAGGGGATAGCGTTGAGAATATAACTATACAAATACAAAACGAAGATGATAACGAATTTAATTAATAAATACTAAAATGGCAGAACAACTTTATATTTTAGAAACATTTCCAATACAAGTTTCACCTGGTGGCACTTGGGCTCAAAAAGATGTTCCTGATTTTTCATTAAACACTTCTGCTGTTGGAGATGGTGTTGCTGATGGAGGTAACATACCACTTTATGGTAGGATAAAGTCGATTGACGACCAGCAGTATTCTGTTTCTGTTGGTGACTTTAATATAGGTAATTACTATGCAAGCAACTCGGGTTTAGATGGTTTAAATAGTATTGTACCGGACGGAGGTAACGCGGATGATGCTATTGACACCATGGTTTTTAGGAAAGAATTTGTTAATGGGGAATTAGGTCAAGCTCCTAATCCCGCGAATAATGCTACCATTGTTTTACCACAGGGCGTGCAAAAGATTGTTCTTAGAGATGCTCTTGAGTGGGGTTCATTCACAAACTCGATTCAGTCAGGTTGCACACCTGTTGGACAAATGGTGGGCATAATGTATAATTATGTTGAAGTTTTAGTTTACTTAGATCCGCTTTTTGAAATAGGTAACCAAAATATAGATACTATAATTGACATAGATGGTAATGGTAACGAAATATGCGGGCAAACACCTAGTTTATACGGCGGCGGTGATATTCGTGTAGTTGTTGAATTAGCTGGTAAGAGAAACAGCATATATCTTGATGAAAATGGATTAGTTCAAGCAGATGGAGAACCTCATTGTACAATAGCTGCTTATCCATGGGGTATTGCGGGCGGTGGATTTACTAACAACTTTAATATGAACATGACTGGAACAGGTGATTCGTTGGAAGGTGATGGAACGGAAGCTTCTATTAATTTTACTCCTCAAACGTTTGGAAGCTCAGAATACTTACAGAGTGCGAGTCAGCCTAACATTTATCAACCATGGTGGTTTTATATAATACCAGATGAGGGATATACTATTTCAAAAGATCTTCTATGGGTACAGCACGACCTCGAGGATACTAACTACATGTCTCCTAGTTCTGACATGTGGAGTTATTGCAATAATTGTCCAAGTGGTATGTTATCTGACGCTAGGAGGTTTAGTTTCAATCGGTATCACGATGAAATATCGGCTGTTGAGACTGAGTATATAGTTGGTGGAGATATACCTAGCACATCTGCTTTTAATCAATTTCCACCGTTTGGAATCACTACAGGGGACTGGTACGCATCAACACACCATCAAGCTATAAAAATACAGAAAGATGGAGTCTTAATGAACTACAGCGATTTAAATGATATGAGTTCCGCGGTTGGTTTAGGTTGGGGACAGATAGTATTCATGAACTCCGGTTTATCTTATACCGCGCCTAGCAATAGTACTAATTATGGTGAGTATGTTGTTGGTGAGGGTGTTGAAGATTTTGATTGGAGTGTTTATGGTGCAGGTGAATACTTTGTAAACACGTGGCTTCAAACACCAGAGTATCAACCAGCAAACTCTGCATATATGTTTCCACCTAATTGGTGTGCTAATGATTTTTTAGGCAATAAAGTTGTAGTTGGACTTAATAATTTACACACCTTCCAACCGGCTGAAAATGGTAATCCTCAAGAGTTAAGAATAAGAATATACGGAGCAGCTGTACCTATAGTAGACGAGGAGTGTTGTAACGCATTTTTTGAAATCAATTGTGAATAATGAGTAAAGAAGTTTTATTAAACGGTAACACTATAGAGGTTTTAGAAACAAATTTTAATTTGTCTACTAAAACCGTAAACTCTGGTTTTAGTAATCAAAAAACTGTTCTTACGTTTTCTGGTAGACTTAAAAAAATAAACCGACTATGGTTGGCACTATAAGTTTAACAACAGAACAAGACCCTGGCAAAGGTCATATTAAGAGGTTGGTTAAAAAATCTAAATTAGATAGCGTTAATAATATAGGCTTAGGTAGTAACTTAAAATTAGTATTAAAATCAACTAACAAAGATATTGAAGGAAATATTACAGGTCATATCTATGACGTTATTTTTACAGCTAAAGAAACTACTAGTAAGAGTAATAAATTAACATATTCTTTAGTTAATAATCCTAGAGTTATTAGAAACGAACACAAGTCTGGTGTTAATAGAGAAGACAAAGGAGCTTCTTTTATAGAGTCTATTCAAGTTGGTAGTAAAAACATAAGTCCATCTGGAGCTAAATATAGAATACAACTAACTGGTATACCGTACACTTGGTTTAACGTGAAAATTGGAGAAGTGGTTAGTGGAGAAGTTGAAACATTTATAACTAATCCAAAATTATCTAAAGAAGGTTTATTAAACGCGCAGTTAGATAGTAGTGGTAAGTATTCGTTTACACAAATTTTTCCATCAACAACAACAGACAAGAGATACGATGTACATGTTCAAGTTTTGAAACCTAATGCTAAATCACCTGTAGTACCTGAGTTATCATATGATGGTGTTGGATTTTCTAAAAAATTACTATCTGGAACATGGAAAGCTAGTATACCTGGTTGGGAAGGTTGGTTAACAAGAAGTTTTACTCAAAGAACTAAAGCCTGCCAATTAACAATGAGGTTAACAACAACAGATAGTCACGCTAAGATAAATGGAGTAACTGTAGTTCCTTATAACCACGATAGTGACGGAGGTACAGCTAATGTTCAAGTACACGATAAAGTTTTTAGAGGACAAAGAGGTTTAGGTTCTACAACTAGTTATCCAATTAGATATGTCTTATCAGGTAGAACATATACAACTAAATCTGGAGCTGGAGGTGCGAGTCCTTTTAATATTGGAGGTGAGAACACTTTTGGTGTCCCCAAGTTTTCTAATACAACTAAAGTTTTATCTGATTGGACTAATTCAGTTTACACAGATAATAATGGAACATTAATTAGTATAAACGATATTAGTGTTAGTGGAAGTGGAACAAGTAACTACATTTTATCATTTGTTGTTTTTGTAGAATCATTTGGTAGAACAGATACTATAATGTCTTTAGATTTAGACTCTATTGTATCAATAACTTAAAAAAACTAATATGAATTTATTCTCAATATTTTTTAAATACCCTATAAACACATCTGTTCAAGAGGGTGATACGGCTCATTACGTTTCAACAACTGGAAACTTTACTGCTGGTGGTTTTACGCTAAATTCTAGCGCATCACCAACGCCAACAAAGCTTGGTAAAATAGTAAAAATACAACCTATGGATACTAATGGTGATAACAACTGGGACACAGTTGAAATAGAAATAGATTTAATAACCGACAGTACTCCTAACATAGGAGATTTTATAATGTTTAGTAAGAGTAGACAGGCTAATGTATCTTCTAGTAAAGGTTACTATGCTGAGGTTAGAATGAATAATGATTCTAAGGAACCAGCTGAGTTATTCACGGTGGGTTGCGAGGTGGTTGGTAGTAGCTAAATATTTTAGAAAAAATGTAACTATATAATAAGTAAATAATAAACTAAAGAAATAATCATGGCAAGAACAAGAGGTAAAAGTGGTTTTAAATTAAGATCAGCTCAAGGTGGTGACAATAGAACCACATTTAAATCAATAGGTTCAAGTGATGCTCCATCACCACTACCTAAAAATAGAACTGATGCTGCGAGAGAATGGAACTATTATAAAAATATGGATAGGGATAATCGATATCAAGATAGCAATCCAGCTCGATCAGGTTCTAAGCATGGATTATATCAGGGTGATTATATACAAAATTGGAATCAAGATGTAGAAGGAGATATCCCACCACCAGAAGTTTACTACGACTGGGATGGCGATGGTGAAGTAACACAAAGAGAGATTGATAAAACAATTAAGAAAAAAGGTAGCTACAAGCAGGCTGTAAAAGATTTAAATAACTCCTTGTACTCTAACACGAGAGACTTTGATGTATCAAAACCTTACTTAACACCAAAAATGAAAGCTAGAGGATATTCTCAAGTTCAAGATCCTTATGGAACTTGGCATATAATGGGTAAAGATGGTCAATTGAAAGACTATGGAACTAGAGCTATGGACGAACGAAGTAAAGCCTGGAGAGAGGGTAATGTTTGGAATCCAAACGTTGATGCTGACGAAGATGGTTATGCTGAAGGATCATATGTTCCTTATGAAAAGGGTTATGACTTTAGTGTTGATCAAAATGCTACTGCAACAGAAATTAAAAATAGACACACCGAACAAGGTCAAGGTCAACCAATTTACAATCATGAGTTCAGTACTGTTAATCCAGAAGATGTTCCTGTTTCAACAATGGAGGAAGGTTGGAATAGACCTAAGGTTGTAGAAGGTGAACCACCGGTAGAAAAACCACCGGTAGAAAAACCTCCAGTTGAAGATGCTCCACCGGTAGTGGAAGAAGACCCACCAGTAGAAGAAGATGCTGGTAACTTTGGTGATGCTTTTAAAAATGCTAGAGAAGAAGGTTTAAAAGAGTTTGAGTGGAATGGACAAAAATATCACACTAGACGAGCAGATGAAACACCTGAGGAGTGGAATGAAAAATTTGGAGGCGGTGATATAAACGAAACACCTGGCGCTTTAAAGGGACCACAACCTGAAGTACCACAAACACAAATGTCCACAGAGCAGTTAGAAGAAAAAATGTATGGTACTGGTCCAGGCGGTGGTAGTGCTGGTCCTCAAACACAAATGGAAAACCCGGGGCCAACTGGAGATGGAGAGCTTGATATGGATTCTGATGATGATGGTATACCTACTGGTATTGATGCTACTCCCGAGGGGGATGATGGGCCTGATTTTTCTACACCAAGAGACGAGGAAGAAGAAGAGTAAAATTTAAATTAATATAATATGAGTCAACAAGGATCTCCATTTAATTTCGCTTGGGGTGCTGCAGCTGGTTTAGCTGGTGGTATCATAGGTGCTATTGGTGCTGGTAAACGTAAAAGAGCTGCTGAGAAAAAAGAAAGAGCTGCTAGAGCGGAAATGAACCGGATGAAAGCTGCTTACGCTGATATGGACCTAAGTAATCCATATGCTAACATGGAGAATCAGTTCGCTGGAATGAAAAATCAATTTGCTGGTTTGGAAAACACGATGGAAGATCTAACGGTTAATCAACAACAAGCTGAATTCGAAGCACAACAAAATCAACAAAATCAAGCTAATATAATGGATACACTTAGCGCTTCAGCTGGTGGATCTGGAATAGCCGCTTTAGCTCAACAAATGGCACAACAAGGTCAAATGGCTAATCAACAAGCTGCTGCTAGTATAGGTCAACAAGAGTCAGCAAATCAAATGGCTGCTGCTCAACAAGCTGGACAGCTACAACAATTAGAAGCTCAAGGAGCTGCGGATGTTGATTTACAACAAAGACAAGGCCAAGCAGCCGTTGATCAACAAATAGCAGCTGGTGAACAAACAGCTCAAGCTAGGGAACTAGAAAGACAAGGTACTCTACTGGGTATGGCACAACAAGAAACCGCAGCATACCAACAACAAGCTGCTGATGCTCAAGCTTCTAAGATGCAAGGAATTAGTGGGGCTATAGGTAATGTTGGAGGGTTCTTACAAGGTCTTTCAGATAGAAGATTTAAGAAGAATATTAAATTAATAGGTAAATCGCCTAGTGGTTTAAATATATATCTATTTGAATATATTAACGGGATTTTTGGAAAAGGAGTGTACCAAGGTGTTATGTCTGATGAGATACCAAAAGAAGCAGTTATAAAACATAAAGATGGATACGACATGGTTAACTATTCTATTATAGATGTTGAATTTAAATTAGTGGAAAATGTTTAGAGATCCAAACATGCCGGTAGAGGAACAAGGTGGTTATCAGCCACAGTCTATGAATCCTAGACCCCAATACAATCCTAGATCAATAGAAGAGATAAAACAGGAAGTTGATGTTTGGGACGTAGATACTGGTGCTCAAAGAGTTTTAGATACAAACGGGGAGTTATCTCAAGAAGAAATGAATTCCATGAGAGAGGAACTAGGTGGACCGATGCGAGAGGAATTCATACAAGGAAATCCTGCTATTGAAGAAGAGAAACAAAAGGAAGCATCAAACATGTTTGCTCAAAAGGAGCAATATAAAGATCTTAGACTTTCTTTAGCTCAAGATTATTTAGACGGTAATCTGAGCCAAGCTTTTATGCAGTCACCTCAAGGTGAAGAAATAATGAATAAATTATTGAGAGACGAGAAACAGTTAGTTAAAAACAAATGTCCAGAAGGAGAAGAAGACTGCGAAGATAAAAACAGCTTAGGTATAATGTTAACTGATTACGATTTGATAGGAAAAACTCAAACAGCCTTAGAAACAGTTAACGCTCAAATACAAGAATTAACAGGTTTATATAATCAAGGTGGAGTAGATGATGGTGGTGTACAAATGGATGAGTTAGTTAACAAGCAAAAGGAATACCAAGCACTTATAGAATCTAATCCTCAAAAATGGTCAAATCTACAGAAACTAGTAACATCTGTTGTTAAAGTAGATAAAGCAACAGCTAATGTTATAGAGGACGCTAGAACTAAAATATATAAAAAAGGTTTAGATACTTTACCGGAAGATAAAACGGGATTCAACGAGGAGCATACTAGACAAACTGTTGATAATGCTATTATGGGTAAGGGTAACTTACAGTCTATGATATACGACAGTATGTTACCGGGTTTTAGAAAAGATGGTACACCTAGAACTTTTTATACAGATTTAAAAGATTATATCATGGGTGTTGAAGAAGGCGGTAGAACTTATAGTGATTTTGGTATAACAGATGAAATGCTGGGACAAGGCGATATTAATGCTGATGGTATAATAGATGAACAAGAAGCGGAGAATATAGCTCAAACCTTAGTTAATGATGAGGGTTTAGTTAGAGAACAGTTAGGTGATTATTTCACTCAATATCTGAGAAGTAACTATGAGCTAGGTTTATCTAATAGGAGAGAGAGTTATATAAAAGAAGATGTAGGTGGAGTGGATAAGAGAAATAAACTTAATAAGCTAGAATATACACCACAGGTAAAAAGCGACAAAAACAAGTCCAAGTCGCTTAACACAGATTGGGCTTAATTAATCACGGGTAACTAACGAAACAGTATGTCAAAAATATATATGATCGACGGACAACCACACGAGGTGTCCGAAGAAAAAGAAAAAAGTTTTTTAGAAACAAATAAAGATTCAAATCCAGTTTTATCACACGTTAAAGCAGGTAACACTTATGTTAACATGGAGACAGGGGTTCTTGAAACACCTGACTGGTCAGATCAAGTAACGATCGGCCCTATGCCTGAAGAACATTATTCGGGAAACCAACAGAGCTCTACAGAAGGGGCGACTGTAGAGCAAAACACTACAGCACAAAATCAGAACGAATCTTCGGTGTCCAACTTGGAAGATGGTTCATCGGTCTTACAAAATAATCAACAAGCAAATTTTACTGGTCCATTACAAGAAGATGGTACTCAAGGTGAGGGCCATCGTAGTACAAGTGAGTTAGCACTTGAAGAAGATATTTCTAATGCTAGAGCCACTGTAAGTCAAGATTCAGATGGGGATGGGATTACTGATGTTAACGAGAACTCTATAAACAGAGTTAATGATTATTACAAAGATACATTATATAATGAGACAGAGGCTCCTGGGTTGCAGGAACAGTATGATCAAGCCTACGATCAACAAATGCAGGATTTTCTATGGGGAGAGCAAAGGAAAAGTACGGTTAGCAAAATAGGATACGACAAGTTTGACAGCATGAGTGTTGGTAGTAAAGCTGGTGTTCCTAAAAAGAAAACTGCTGCTAGAGATATTCAAACCGATGTTGATCAAATATACAATAAAACTATTCAAGATGTTGCTGTTCAAGATTATATAAAAAATTTAACATCTGAATTTCTACCTGACGGTAAAACTAAAAATCCAAACTACGATCCTAATTTTGATATCAGTGATTTATCTCCAGAAGATAAAAGAAAATTTATAAATAGCATTATAGAACAAGATGATAATGGGGAATTTATAAATCAAAAATTCCCAGAATTCTTAAACAAAGCTAAAGAAGAAGCTACTGATGTTAGAAACAGAAGAGTTGAATTAAATCAAAAATTAGAAAAAGGAGAGATAAATCAAGAGCAATATGACGAGGAATTAAAACTTTTAAATGGTTACACTGATGATGAAGGTAACGTTATTAATCCTGAAGATAGATTTCATGCTAACTTTGAGAATAGCTTGTTTCACGCTGACAAACAAAGTGAGTTAAGAAAACAACTAAATATTGAATTAGAAGAAGGAAAAGAAACTCATAGGCAGAAAAAGAAGCATAAGAAAGAGCAACTTGAAACTGCTGAAAAACTACTTACAGATAAACAGCGTGAGATTCAAATGAACATAGACTCTCAAGCTCAACTTAATGAAAAACAGGAAAAGCTACTCAGCTCTGTAAAAACAGACCATGCTTGGCTTATTAGTGAAAAAGAGGGTGAGGGTGTTTGGACGAGAAATAGACTAGAAGAATTACAAAATACTAAAATCGAAGGTGATCCAGCTATATTGGATAAAATAAAAACATTATCGGAAACTCCAGTTGAGGGTGATCAAGCGATATTATCACAAATAGAAAAAATAGCCAACGGTACATATACGACTCAAGAACAAGTAGATGCCGCTAAAGCTAAAATAGAAGCGCTTCAAGAAGAATACAGGGTTAGCGCAGAAGCTAATTTAAAAAATGTTAACGATCAGATAACTGCGTTAGCACAAGAGTATGATAGCCAAGTAAAAGAAAAAGCAGCTATAGCTCAAAAAGAATATACAGATCTGTATAATAATTACACTGGTAAACAGAAGAATATTAATGATGCTCAAAAACAAGCTCAAGAATGGGATGCTTTAAGCGCTACGTTGAATGATGAATTTAAAGCGTTAGATTTAGATATTCAAGACCTGTCTGTTTACGCTCAGCAATCTAGAAAATATAGAAAAACTTTTGGTGCATCTGCGATGGCTAGTACTATTAGTGGTTTTGCTAAAAACTTTGGTGATTTTGGAGAGATGTTATTTGATGTTAAAGATAATTTTTTAGATAAACATATAAAAGATCCGAATATTAGAAAAGCGGTTGATGTTATGACTTATATGTTACCCGGAGGTCTACAGATAGCTATGGGTGATCTAATGTTTAATACAAAGGATAAAGAAGAAGGAGCGTTATTTGATTTAAGAGATAAAGATGGTAAAGCACAAAGTTTATGGGATATAGCTGGTGGAGCATGGGAGGAAACTCAATACAAGTACTTAGATCAATACCATGAGGACCCAGTAGACTTCGATGATGTTTATAAAAGTTGGGAAGACGGTGAACCAAATTGGGCTAATACCATGGAATGGGGATTAACCACAGCTATAACCCAAATACCTGTGGTTGCTACATTAGCTGCTACTTCAGCGATGGGTTGTCCCATGTGTGGTTTAGGTGTATTATCAGCTAACTCTATGGGAAACAAATATAACCAACTTCAAGAAGAGGTAGAGTTAAGTAAGAAAACCGGAGGTGTATATGGTAATAGATACTCATTTGGACAAATGGTATTAAACTCAACTATACACGGTGGAGTTGAAGGCGCATTGGAATATTTTACAGCGGGTATAATTGGTAAAACAATGGGTTCTTTTTTAAAACAACCTATGAAAGAATCAGCTAAATTAGGTTTTAATAGTTTTACAAGAAAAGCTATATTTACTCCTAAAAACGCCGCATATGCTTTTGGTGAATCACTTGAAGAAACGTTTGCTGAAGGTGGTACAGCTGTTGGACAAAATCTTGCAGATATATTTATTTTAGGAAAGAAAGACGTTGGTGTTTGGGATAATGTTCTAGAGAGTTCTATAAGTGGATTTGGAATGGGTACTATGTTTCAATCACCTAGATTACTTGCTCACGCTAGAAGACCATTTTCAACCTCAGACTCTAATCAACAGATTGGGGAGATGGCAAATAAAATGAGTGAAATAAGCGATGAGATAACAAGATTGAGAAACACGAATAATCCAGAAAACCTAAAAAAGATAGAAAGGTTAGAACAGCAATACGTTGAGCTTACAAATAGAACCGCTCAGATAATGGAGTATGATATAAAGAGGGTTGATGCTTTAAGTAACGAACAGAAAGCTGAGTTGGTTGAGATGGAAAGAAGAACACTACAAGATAGAGTTGAGGCTGAGAAAATAAGGAGTGATGATTCTTTAACAAAAGAAGAAAGAGCGGAAAAACTAGATAACTTAAAAAAGAACGTAGACGCTAGAAATGCTAAAAAAGAAGAAATATTAAACAGCATCGAACCGAAAGTTGTACATGACAATTATGATAGAATAAATACTTTTATTCAAAAGAACGTTGATCTAGCAAATAAAATGGGTCCCGTTAAAACAACGTTCAGAAGGGTTAACGCTAAAGAGTTTGAAAAAAGAAGCATAAAAGGAGAAGGATTAGATTCAAAAGCTGAACTCGAAAATATAGTATCGAAAAGTAAGGGCATAAGTGATGCTATGGATGAAATAATAAATGACCCAAATTCTTCGCCAGAAGAAATAGCTGACGCTAAAAGAATTAAAAAAGAAAACTCCGTAGCTGACAATATTAGAATAGGTGAAGACATGTTGATGTCTAAGAATAATTTTGGCACAATGATACCTCAAATAAAAGATGGTAAATTGGTTGGGATGGAGATATTAATAAATGAAGACACAGCTCTTGAAAACGGAGAGTTTACAGTTGGTGCTCATGAATTTGTACATGCCGCCTTTAGGAATACGTTAGGTGGTGATCCGGTTGCTAGAGTTGCTATGGGTAAACAAATAGATAAAATAATAAACGATAAGGATGTTGAATTTGCTAGTAAAACAGCTAGAAAGAAATATAATGAAAGATTAAAATTATATGATGGCAATATCCAGGGTGAAGAGAAGTTAGCATTCTTATCTGAAATGGTGTTAAACGAAGACGTTAAGTTTAAGAACGACGGACCAATAAACAAAATTAAAGGTTTACTAAGAAGATTTTCCCAAAACGTATTGGGTTTTCCTATTAAGTTTGATAATAAAAATGATGTAGTTAACTTTTTAAAAGATTACAAGAAAGCATACGATACGAATAGTGCTAGTCCAGCTATAGCTAAGATGCTTCAAAAGGGAGCTAATGGTGAGATATTTAATGATCCAAGAAGCTTAAAGCAAAGAAACGCTGAGCAAGCATTTAGTAGAGCTGTTGATTTGAATAGACAGCAAAATCCAGATTTAAAAAGAGAGTTTGACCAGTTTATTTTAAATAGCGACGGTAAACCTAAATATAAGAGTCACCAAGAGTTTAAAGACTCTCCAGATTATAGTGGAGCATTATTAACGCTATTAGAGGGTAGAGCTCATGATGGTTTAATAATGCAAGGTATGACAGATGCTGGTGTTCAACCAGATCAAATGAGAGAGTTTGTTCAAAATGTGAAACAAGAATTAGCTAGAAGATTTCAAGGTGGATTAAATAAAGATTCATCTGATAAGATAGAACAGATTGAAGAACAGATAAAGAAAAAAGAAATATCTATAAAAGAAGGCGTTAGACAAATAGAGGCTATTAAAAACAACAGAGATAACTACTTAGCTGAATTTAATTATGATATCGTTAAAGATGATAAAGTTAGTTTATTTGGATGGTTAACTGGTAGTTACAAAGCTATACATTGGGCAAAAGAGGACGTTAAAAAAGCTTGGGTTAGATCTAGACCTGGTTTTGGTGGTCCATCATTAGATCAACAAATAAGTACCGAAGAAGGTAGTGCAACGCTTAAAGATAGAGTCGGAGGAGTTCAAGATGCTACAATCGAATCTATTGATGAAATGGATTTATCTTTTGGGAGAAAGTCTGCTTTAAAAGAAATAGTAAGAGAAGGTACCGTAAAAGATGTATTAGGTTTCGATGGTGATACTAGAAGCGCTATAGAGTCGTCTATTAATGATGCTGATGTTTCTATAAAAGACATGAAATACAAAGATGTTAAGAGGTTGTTAGATGACGTGACAATGTTAACTAAGGTGGATAAGAAGACTGGTAAACCCCAAGTTCATAAAACAGGTAAACGCAAGGGACAAGTAAAACTATTTAGACCAACATCGTCAATGAAAACAACCCCTGAAGGAGCGGCGTTTGGAGTTTTAAATGCTGTATCAGCAGAGTTTGGAATAGACCCATTAAGAATATTAGCTAATCAAGATTTAGATGGTCAACAAAGAACAGATGCTCAAAATTACATTTTTGAAAAAAGTGTTAATGATGATGGTAGTTTTAACAAAACGTTACTAGATATACTACCTGAGGGAGAGGATAGAAGTGGTTGGGCAACTGGTGTAGCTAATACAGATCTTGGAGATTTTTATACTAAAGGAGAAAGAGTTAGAGTTGGTGAGGGTGCTGCGAAAGAAGGTGGGCAAAAGGCTGAGCAGATAAAACGAAAAAGAATAACAAAGCAAGAATTTTTAAATAAGTTTGGTATAAACCAAGATGGTACATTTAAAAAAGGTACAAGTGCTGATGGAGCTATAAGACAGTTGGTTTTACAAGTAGCCCAAACAGCGGCTAATCAACAACTTAGAGAGAAAGCGCTTTCAAGAGGAGAGTTAAAAGAAGCTATAGTCGCGAAACTTGGTGATGGTAAATCTGAACAAATGTGGAGCAAGGCTCCAGTTGTTAATAGAGAAGCGGCAATTGAAGATGTTGCTGATAACGTGAATCAGAACACGCAGAAAGGTGAAGTTGAGGGTATTGTAAATGGTGTTGTTGATGCTTGGACTGAAAAGGGCGTTAGCAAGAAGAATAAGGAAGTTAACGATTTAAAGAAGTTTCTTCTTGATACTATAGATAAATTTATATTTAGAAAGAAAATATTAAAAAGTAATTACAACGTTACACTCAAGGAAGATGTTAAAAACAGAGATGCTCAACTAACTGATGAAGCTGCTGATAAATCTCTTAAAGAAAAACTAAATCTTGATACTCCACCAGGTAATGAGTTTTTAAGTGTCGAAGGCGTTAAGTCTATTAGAAATGAAGTCTCAAATGGGTTTGCACAAATGGGAAAAGACATGGGTATTGTTGATGCCACTAGAATGTATTTAACACACGGTGTTAACGCTTTTACTGGCTCTGGTAAAACTGGAGATGGACGTATAATAAATGACAAAAACGGTGACCCTATAGTAGATCCAAATTGGGAGGATAGAGGTGATATACCTGGTAACAAATGGAAAAGATGGGATTCTAAGTCTATTAGTAAAGCTCCTAAAGGAACTAAGGTTGGAGACTTAAAGTTAAACTCTAAAGGACAGAGAATACTAAAAGACAATAGGTATAAACCATTTGCAACTATAGAAGATTATATTAAGCACTTAAATAAGGTAGCTGGATCTTTTGGTATCAACAATCAAGAACTAATCAGAAAATCAAAAGAAAAGGGTTTTACATATGAGGTTTGGGACGGTAAAAAATACATCCCTGTGAAAACGAATATGTTAAAGGAAAGTAATAGTGAAGCCTTGAAAGACGTTGGTAATAAAGAAAGACAAAAACAAAGAGCTAGGGAGTCAGCTGAAGCTAGAGAGTTTAGTAAATGGCATATAGAAAGAGCGTTTAATAATCCTAACGTTAGTGATTCATCACTTGGTGCTATAATGATGAATTTAGGTTCTGGTATGAACTCACCAATGAGAAAGGCAGCGCAATTAACTATGGTTGTTAAAAACGCTGAGCAAATAATAGATTGGCATAAAAAGAATATTGCTAAGATTAGAAAACTATTTGGCTCATCAGTACCAGCGTTAAGATATGAGCACTCAGAATCTAAGGCTGTTATAAACAATAGAATATTAGAGTCTCTAATGCAAACATCTAAAGATGGTGGACCTGGTTTTATAGCTGACAATGTTTGGGAAGGATATGAAGTATTTGTGATTCCCGGTGTTTGGGATCACGCTCAGAATTTAGCTAACTTTAAAACGAAATCAGCTAAAGAAGGTGAGCTTAGAGCTACTTCAATGGAGACAATAGCTGAACTAATAAACATGGTACAACAACTAGGACCACAATCAGCAGTCAACATAAGTGGTTTCAATAGTGTTGAAGTTCAAACAAATGTAGCTAAAGAAAAGAAGATACAAAGTGCTGTTGACGTTGCTGCTAAAATCTTAAAACTAAAACCAGTTAGTCAAGTATCTCAAGATGTTGCTATAGAAACAGGTCGTTTAGTTAGACAGTTAAATAGTAAGTTAGCGTCTGATAGTAAGTCTATGGATAAATCTGAAGGTATGTCCGTATTTGACTTTGATGAAACATTGATAATAGATGGTAAAAACGTAGTGGTAGCAACAAACCCTAAAACAAAAGAAACAGAAGTAATAAGCTCTGAAGATTGGCCAACAAGAGGAACAGAATTAATGGAGTTGGGCTGGAGCATGAACTTTGATGATTTTATAAACGTAAGAGGCGGTGTTAAAGGACCATTGTTTAAAAAACTTTTAAATAGAATAAAAAAATATGGACCTGATAATAATTTTATATTAACAGCTAGACCTCAAGAATCTGCTGTAGCTATTCACGGCTGGTTAAAATCTAAAGGAGTTAACATACCTCTAAACAATATAACTGGATTAGGTAATAGTACTGGTGACGCTAAAGCTCAGTGGATATTAAATAAGTATAAAGAAGGTTATAACGATGTTTATTTTGTAGATGATGCAATGCAGAACGTTGATGCTGTTAAGCATGTTATGGATCAGTTAGACATAAAAGGTAGTTCTGTCCAAGCTAAAGTAGATTTTAATAAAAATGTAGACGCTGAGTTTAATCAAATACTAGCAGATACTAGTAAGATGGATCCTTTAAAAAGAGTTACAGCTCAAGAAGCTGCTATGTTAGGTAGGAAAAAGGGTGGTTCACTTTTAAAGAACTTTTTTATTCCACCATCCGCTGAAGATTTCAAAGGTTTACTTTATAGGTTTTTAGCTAAAGGAAAAAAGGGAGACCAACATATGGAATTTTTTAAGAAAAATTTACTAGACCCTTACTCTAAAGC
>MDSZ01158692.1_pt1 | contig 17397 bp, 10 predicted proteins | sample 811201 | NCBI WGS metagenome assembly MDSZ01 (sample SAMN05326647, study PRJNA326480) | marine metagenome | isolation source: seawater | place: Indian Ocean: North | collected 2010
AAGGATGTCGATTGTGCACCCACCATGTCATTCATGCCCTGAACGAGAATTGCCTGTGCCTCACAAAGATGCAACCATTCCACCAAATGTGAGCCGGACGATCTTTCAACAATTTTAGTCTAGTAACCCTGCATCAAAAAACCCTTAACTCTCCAATTATCGGTCCTTACGGCCCATCCATCAATAAGTTTTTGATGTTTTTCTAGGAATTCCTCATAAACGTGAGTGCTTTCACGCAATACCTATCTGGTGAAGTATCCACCCCAGTGCGTCATAGGATCTCCATTTCCAGGGAGAAGTGAATACCTGGCAGGCATTGCAAGAGCGTGACACTGAGATCACGGCATAACGCATGCCTCCAACATTAGGAAGGCAAATGCCATGGATCTCGATACTCGTTTTCCACAAGAAGCTTTTGTGCGATAGGATCATTTTCAATTCGCTGCTTCTGTGCATTCCAGGTAAGTGACCGGCCAACCTGATGGGAGACATACCCAAGATGGCCAGGGGTGATTGAACGATGGCCTGCCTCTGCCGGAGCAACACAGGTTTTTCGTCGCTTTATACAATCAAGAAAATTTCGGACATGGCTGACAAGAGGCTCGAATCGAAAAGGGCCCGCCTCAAAATCCTGCGCCAGCCAACGCGTATCAGATGCCGAAATTCGACCTCGTGTCACATGAATCCATCCCTCTGGACCAATCCACTTTGTCCCAAGTGCATTGTCATCGGCAATGGTCGATTGCACACCGTTATCAAATTCACACTGAATCGAGTAGTGCCATGGCGTGTTGTATACCTGTGTTTGTGGTGGAGTCCACATTGTTGCAGTGACCGTCCGAGGACCACTCTGGTCAAGATTTAAAGACCAATGTGCAATGTCATTGTGATGTCCAATCCAGTCCATCAAGACACCTCCCCCAAAGGCGGAGTGGCCTCGCCACCAACGGTGATAGCGCGCTCGCATAAAGGGAAGCCGTGCAGCAGGCCCACACCACTGGTCATACACAGCAGCATCTGGAGGAGCTGTCACGGCAGCAGATCCCATCGGCTGCTGATACCCGGCAGGAAGGCCAACCTCCATCCGATCAATTCCACCAAGAACACCATTGCGAATGAGCTCAACAGCCTGACGGAAATGTGCAGTTGATCGTTGCTGGGATCCGGTTTGAAATACCCTTTGATACTCCTTGACCGCCTGACAAATCGAAAGCCCCTCACGAAAGCGATGCACCACTGGCTTCTCGCAGTAGACATCTTTTCGGTTCTTGAGGGCTTCGAGTGCGCAGATCGCATGCCAGTGGTCAGGGGTTGCGACAACAACAGCATCGACACCTTGATGTTCGCACACCTCACGAAAGTCCGAGGTGACAAGAACTGGCGGCGCACCTGAGACCTTGTCTATGTATGCACAAGCTGCTGCACGCCCCAAGGCCTTTCCACTTCCCCATTCACGTTCTCGGTAATGGAGATCCTCGCAATCGCAAATCGCCAGAACCTGAACGTCTGGCTCTCTCAAAAATTCTTTGAGTAGATACGTGCCTCGTTCACCAAGTCCAACAAAACCAAGCGTGATCCGTTCACTTGGAACGGCTCGCGCCTTGTGCTGAAAACCATGAAGCATGCCCCCAGCTATCGTTGTCTTCAAAAGAACGCGCCGCGAAAGTGTCGTCATCATACAAACCTCTATTACGCCTCCTGACGTCCCTACTCGTAAATTGGAAAGAATGTATTAAATGCGCTTTCACAAAATACGCCCGGGTCATTAAATCGCTTCCCTTGATCTAATGCATCAATATCTGACATGTGTTGCTGTGATAACGAAAAATCAAATACTGAAATATTTTCTTTGAGTCGTTTTGCCTGCGATGTCTTAGGAATCACAGCTGTTCCACGTTGCACTCCCCAGCGAAGAAGTATTTGCGCAGGAGTACGCCCTGTTGATGCTGCAATACTCTGGATCATTGGGTGAATGAGCAAGCTATCCTGTTCGCTCGCCATTCCAAGAGGTACGTAGGATGGAGCACCCAATGGAGAAAAGGCGGTAACTGCAATCTTGGATTCTCTGCAAAAACGAAGGAGTTTCTCCTGTGTGAGTAGCGGGTGCATCTCCACTTGTAGCACGGCTGGCTGAACACGGGCGATCGAAAGAAGGTCACGCAAGAGTGCAACATTGTAATTACAGACACCTATTCTTTGGACAAGCCCGGCATCAACTAACTCTTCCATTGCCCCCCATGTATCGGCCAGCGGTATCGGCAATGACTGCATGCATGGCGACTCAGCCTTCGGATCAAAGAACCAACCAGGCGGATAGCGAGTCTCAGGGGCTACATACGCCAAGGCAATTGGAAAATGAATCAAATAACAATCAAGATAATCAAGTCGAAGATCTCGTAACGTCCTTTCAAGCGCCGGTCGTACATGCTCTGGCTTGTGGAACGTGTTCCATAACTTTGATGTCACCCAGAGGTCCTCACGCTGACAGAGACCTTTTGACAGCGCTGACTCTATGCCAATACCCACTTCCATTTCATTTCCGTAATCACAGGCGCTGTCGAGGTGGCGATATCCGAATTGAATGGCATGTTCAATCAGTTCGGCAACAGCATGCTTTTCGATCTTCCAAAGCCCAAGACCAACAGCCGGTAACGGCCGCTGGTCATCACCGAACGCTGCTGGAACATGAATAGAAATGTTTGAATCAACCATACGTAGCTTCCTCGTGTGAATCACTCAGACACAATTCTGTCACCATGAGAAATGTGATCAAGACTAGTGAGGCAAGTCCTTCCCTTTGGTTTCTGGAAGAAAAAACAGAAAGACAAGACCGAATAAAAACATTCCACCAAGACACGTGACCGCCAGTCTGAGATCAAATGTTGCTTTCATCCATGCGGACAGCCAAATCAGTACGGGAGCAGCAAGAATTCTTCCGGTGTTAAAACAAAATCCTGAGCCGGTAGCTCTTAAGTGGGTGGGAAAGAGTGTAGGAAAATAAACAGCGTACCCAGCATGGATCCCTTGAGCAAAGAAACCAAACACTGGCAGAAGTACAAGCAAAAGCGTGTATCCCCCAACATAGGAAGGAAGCCAACAGATCATCGGCGTCAAAATGGCAGCCATCAAATGCATGATGGCGAATGTCTTTCGTGAACCAAGCCTTGCTGCCAAGGGACCAAAAGCAAGCATGCCTGCACCTGCACCGGCAGTCTGAATAAAACCAAATGCAATTTTTGATTTTCTGGCAGCATCAAAATCACCAGCTCTTTCAAGAAAATCTCTTGCAACGTCCTGACCAGCCACAACTACCCCCCAAAATGTGGCAAGTCCCACCATGGCGAGCAAAGCCCCAAAAACAGCCCGAGGTCGCCATACGGGATTACCGAGCAGTTCACGGTAGCTTCCAAGTTGTCCTGATTTTGTTTGCCGCGCATGCTGCCATGAATCTGGCTCACGAATAGACAACCGAACCCACAAGACGAGCACAGCCGGAAGAACACCGATGAGATAGGCATACCGCCACTGATTTCCAACGGCTAACCCAACAGCTGCTGCAAGCCAAAGCCCAACGACACTGGTCGCGTGAAAAATTCCACCGGCTCGCTCTCGAGCTTCTTTCGGGAAAACCTCAGACACAAGTGCCGCTCCAACGGCCCATTCGCCACCAACCCCCATTGCAACGAGAAATCGCAACATGCCGACCTGCCAGGCATCCGTTGCAAAAGCAGTTAAACCGGAAAAGAGTGAATAAAAAAGTATTGTAAGGGCCATGACTGGGTTTCTTCCCCAGCGATCAGCAAGTGAGCTAAAGAGCCAGCCTCCAATCGTCCCACCAACGAGAAAGATTCCAAGAAATCGCTCACCCCATATTTTGACAATCGGGGCATTCGCAGAAACACCAAGGAGATCCGGCAACATTTCAAAACGTGTAATGTTGTAGATCTGCCCTTCAAATGCATCAAAAATCCAACCCAATGATGCAACCGTAAGAACCAACCACTGGTAGCGTGTTACAGCCGCATACCATTTTTTTGAGGTTTGTTTCATACCTGACTCCTGAGATACAGCCTCTCCTCAGAAAAGGCCCTCTACCGAAACTGGCTTCCCAAGACGAATGGATTCTTCTGCAAGCAGGCAGAGCCCCGCAGACCACATGCCATCACGCGCGTCTGCGACAGGCACGTCACCATGCCGAACACAGTCCACGCAACGAGCAATCTCCTCACGGAGTTCAAAAACTTCACCACTTGCACGTGGTAAAGATTCTTCAACCACGGTTTCCCCATCAAAGACTTTGAGAAAGAAACGTGGTTGTGTCGTACGATCTAAAGCCCCACTCCATCCAGCCCACAGTGCTCCCTTCGTGCCAGTCACTTTTACGGTCTGATGATGTTCAAAGGCAGCAAGCGTCTGTGAAATAACAGCATAGGCACCGTCCCGACAACGAAACATTGCCGAAAAGTTGTCGTAGAGCGCTGGTCTCGCAGGATCCTTTGAATTACCAAGTGCAACAAGATCAATTGGGTCACCGCTGTTACTCAGATACCAGCGAACCAGATCAAAAAAATGAATAGGTTCTTCCAGCACCCAACTCCCAACACGAGAAGGATCATATCGCCATCCATCAGCACCAAGGCGATATGGCTTCCGTGAAAGCTCAACAAGAACGTACCTTGGCTTTCCAATGGTTCCTTGGTCGATAATGCGATGGATTTGCCCCCACTGTGACGAGAGCCGAAGCTCATGACCGATCGCTAAACGACCATGTGCACGGGTTGCTGCACGAAAGATTGCCTGACAATCCTGAATCGATGTTGCCATTGGCTTCTCTAACAAAACAAAACGCCCGCTCTCCAAAGCGGCCTCGGCGAGTGTACGGTGCGTATGACTTGGTGTCACAATGTCTACAACGTCACACTCACAGCTTGCAATCATATCCAACGCATCATCGTAGACACGTGCCTGAGGATAGTGTGCAGCGGCTTTTTGCCGTGATGCATCTGACGGCGCTGAAACAGCAACAAGTTCGGCATCTTTGTTTGCATGAATAGACGATGCATGATATTGCCCCCATGCACCAAATCCAATCAAAGCAAATCGAACAGGTGATGATGATTTCTTGATCTCATTCATGGTGGCGTCTCTAGGAAGTACAGAACCTCAATACACACTCATAGTCGTGGAGCCGTTGTGAGTGGTGTCACCGGATCCGGAAGGCAACGTTGTTGCACAACATTAAGGTGACATGTTGGTAGATGTGGCAATACGTACTTTGCGAAAAGATCACATTCTTCGAGGTGCGGATATCCGCTGAGGATGAAAGACCTCATTCCCATATCCATATATCGTTCAAGTTTTGCACGCACCTGCTCCGGATTCCCAACGATCGCACTCCCGCAACCAGATCGCGCCAATCCGATTCCACTCCAAAGATGTGGCTCGAGCCAAAGATCGTTGGATGCACGCCGCAAGGCATCTTGTCTCGCAACACCCAGACTACTTGCATCGAGAGAACGCTGTTTGATCGCCTCTCCTTTGTTGAGATCCAATTTTGAAATCAGCATGTCTGCTGCAGCACGGGCATCCGATTCCGTTTCACGCACAATGACATGGCTGCGGAAACCAAAATCAATGGTACGACCATAGCCTGCTGCCTTCTCACTCATTGTTTTCATGGTTGCAGCCACTTGCTCTTCGGTCTCGGGCCACATGAGAAAAACATCACAATGTTTTGCACACAATTCCTGCGCCGCTGGAGAAATACCACCAAAATAAAGTAGCGGCCCACCGTTTTGCTGAAAACACTTTGCTGGCTCAGTCGTCGGAAGACGAATTTGATAGTAGTCACCTTCCCAATGAAACGGTCCGTCCGTCGTCCAAAGCGATTGAAGAATTTGAATAATCTCACTTGCACGACCGTACCGATGTTCGCTTGATTCCTGCCGCCCTGGCATATTGGACGAAATAATGTTGACACAGAAACGCCCTTCCAGAGCATGATCGACCGTAGCGATTGCCCGAGCCAACATAGGAGGCCATACCTCTCCCATGCGAAGCGCTGCCAACATATTCATCTGGCTTGTCTGAGGACCAACGAGCGATGCAAAGGCAAGGGCATCCTGACCAGCAATCCACCCGGACGGAAGCAATATATTTTGATACCCATGTGCATCTGCTCGTTTTACGATAGCACTACAGTGTTGATAGCTTGAACGAAGGCCATCATCTGGAACTCCAAGGAATGCATAATCGTCACCACATAATGCTGCAAACCATGCAACTTCACATACTCGCTGCGATGTTCTGATGTCTGGCGCATGCATATGACTGACCTCACAAAACCGTCACTTTATAAAACAACATACACCTAGAAAAGCTTTCAATAGAATATTTTGATATGCTACAGGTGCTTAATGTGTTGAGAGACAGATTCACCGCTCGCACCTCAGCGTTTTTAGAGCATTCACATGACACGGTATAAACGGATATCGATCTGGCTGCTTGTGCCATGTCTCACCATGGCATTATCCATGGCATGTGCCAGTGATGTCCAATCTGATTCTGCTTTAGAACATACTTCAGCCAATAACCTCCACGCTGCCGCTCACACCATCCTGCTCAATCATTGCACAGAATGTCATGGGCATGACGTACAAGAGTCACACCTTCGATTGGATTCCAGAGAAGCAATCCTTCGGGGAGGAGAATTTGGACCTGCTGCGGTGAGTGGAAAAGCCAACGTGAGTGAACTCATACGAAGAGTATCAACGACCAACGACCACCACATGATGCCCCCAGAAGGACCGCGTCTATCTGATGAATCGATACTATCTCTACAGTCCTGGATCAATGCAGGGATGCCCTGGCCAGGCCGAGAAACCGCTGACAGCCCGAACACATATGACACACGACTTGATCATTGGGCTTGGCAACCACTCCGCAAGCCTCCTGTTCCTCAACACATCAAAGCCTTTGAATCTTTATCAGGTGTGGAAAAAGAGAGAAATCCGATAGATTTCTTTATTCGTAAAAAGCTGGATGAACAATCACTCTCTCCATCGCCGGCGGCCACGCGAGCAACGCTTGTCCGCCGGCTTTCCTTTGATCTTCTTGGATTGCCACCAACGCCTGAGCAGGTAATCGCCTTTACGAAGACTGATGATCCCCAAGCTTACGCAACCCTCGTTGAACAATTCCTCAACTCACCCCGCTACGGGGAGCGGTGGGCACGACATTGGCTTGATGTGGTTCATTACGGTGATACACATGGCTACGATAAGGATAAGCCTCGTCATAACGCATGGCCCTATCGTGATTACGTCATTCACGCCCTCAATAATGACACCCCGTATGCTCGTTTTATGGAGGAGCAAATTGCAGGGGATGTACTCTTTCCGGACACCACAGAGGGCTTTACCGCAACTGGCTTTATTGCAGCCGGACCGTGGGACTTTATCGGGCATACAGAAGTTCCTGAAACGAAAACTGATGGAAAAATAGCCCGTCATCTTGATCGTGATGACATGGTTGCAACTGTCATTGGCACCTTCTGTAGCGTCACTATTCATTGTGCACAATGCCACAACCACAAGTTTGATCCAATCTCGCAGGATGATTACTACTCTCTCCAATCTGTATTTGCAGCACTGGACAGAGAAGATCGCTCGTATCATCACGATCCTCAGATTCGCAAAACCTACGCCTCATTAAGTGAACAGAAACTGAAACTGGCAGCCACACAGAAGAAACTTGAATCAGACCTCTCAAAGGCTGCAGGGCCTGACCTTGCCTCGCTTGATGAGGCCATCAAGGCACGCACAAAGCAGACTGGTAAAAATGACACGGCTGCTTTTGGCTACCACAGTGCGTTGTCACCGCATGCTGATAGCCCCAAGTGGGTTCAACTTGACCTGGGCCATGTAATTGACATTCACTCCGTCACACTTCGACCGTGCTATGACGACTTCAATAACATTGGGGCTGGCTTTGGGTTTCCTCAACGCTACCGAATCGAGGTATCAAATGATCCCTCGTTTAACTCGGAAGTCACTCGTATTGCAGATAACACAACAACGGATTCACCAAACCCGGGTCTCCAGGCACAGCACTTTCAGGCAGATACGAAAGGACGATACATCAGAATCACTGCAACAAAACTAGCCAAGAGAAACGACGACTACATGTTTGCTCTCGCTGAGGTTCAAGTACACGCTGGCGATGAGCTGAATCCTGCAAAACATGCAACTGTTACGTCACGTGACTCGATTGAAACGCCTCCTCGATGGCAAAAAGCAAATCTTATTGATGGCCACTTTCCATCGCTCGATGATGATCTCATTGTTCTTCGCAAACAGCGAGAAGAACTTCTCAAATCAAAGCAATGCCACCCCATCATCTCATCAATTAATGGAATAAAACGTCAACTTGAAGCGATCGAGAAGGAACGACGTGCGCTACCTGCAATGCAGAAAGTGTATTCCGTCACAGCACGAAAGCGACAGGGAATACCGAGAACCATTCATGTCCTGTCTCGAGGAAATGTACTGGCCCCAACACATGCTGTTTCCCCGGGAACACTTTCACTTCTCCAATCACTCCCAAGCCGATTTAATCTTCCAGAACAGCATGGTGAAGGTGAACGGAGAATTGCTCTCGCACACTGGCTGAGTCACCCAGGAAATCCTCTACCGTGGCGAAGCATTGTGAATCGAGTCTGGCAACATCACTTCGGGAAGGGCATTGTCTCAACGCCGGGTGATTTTGGACGCATGGGTGATGAGCCAACGCACCCAGATCTCCTCGACTGGCTTGCAAACAATTTACGTGACAATGGCGGCTCATTGAAATCACTTCATCGCCTGATCGTCAACTCAGCAACGTATCGACAGACATCGCTCGGCAATACCAACGCTGGGTCTCTTGATTCGGAAAACAACTATCTCTGGAGGCAGAATAGAAGGAAACTCGAAGCTGAAGCGGTTCGTGATGCCGTGTTGTCTGTCGCTGGCACACTTGACCTTACGATGGGTGGCCCAGGCTGGAAAGACTTCAAGATCGAGCAGCCCACTCATTCACCACACTATCGCTACGATCTTGCTGATCCAACAGACACAACAACGTGGAGGCGGAGTATCTACAGATTCATCGTACGCAGCCAGACGCAGCCTTTCATGACAGCGCTTGACTGCGCAGACCCATCCATGCGCGTACAAAAAAGAAATCGAAGTATTTCAGCTCTTCAGGCACTGGCCTTACTCAATAATGGATTCATGACCACACAGGCTGAAAAATTTGCTCAACGCATCCAACAGGAAGGTGGTCACAATCACAGGAGTCAAATTGATCGAGCAATCCAGCTTGCCATTGGCCGACATGCCACCTCATATGAACATGAAGTACTTGGTGGACTAGCAGATGAGCATGGCTTAGCAAACGCATGTCGAACTATCTTGAATCTTAATGAATTCTTATTTGTAGATTAGAAATGATGAACAGGCACTTGAATCGTCGCACATGGCTCACCAGGTCAGGCAATGGCTTTGGGAGCATAGCGCTGGCGGCAATGCTCTCTCACGAACGGATGACACATGCGGACAATACGAAAGCCCATGCGCATCGGGCCTGTGTCTTTCCGCCTCGTATCAAGCGAGTGGTGCAATTATTCATGGCAGGCGCTGCAAGTCACATTGATCTTTTTGACTATAAGCCGCACCTCGTACAGCACCACGGTAAGCCGAGTGACTTTGGAGAGCCTGTCGAGGCCTTTCAAAATGGCCTTGGCCCCTGGCTCAAACCAATATGGAAATTCCAGCCATACGGCAACAGTGGCAAGCTTCTTTCCCAACCAGTGGCTGAACTCGGGACCGTCGCAGATCGCCTGACATTCATTCACAACATGGTAAGCACCTCTGGCGTTCATTCTGCAGCAACGCTTTTGCAAACGACCGGCTTTGTCTTACCTGGATTTCCAGGAGCGGGCAGTTGGGTGAGCTATGCACTGGGCTCCATCAATGAGAACCTGCCGACTTTTGTGGTACTGCCAGACCATCGAGGCTTCGCATCCAATGGTGTCAAGAATTGGGATGCCGGGTTCTTACCAGGGCAATTTAGTGGCACCGTCATCCAACCAGCTCGCAAAGATCCAGTTGCGGACCTTCAGCCCCATGCAGCTGCCTCGTACATTACTCCCCATTCAGATGCCGCCACAAAACAGGTCTTGGCAGCATTAAACCAGCGGCATCAAGAGGCACGAGGACACGATCACCAATTGGATGCTCGCATCCGTTCGTATGAACTCGCAGCAAAGATGCAGCTAGCCGCCCCTGAAACACTCGACATCACACATGAACCCAAACACATCCTCAAACTCTATGGTATTCAACCAGGTCGTGGTAGTTGGCCAAACGAGATTAATGCAGAAGAAGAGACTCATCATTTTGGTCTTCGGTGCCTGACTGCAAGACGACTTCTTGAACGTGGCGTACGGTTTGTTCAAGTCTGGAGTGGGAATGACAATGGTCATCCACGCCGCAATTGGGACAGCCATGAAGATGTAGAACGTGACCATGGGCCACTCGCAACAGGAATGGCCCGAGGCGCGTCTGCTCTTATTCAGGATCTCGATCAGCGAGGACTTCTCGACGACACACTCGTTCTCTGGACCACAGAGTTTGGAAGAATGCCCAGTTCTCAAAAGGGCAGGGGACGGGACCATAATCCTTTTGTCTTTACCAACTGGCTCTGTGGCGGTGGTGTGAAAGGCGGATGCACCTATGGGGAAAGTGATCAGTGGGGCTATAAGCCATTGGACCGTGACCATCCAACAACCGTCCACGATGTTCATGCAACCGTGATGAAACTTCTGGGAATCGATCACACAAAACTCACTTGGCGAAATAATGGACTCGATCGCCGTCTGACTGACGTCCATGGACAGGTCATTCATGAGATTCTTACTTGATTTGTTCAGTCCACACCACAGTCTCCTCTCACCATGAGTGCGAAAACACGCTGACCTGTGAAGAAAAGGCAGTGCGTTATAGACTGGAAGGCTTTTCCATCTGGTGTGCTCGGCCCATCCGCTGATCGCTATCCTCCAGCACGCTCGTCCTACGAAAGGTATCTATGATTCACATCCATCCCTTTACTGCCCTTCGCCCCGCTGCTGACAACGCACCAGACGTAGCCAGTGATCCCTATGATGTGATTTCAACCGATGAGGCCCGAGAACGAGCCGCCGGAAAACCGTGTTCATATCTCCACGTTGTGCGCTCAGAGATTGATCTTCCTCTGGACACAGACTGTCATGATGCCACCGTCTACCAAAAGGCATCAGACAATCTGCAAAAGATGATTGACGATACAACACTTGTGCGTGATGCTCACCCGAGCCTCTACCTGTATCGACAGATACGAGAAGGCATTTCGCAAACAGGTGTTGTTGCCTGCGTCGAGGCGCAACAATATCGCTCTGGAGATATTCGAAAACACGAAAAAACCCGTCCCGACAAGGAAGACGATCGCACACGCCACATGCTTGTCACTGCCTGCCACGCCGAACCTGTCTTTTTATGTTTTCGTGATGCAACGCATGGGTCTGACTCCATAGCAGAACGCATGAAGACGGACATGGCATCATCACCGTTGTTTGACTTTATTGCTCCTGATGGTGTGCAGCATACCGGGTGGCAAATAGCTGACTCACAGCAGTACGTTGAAGCGTTCAAGAAACTCGATCGTTTGTACATTGCTGATGGTCATCATCGAAGTGCTGGTGCGGAGCGAGCAGCAACTGCATCAGAACAGGTAAACACAGATCACAGTGGCGATGAGGAATACAATCGATTTTTATCTGTGATCTTCCCTCACGATCAGCTTCGCATTCTTCCCTACAACCGAGTGGTTGCTGACCGCAATGGACTGTCATCCGAAGCGTTTCTTGACCAACTTCGAACAGTCGGATCACTTGAACCAGCAACAGCCGGCACACCGTCCCAACGGGGCCAGGTACTTATCTTTGTTTCGGGGCAGTGGTGGCTGCTGACCTTCCCGGCATCTTCGATTGATCATAACGACCCCATCGGAAGCCTTGATGTCGCCCTGCTTCAGGATCGGATTCTGGCACCAATCCTTGGCATCGGTGACCCCCGGACAGACTCACGGATTTCATTTGTTGGTGGCATTCGGGGATGCCAGGAACTTGAAGATCGTGCAGGAGAGAGTGGAGTTGCTTTTTCAATGCATGCGACAAGTGCTGATGAGCTGCTTGCAGTTGCTGACGCTGATGAAATTATGCCACCCAAAAGCACCTGGTTTGAACCAAAGCTTCGCAGCGGTCTCTTTGTCCACACATTTGAACGCATCGACGGCGCACTGACGTAGCCCTTTATGCACATACTAAACATGCAAGGCCACGGTGCAACCTTCAGCAGAGGTCAGGAAAAAAGTTGTGGGATGACAACACCTCTGTCCGTAACTGGAACAGGGCGATTCCCTGCATACAGTGTCTCGGACGGGTTACAACCAAGCGCTGCAAGAATCGTGGCGAAGAGATCTGGAACGGACACAGGCTGCTGAATGATTGATGTGCAGAGTTCATCAGTTTCACCAATGGCCTGCCCGGTACGGAGTCCACCTCCCGCAAGAACGACACTAAACGCCTTTCCTTGATGGCCGCGGCCTCCTTGTTTGTCGAAGTCCGAGGGGCGGCCAAATTCACCCATCACCACAACAAGTGTTGTATCAAGTAGTTTCTTGCGCTCCAAATCATCAATCAGCGCAGACAATGCTGCATCCAGGCTTTGAATCAGAACATGCTGAGACTTCTGACCATCTTGATGCGTATCCCACCCTGTACCATTTTTGAAGTTCAGGTCGTAGGAAACTTCAACAAAGCGACACCCTCTCTCGATGAGTCGACGCGCCAAGAGACATCGTTGACCAAATTCATCTCCAAATCGCAACCGGGTGTCATCAGACTCGTGCTGAAGATCGAAGCTACTCATGAACTCTGGGCCAGCGAGACGAAAACCATTTTCCGTCACTGCAATGTCACCTGCCACGCGACGATCATGACTTGTCTTCAACAAAAAATCCTGCTGAGCAGCCTGCAAAAGATCACCTCGACGCTGAACTCTCGTTTCACTGATTCGAGCAGGTCGAGCAAGGCCCTGTGGTCCCTCTTTCGTTGACGTCAACACAAGCGGGCCATGTTCTGCCCCAAGAAATCCAGGATTTCGGCCTGCTGACTGTTGGCCCATAAGCACGTAGGTTGGCATCAAATCACTGTCTGGTCCTTTCAATGCAGACACGATCGATGCCAATGACGGATACACAATGGTGCCGCTGATCGGGCGGCCCGTATGCATACGATAGGCAGCAGCACCATGTTCATCGATCACGTCATGCCATACCGACCGCACAGGTACGCATTTATCCATACGCGGGGCGACCTGAGCCAGATGTTCACAGATCTGAACATCCTGAATGGCTGTTTCAATACCAGGATACGCAGACCCCGGATCCTTTAGCCCATCTTTTGTAACACGCTTTTGATCCCACGTATCAACCTGCGATTGACCACCTCCCATCCAAAGGAGAATGACATGCTCTGCTGTACCACGCGGTAAGACATGTTCATGATTTGGGGGCTTCGCCGCACATACGTCTGGGAGCAAAAGTCCACTTGAAGCAGCAGCAACAAATTCACGTCGAGTTATCATGCGTCGTCTCTTTAAGAATGTGAACGATTCAACAACCTACGGCACCCACGTAAACTCTGGACTATTCACCAACGACCACTGAATATCTTCAGCCCGCTCTCGCCAGTCCGTCGTGAGGCTTCTGGTCGGAGGATCTCCTTCTCTGAGGACATCAATTCGTTCGAGAACAAGTTTATCGGCAAGAGGATCAAAATGATTTCTCCATGAAACTCTTCTTCGATACACAGGCTGCATATGATCTTGTTGCCCTGTGAGACGAGATGCGAAGCCTTCTTCTATGTGTGGGACCAGACGATGCACTTCCTCTGTCGACGCTCGCCGACTCAGTGTGGACAGCATCAAGAGATGCACAAAATCCTCCGGCGAGTCCGCTTTCTTTGCCGCCTGCGTCAGCCAAGCATCTGCTGTTGCATCTAGGAGTCGGGAAGCCGCCGAACCATTGGCAAGAAGAAGTGGCCTGAGCGGAGTTGGAGGCACATCATGTCGATCCTGTGGATCTTGACGCTGTGGCCGCCATCCAAACGCCTGCATCAGTTCATTCAACATATCGACTTCCGGAATACGTAGTGAATTTCGATCCCGCTCATTCGATGTGCAAACAAGTTGCCATGCTCGTGAAGGCCGTCCCATTTCAAAAAAGGTACTCGGCCCCTGAGCACCATCTTGACTAAAGCTCTGCACTTCTCCACGCATGGGCTTTCCTGTCGCCGTATGAAGAGAATCCATAAGTTGTTCTGCGGTCATCCGTCGTCGAAGAGGACCTCGCAAAGGAATTCCATACTCGTCTGGCCCGACATGCTGCATGGGTTGTCGTTGATATATCTGCGACTTCATAATCATTCCTGCCACATGCTTCATATTGTCACCGCTGGCAAGCAATTCACGTGCAAGATACTCCAATAACACTGGATGCGAGGCAGTTGAATCGGTCCAATCACTGGTGTCTGGCATCAAACCGATACCTATCAAACGCTGCCACAGACGATTGACGAGAACCTCTCGAAAACGAATATTTTCCGGAGCGGTAATCACTCGAGCCAGTTGTACGCGAGAGTCTTCAAGAGTCTCGTTGATTCGAGCAAACTCCTGAAACGGCCAGTGTGGCTCTATGCTCTCACCCGGCTTGAGAGAGACATCCACAATCATTTCTTCCAATTCTTCTTCTGTCGCCGGAATGCTGCTCGATGCAGGCACCGTCAGTGGCTTCCGATCAAGCATAGCTGCAATCGAGAACAGATCTGACTGCTGAAATGGATGATTTGGTGCGTCATGACACCGCGCGCATTTCATTTCAACACCCAGAAACGCCGTTCCAATCACATGGGCTTTTGCAGCCATGGGCACATCATTTTCTGATGCCATGCCAAATCCCGCAGGACCACCAAGATATTGACTCCCTTCCATAAGAATCAGATTAGTCACAAAGCGATCCATGCCCCAGTTATCGATCAAGGCATCATGAATGTACCAGCGAAAAGGCCCTGTGTTATTCAGTTTGGGTTTGGTAAGCGCAGGGTTTTCTGCCAGAACGTCCATCCAATAGGGCGTCCAGTGATCTGCCCATTCATCGGATTGAAGAAACGCATCAATCACTGCATCACGATCGAGTATTTCCTGAGGGAGTGAAACGCGGCCAAAATGATCGAGTTCCTCCATTGTTGGAATGCGACCGGTCGTATCGAGTGCGACACGTCTCAAAAATGCATCATCATGCATGAGGGGCATCAGCGTATCGCCGTCTGACTCGAAATGACTCTGAATGAGACGATCGATGACCGTGCCGCTTGATAAGTCATCGGACCCAACAGCCAACGGACTCAATGTATCAGCATATTTTGCTGCGACCCGATGACGATTCTCCCAATACGTATCCTCAGCCTCATCAAGAGCATTCCTTGCACTGCAATTCCACTCTTGCACAACGGCATTTTCATGATCCAGTACCGTCTGCCATTGACGATCGTCTGGCATCCAATCTGCACCAAGTACCGTAAAACCTTTGCCAGGAGGAGCGACAGCAACCAGAAACTCACCAAGTTGATGGACTCGTCCATCACCCCCAAGGAGACGATACGCCTCAAAACGATGAGGCTTGCCGTCAGACTCAAATACAACGACTGTGTCCGTATGCGCTCCAGTTTGTTGGACCACTCCGCTTGGAGCAGCCTGGAGTTGATACACCTTGCCATGGGCTGAACCACTGAGTTTTTTGGCCGTCTTCTGCTCAGCGATCAATGTATCATCAAGATACACCCTCGCTGCATCCAGACTTCGAAGAAGTAGTCGGCACTGTCCCTGAGGAAATGTTGCTGTTGTTACAAGACGAACCATGGATGCACCTGGACGAGCATCGATGACACCACGCTTGTGATAGCGATTGGGAAGTCGTGTCAGGGCAAAGCCGTTGCTCTCAAAGAGAGGCTCCGAGTATGTCGACTGTGCAAACCAGCTTCTCATTGGTAGATCTGAAATCACCACATGTGTTTTTCCTTGCTCCAAAGGAATGCCTGGTGAGGGCCATGGCAAGCGTGGACGTTGGGTATCTACCCAAGCTGTTCGTTCCTTGATGAATTGCGTTGGCAACGCACCACGATAGATGACAAGACCATCAATAAGCCCAGGAAACACATGGTTGGTCCCATAAGACCCACCAATCCAGAGATCATCGTCATCATTCACGGGCGGTGCATCTGAATTCCCCTCCATATCCCAAGTCCCGTGCGTCCGATGGCCGTCGATATAGCCAACAGCATCAGCACCAGTTCCGAAAGTATAGGTCACAGCGACATGGTGCCAGCGGCCATCAACAGGAACATCGTTCTTGCTTGTCCAACGATGTGGACGTTGGGCATTCTGTTTGAGTGCATCCATCCATAGGAAGGACAGATGTGTCTTTCCATTCCCAGTGAGCCGGAGTGCATAGTTCTGATTGGTGTCATTCTTTTTTCCAGCAATGGTATGCGTACGGCCTTTCCCAACAATGTATGGAAAACTGCTGGATGGCCGGGCATCTAGCCGGATCCAGGCCTCGATGCTAAGCGTATCACCAGATGCAAAATCAAGTGGACTCCCCTCACCAGGATCAATGATCTTTGGAAACCGTCCAGGCTTCGGCATGAGCGATGAAACGGCATCATCATGCCGGGGCATACCTGTTGATAGCTTGACTGGACGAACGGCCAACCCATGTCCATGAAGCACGTCGTCTGTCGTCAGCACAGCAGCAAAGCCAACAGTCTTTTCACTTGCCGACGATGCTGAAGCTGAAAGAGCAGAGACAGCAACACTGGTCAGTACACATGCGGCAAAAAGCTTCATCGAACTTACTCCCTCACACAAAAAAGTATATTCGATACATACTTCAAATGTAACTATTCAGAGATATCGTGCGTTAGAGCCCGAGATTACTCCCTCCGGATTTTGGAGTACCTTTTTGACTGAGCTTTTGACGATCTTCAACCAAGCTATCTAATACTTCATTCCAAGAAACAACGAGTGTCTTTGTTGTTGGAACAGGCCCTACGATTGAACACCTTTTATTAACATCAATATCTGCGGGCTCTGGCGCCTCTTCAACGCCCGCGTCGTCAACCTCTCCAGAGTTGGACTCTTCATCTGACTCTTCATCTGACTCTTCATCTGACTCTTCATCTGACTCTTCATCTGACTCTTC
>MDSZ01094774.1_pt1 | contig 17396 bp, 15 predicted proteins | sample 811201 | NCBI WGS metagenome assembly MDSZ01 (sample SAMN05326647, study PRJNA326480) | marine metagenome | isolation source: seawater | place: Indian Ocean: North | collected 2010
AAAATGTTAGTGCGATGGTAGTTCCAGGATCTGGACTAGTTAAAGAGCAAGCAGAAAAAGAGGGAATAGATAAAATTTTTAAAGATGCAGGTTTTGAATGGAGAGAACCTGGTTGTTCGATGTGTTTAGGTATGAATCCAGATCAATTAAAGCCCAAAGAAAGATGTGCCTCAACATCAAATAGAAATTTTGAAGGCAGACAAGGTCGTGGGGGAAGAACACATCTAGTCAGCCCAGGGATGGCTATTGCAGCTGCAATTAAAGGTCATTTAACAGATGTAAGAGAAATATAGAATGGAAAAATTTAATAATTTAAAATCAATACCATCATATTTATCCTTACAAAATATTGATACAGATATGATTATCCCAAAACAGTTTTTAAAAACAATTAAAAGAACAGGTCTGGGAAAAAGTCTTTTTTACGAGATGCGTTATGATGATAACGGAACAAAGAATGTTGATTTTATTCTTAACAAAGAACCTTACAACAAATCAAAAATTCTTTTAGCAGGAAAAAATTTTGGATGTGGTTCATCAAGAGAACATGCTCCATGGGCTCTTTCAGATTTTGGAATAAAGTGCGTAATAAGTGCTAGCTTTGCAGATATTTTTTATAATAATTGTTTTAAAAATGGAATTCTGCCAATAAAGATCGATGATAAGATAGTAGTTGAGTTAGCTGAATATTCAAAGAGGAAAGAAGAAATTGAAATTAATTTAGAAAAACAAGAAATAAAATATGGAAATAAAGTTGTAAAGTTTGAACTTGATAGTTTCAAAAAGAAATGTTTGATGGATGGACTTGATGACATAGCATTATCTATGGAAAAAATTAAAGACATTGATAACTTTGAAAAGATAATTGAAAAAGATAAACCATGGATATTTAAAAATGAGTAAAAAAAATAGTAGAAAAGTTTTATTATTGCCAGGTGATGGAATTGGTCCAGAAGTCGTAAGTGAGGTGAAAAAAATCTTAAACTGGTTCAACAGCAAAAAATCATTAGATTTCAGTTTTGAAGAAGAATTGATTGGAGGAGCTTCTATAGATGTTAACAAAATACCTATAACAGATGAAGTATTCTACAAATCATTAGAGTCCGATGCTGTTATATTAGGTGCTTGCGGTGGTCCTAAATGGGATAATTTAGAATTTTCAAAAAAGCCTGAGAGAGCACTTTTAAAGTTAAGAAAAGAGCTAAAATTGTTTGCAAACTTGAGACCAGCTATTTGTTTTAAACAATTAGTAGACTCATCTACTTTAAAACCAGAAATAGTTTCTGGTTTAGATATAATGATTGTAAGAGAACTTACAGGAGGGATATATTTTGGCGAGCCAAGGGGAATTAAGCCAATTGAAAATAATCAAAGACAAGGAATAAATACCCACTCATATACTACTAACGAAATCCATCGAATTGCAAAGGTAGCATTTGATTTAGCAAAAAAAAGAAAAAATAAGGTAACTTCTTGTGAAAAATCTAATGTAATGGAAGCAGGGGTTTTGTGGAGAGAAGAGGTTCAAGTAATTAAAGACAAAGAATATAAATCAGTAGAATTGAATCACATGCTAGCGGATAATTGCGCAATGCAACTTTTGAGAAACCCAAAACAATTTGATGTAATATTGGCTGATAATCTATTTGGCGATATGTTGTCGGACGAAGCTGCAATGTTAACAGGGTCGCTTGGATTGTTGCCTTCTGCCTCACTTGGAGCTAAGGACAAAAATGGAAGAATTAGATCATTATATGAACCAGTTCACGGCTCGGCTCCTGATATTGCAAACAAGAACTTAGCCAATCCTATAGCTACTATTTTAAGTTTATCAATGGCATTAAGATATTCTTTAGATTTGGATAAAGAGGCTGATCAGCTAGATGCTGCAGTTCAACAAGTATTAGATGACGGTCTAAGAACAAAAGATATACTTTCTAAGGGTAAAAAAGAAGTCACCACAACAGAGATGGGTGATGCAATTATCTCAAAATTGAAATAAAATATAAGGTATGAACCTGGCAATAATTGGCGCCACGGGTAACGTGGGCAGAAAAACAATAGAAGTACTCGAAAAATCAAAATTGAAAATTGATAATTTATATTTGGTTGCTTCAAGAAAAAGTGCTGGAAAAAAGTTAAAATTCAATAAAAAAGACTTAACAATAGAACAATTAGAGAAATATGATTTTTCAAAAGCTGAAATCACAATTTTTGCAGCAGGAAGCGAAATTGCAAAAGTTTGGGCACCCCAAGCGGCAAAGAAAACTATCGTAATTGACAACTCAAAGTATTTTAGAATGGATAATAATGTGCCTTTGGTTGTAGCTGAAGTGAACCCCAATGATTTAAAATTACATAAAAATATAATCTCGAATCCAAATTGCTCTACAATTCAGCTTCTTTTGCCACTAAAACCTCTGCATGATGAATACAATATTAAAAGAGTGGTAGTTTCAACCTATCAAGCTGTATCTGGAGCTGGGAAAGAAGCAGAGGATGAACTATTCAGTCAAACAAAAGAATATTTAGACAATAAAAAAATTACTTCTAAAAATTTCACAAAACAGATAGCATTTAATTTGATTCCTCATATAGATGCATTTGTTGAAGATGGTTATACGAAAGAAGAATGGAAAATGGAAAATGAGACAAAAAAAATTTTAGACAATAAAATTAAACTTAGTGCTACGTGCGTAAGAGTTCCGGTTAGAACTTCTCATTCTGAGTCAGTAAACATTGAATTTGAAAAAGAATACGACCTTAATAAAGTGAGAGAAATATTAAAAAACGCTCCTGGTTGTAAAGTAATAGATGAACACAAAGATGGAGGATATATTACCCCAGTAGAGGCGGAGGGTGATTTCCTTACTTTCATCTCAAGAATTAGAAAAGATCGTTCTAACACAAAAGCGATAAATATTTGGGTTGTATCTGACAATCTGTTAAAAGGAGCAGCATTGAACTCTGTTCAAATTGCAGAACGATTGATAGAAAAAAATAAAAGATAATTTAAAGTATGGAAAAACAAAATCCTTTAAGCCCACATTTGCAAATTTATAAATGGCAAATTTCTTCGCTGCTTTCAATTACTCATCGAATAGTAGGGGTTATAAATACTTTTGCTATTTCAATAATTTGTTTATGGGTTATGTCTTTGCTGCTTGGCGAAAATAGTTATGAATTAACAAAATTATTTTTACAATCTTTTTTTGGAAAATTTTTAATAATTGCATTATGTTGGACATTTAGTTTTCATATTCTTAATGAAATTAGACACTTAGCTTGGGACTACGGATATGGTTTTGATCTTAAAATTGCTAAAATAACGGGTGTTTTAGTTTTTTTCGGATCTTTTATTTTAACTATATTCTTCTATTTGATTGGAAGGAATTTAATTTAAAATGCACTCATCAACAAAAAAATGGTTATTTACAAAACTAAGCTCAATAATTTTGATTCCTTTAATGGCTTGGTTAATAATAAATATTACGAAAATTTATGATAATGATTATCAACAAATTGTCGAATTTTTTTCAACACAACCGTCTAAAATTTTATTCTCTGTATTTGTTGTAATTGCTTACTTTTTTTCAGCATTAACAATAAGCGAAATATTTGAAGATTATATCAGTAATGATAAAATCAAATATGTCGCAAATAAACTATTAAATATATTTGCTATAGTAATACCATTATTAACAATCATTGGAATTTTGAACTTATAAAAAATGAAAGCATACAAAATTATAGATCACGAGTATGATGTCGTAGTTCTAGGGGCTGGCGGGTCAGGTCTCAGAGCCGCGGTTGGTTTATCAGAGTCCGGTTTGAAAACTGCTTGTATATCTAAAGTTTTTCCAACAAGAAGTCATACCTCTGCGGCTCAAGGGGGTATCTCTGCTGCGTTAGGCAACATGGGTGAAGATGATTGGAGATGGCACATGTACGACACAGTAAAAGGCTCTGACTGGTTAGGTGATCAAGATGCAATCGAATATTTATGTAAAGAAGCGCCTAGAGCCGTTGTTGAATTAGAAAGATATGGTGTTCCTTTTAGCAGGACTGATGATGGAAAAATTTATCAAAGACCTTTTGGAGGTATGACTAAAAATTATGGTAATGGAATTGTGCAAAGGACTTGTGCCGCAGCAGATAGAACTGGTCATGCAATTTTACATACTCTATATGGGCAAGCGCTTAAACAAAATACGGAATTTTTTATTGAGTACTTCGCTTTAGATTTAATTATGAAAAATGGAGAGTGTAAGGGAGTTATAGCATGGAATTTAACAGATGGGACTTTACATAGATTTAGATCACATATTACAATTATAGCTACAGGAGGATATGGAAAGGTTTATTATTCAGCAACATCTGCACACACATGTACTGGCGATGGTAATGCAATGGTACTACGTGCAGGACTTCCTTTACAAGACATGGAGTTTGTCCAATTTCATCCAACTGGAATTTACGGAGTTGGATGTTTAATCACCGAAGGTGTAAGAGGTGAAGGAGGTTTTTTAGTGAACGGTAAAGGCGAACGATTTATGGAGAGATATGCACCAAATGCAAAAGATTTAGCCTCTAGGGATGTGGTAAGCAGATCTATGGAGATGGAGATAAATGAAGGAAGAGGAGTAGGTAAAAACAAAGATCATATAAATTTACATTTGGATCATTTAGATAAAAAAGTCATTGAAGAGAGATTGCCAGGTATAGCAGAGTCTGCAAAAACTTTTGCTAACGTCGATGTAAACAAGGAACCAATACCAGTTGTTCCTACAGTTCATTATAACATGGGAGGAATACCAACTAACTACAAAGCAGAAGTACTTACTTTAAATGGTTCAGAAAAAACAGTTCCAGGTTTAATGGCTATTGGAGAAGCAGCATGTGTTTCTGTTCACGGCGCAAACCGTTTAGGATCAAATTCTTTAATCGATTTAGTAGTTTTTGGAAGAGCAGCAGCTAAAAGAGCCAAAGAACTTATTAAACCCGGAAGTGTGCACGAGGAAGTTTCAAATGATGAAACTGATAAATGTGTAAATAGATTTGATAAAATTAGAAATGCCAACGGTTCAACGAAAACTTCAGAACTTAGACTTTCGATGCAAAAAATAATGCAATCAAAGTGTGCAGTTTTTAGAACAGAAAAAACTTTAAAAGAAGGCGTTGAACAAATCAGAAAACCACAAGAGGGCTTGAGTGATGTCCATGTTAAAGATAAATCACTTTTATTCAACACTGATTTAGTTGAAACCTTAGAATTTGATAATTTAGTTCGCCAAGCTCTTACCACAATGGATTCAGCGTACAACAGGAAAGAGAGTAGAGGAGCTCATGCAAGAGAAGATTTCAAAAAGAGAGATGATAAAAACTTTATGAAACATACCTTAGCATGGCAAGAAGGTAATAAAGTTCAAATTAAATATAGAGACGTTCATTCAAGAACGCTGACAAATGATGTTCAATATTTTCCTCCTAAGGAGAGGGTTTATTAGATGACACAATTTAGTCTACCTCAAAATTCAAAAATTGAAGTAGGTAATTATTTTAAAGACAAAACAAATTCTCAAAATATAAGAAAAATTAATGTTTACAGATGGGATCCATCTGATGGTCAAAATCCAAGAGTAGACACTTTTGAGGTAGACATGGATAATTGTGGACCTAAAGTTTTGGATATATTAATTAAAATAAAAAATGAAATTGATCCTTCTTTAACATTTAGAAGATCATGCGCTCATGGTGTTTGTGGGTCATGCGCAATGAATATAGATGGCATTAATAATCTTGCTTGCATCAAATCACACACAGATATTAATGGCGATTTGAATATTTATCCTTTACCTCACCTAAAAGTTATTAAGGATTTAATTGGTGATCTAAGCACTTTGTATAAACAATACGAGTCTATTCAACCATGGCTGAAAGTTGGTCAAACGGGAAAGGAAATTCAAGAAATAAAGCAAAGTCAAAAAGATAGAGAGAAACTTGATGGTTACTACGAGTGTATTCTATGCGCATGTTGTTCTACATCATGCCCAAGTTATTGGTGGAATGGAGATAAATATTTAGGACCAGCTGTATTGTTACAAGCATATCGATGGATTAATGATAGCAGAGACAATGATAAAAAAGAAAGATTAAAGAAAGTTGCTGATGAGCTTAAATTATATAGATGTCATACTATTATGAATTGTACCAATTCTTGTCCTAAAGGTCTTAATCCTGCAAAAGCTATTGGATCAATAAAAAAAATGCTTGCAACAAGCTAAAAGCTTATTTAATCAGTTACAATCATGAATTTAATAGAACACTTTATTAATGGTAAAAATTTTTCTGGTAATTCTTCTCAAAAAGGTAAAGTTTTTAATCCAGCAACAGGAGAACAAACTGCAGAGGTAAAACTGGCCAATAAAAAAGACGTTAAAGATGCTGTTGAAAATGCAAAGACGGCATTTTCAGCTTGGTCTAATACACCGCCATTGCAAAGAGCTAGAGTCATGTTTAAATTTAAAGAGCTGATTGAAAAAAATTCTGACGAATTAACAAAAATAATCGTCTCTGAACATGGAAAAGTATACGAAGACGCCAAAGGTTCTTTGATAAGAGGATTAGAAGTTGTTGAGTATGCCTGTGGCATTCCTCAATTGTTGAAAGGTGAGTTTACTGAAAATGTTGGTTCCAACGTTGACAGCTGGTCTATTCGACAGCCTTTAGGGGTATGCGCCGGGATAACACCATTTAACTTTCCTGCCATGGTACCGATGTGGATGTTTCCAATGGCGATAGCTTGTGGTAATACGTTTGTTTTAAAACCATCAGAGAAAGATCCATCGTGCTCTATGTTTTTAGCAAAATTACTAAAGGAAGCCGGCTTACCTGATGGAGTTTTTAATATAGTAAATGGTGGAAAAGAAGCTGTAGATGAACTTATTAATAATAAAGATGTAGTTGCAATTAGTTTTGTTGGGTCAACGCCAATAGCAAAATATATTTATGAAAATTGCGCAAAAAATGAAAAAAGAGTTCAAGCTTTAGGTGGAGCCAAAAATCATTGCGTAGTTATGCCAGATTGTGATTTAGATCAAGCAGTAAACGGTTTAATGGGAGCAGCTTATGGATCTGCTGGAGAAAGATGTATGGCTCAATCGGTAGCGGTAGCTGTTGGTAATATTGGTGACAAATTAGTACAAAATTTAGCAAAAAAAGTAGAAGCTTTAAAAGTTGGCCCTGGTATGGATAAAAAATCAGAAATGGGACCTCTTGTTACAAAAGAACATTTAGAAAAAGTAAAAAGTTACGTAGATATTGGAGTAAAAGAGGGAGCTAAGTTAGTAGTAGATGGAAGAAATTTAAAACTCCAGGGATATGAAAAGGGTTATTACATGGGCGGATGTTTATTTGATAATGTGACATCAAACATGAGGATTTATAAAGAAGAAATATTTGGGCCAGTTTTATCTGTAGTTAGAGCGAAAAATTTTGATGAAGCGTTGAAACTAGTGAATGATCATGAGTTTGGTAATGGGGTAAGTATATTTACCAGAGACGGAGATTCTGGAAGAACCTTTTCTAACAAAGCTAAAATTGGAATGGTTGGTATTAATATTCCTATTCCTGTTCCTATGGCTTTCCATAGTTTTGGAGGTTGGAAAAGATCATTATTCGGTGACCAACATATGCATGGACCTGAAGGAGTAAGATTTTATACCAAGCTAAAAACAATTACTTCAAGGTGGCCGTCAGGTTTAAGGTCTGATCCTGAATTTGTCATGCCAACAATGAAATAGATTTGATGAGAAAAAAAATTACATTAATAGGAGCAGGTCAAATTGGCGGAACACTTGCCCATTTAATTGCATTAAAAGAATTAGGGGATGTGGTGCTATTTGATGTTGCCGCAGGTATAGCAAAAGGAAAAGCCTTGGATATAGCTCAATCTTCTCCAGTAAATAGATTTAATATAAATTTGATTGGGACAGATAATTATGAAGATACAAAAAATTCTGACGTAATAATTATCACAGCTGGTGTACCAAGAAAGCCAGGAATGACCAGAGATGATTTGCTTGGAATAAATTTAAAAATAATAAAACAAGTTGCGGAAGGAATTAAAAAAACATCTCCAAACGCTTTTGTAATATGTATTACTAATCCTTTAGATGTAATTGTAATGGCTTTGCAAAAATATTCAGGTATGCCAAAAAATAAAATCGTGGGAATGGCAGGAATTTTGGACTCTTCTAGGTTTATATATTTTTTATCCCAAGAATTAAATACACCTGTACAAAAAATAAAATCATTTGTTTTAGGAGGGCATGGAGACAGTATGGTTGCCATGCTAGGATCAACCGAAGTTGATGGAAAGAAAATTGATAATTTAGTTAAAGAAGGTGTAATTAAGAGAGAGAAATTAATGGAAATCGTAGAAAGAACAAAAAAAGGAGGTGCTGAAATAGTTAAATATTTAGAAAAAGGCTCCGCGTTTTACGCACCAGCTGCATCGGGAGTTGAAATGGCTGAGAGTTATCTGAAAGATTTAAAAAAACAATTACCATGCGCAGTATTCTTAAATGGGGAATATGGATTTAAAGATATTTACGCAGGTGTCCCCGTCATAATTGGAAAAAATGGAGTTGAAAAAATTATCGAATTAAGTTTGACTAATGACGAAAAAGATAATTTTTCGAAATCAATAGACGCAGTAAAACAATTATTTGATGCTGCAAAAAAAATTGACCCAAGTTTAAAATAGAATTACTTTTTTTCTAAAACAATTTTATAGCCTAATGCAAATATTTTTGGAAATAGTAAAGTCAATAATTTGTCTATATACTTTAAAATATTAAGGAAAAAAAAGTTTAGTGGAACATAGAATGTTTTTGAAGTTACTCCTCCTGAGTTTAAAAAAAGCAAACACTCACAGGTTTTGATATATCTTAAATTAAACTTTTCACCTAAGTTTTCTTCAAAAACTTTTTTTTCTTTAAAAATTAGATAAGGAATAGCACTATTACCTGACCACGGATCGTTTATGCCAGTAGAAGGTTCATTTAAGCTCCAAACATTTTTAGTAAAATCGAAACCTTCATGTTTCATTAGTATTAGAACTAGTTGCAACAAAATTGAACAATGCGCATCAAAAATAATTAATTTTCCACCTTTTTTGAGTATTCTGTGCATTTCATTAAAAAATTTAATTGGAAAAGGAATATGATGGATCATATTTGACGATATGACAAAATCAAATTCATTATCTTCAAATCCAGTTGCTTGAGCATCAATATTTTTAAAATCTAAATGTTCATAGTTAGAAAAATCACTAATCTTAAAATTCTTTGATTTAATAAATTTTTTAGAGAATCCTGCTGCTGCTCCAACCTCAATACCATTAGCATCAGGAGAGATAAAATCATTCATCCAATGAAATCGTTCTTTTAATAAAATATACAGATTTTTATTTTTATCTATGTCATCTATTGAACGCATGACATCACCCTCTTGTTTCATAAGATTTTCTGAGTGTTTAAATCTGATTTTATCTTTTATTTTAAACATTGTGATTTTGCTAAAATTGAATTCATGATAATAAAGTCTTAATGAATATTAAATCGTCTCCAGTTAAATTTGTTTTAAGTATTTTATTAAGTATTTTAGCTTTTTATATAAATTATTATTATGCAAATAAAGGCTTATATCCTATAGATACTTTCAGTTTTTTTGATACAGCATATTATATTACAGAAGGGCAACATCCGATCAAAGATTTTTGGGTAATTTCTGGTATTTTTGTAGATTATTTACAGGCACTTTTTTTTTATATTTTTGGTTTTAGTTGGAATTCATATGTTTTTCACGCATCTTTTTTTAACGTAATTATTAGTTTATTTTTTTTCTATTTTTTAAATCAATTTAATAAAAATATTTTATATAATTTGTTTTTATCTGCAAGCGTAGCAATCTTATGCTATCCAATAATTGGCACTCCATTCCCTTATCAACATTCATTAATACTAAGTATAATATCAATACTAGTTTTTTATTTAGCAGTCACTAAAGAGGAAAAAAAATATTGGTTTGCATTACCGCTTATTATGCTTTTTTCATTTTTAAGTATGCAATTACCTTCTGGATTGATCAATTTGTTAATAATTATTTTTTTGATAATCTTTTTGATTATAGAGAAAAGCAAAAATTTTATTTTTTTTTTAGCAGGATCACTTGCTTCATTAGCTATTTTATTATTATATTTTACTATAACAAAAGTTTCAATTAACGAGTTTGTAACTCAAATGGTTTTGTTCCCACTAGATGTTGGATTAGGCAGAATAACAAGTGAACAAGGGGCTTTTGAAAATGCTAAAATAACAAACAAGCTTACTTTAAGGGGAACACTTGGACATTTTAAATTTATATTTTTATTCATGTTTGCTAATGCAATTTTAATTTTTATCCATATTCAAAAAAAAAGAAAAAATTTATTTAAAAAAAAAATATCAATAAATATTTTTATATTACTTTGCACTATAAGCTTTTTATTTCATCAACTTATAACTGCAAATCAAACATTTATTTTCTGCTTAATACCTATTTTGGGGGGGCTATTCTTTCTACAAATAGATGAATTCATAGATTTGAAATTAAGAAATAAAATTAAATTTTTAGTAATTATTTTAGTAGCATTTTCTACAACGAAATATCATCTAGTTTATAATGAAAAAAGAAAATTTGTAGATTTACAAAATATAGATATCTTAAAAGCAGTTAATGCAGATTTATTGAGTCCGAAATTTAATAATTTAAAATGGATCACTCCAAGCGAATATAGCGAAAATCCTTTAAAAGAATTAAAACTAATCAAAGAATCTATTGAGATTATCAAATTAGATAAAAGAGAGAAAATGCTGATAACTCACTATCAATTTTTCTCATCCATACTAAAAGAAAATCTAAATATTCCAAACAGATGGTATTACACAAACAATACTTTCCCTGCCTCAAGTTTAAATATTTATTATGATGAATACATTGAAAAATTTTATAATAAAGTTATTCAAAAAAAAATTGAGGTAATTTATCTAGCCAAGAGCAACTCCGCTGAATTTAAAAAAATAAATTTTTCTGATTTATTAAAGAATAATTGCTTTAGTGTAAAAAAACATAATGAGATGTTAGAATCAATAAAAATCAAGAAATGTAATTAATAGTTTTTTATTCTTAAGTTTTTTGAAAATTTTTTAGAAAAGCTTTTAGCTATAATAGCTAAAAAAAAATTAGTTAAATTAAATATTATTAAGCTTGATAAAATAAATAGAAAAATTTTCAATTTTTCAACTGTCTCAAATAAACAATAAAAAACAAAAGTATATATAATTGAAGAAATTAAAATTCTATTTCTAAAAACTGAAAAAACCTTAAAAGCATGAAATAATAACCCAGCAAAATTCATTTTAGACTCACCTGTAAATCTTTTTTCTCGATCTAGAGTAATATTGGATATATTTTTGATATTCATTAATAAAGTTGGTGGAAAAGCACTCCACAGATCTATTTTATTAAATATTTTTTTAACGTCCCTCGAATTGAGTAAGCAATAATTTCCAAATCTTATTTTTTTTGCCGCAAATAAAATAATTAAAATATAATATATTTCATAAAAGAATTTAAACCAAAATGGCTCCTTTCTTTGTCCACGATTAACAACTATGGAAGTATCTTTTTTATAATTAGCATCAAGCAATTTTTTAATACCTACAGGATTATCTTGACCATCAGAATCAATTATTATTGTTTTATAATTTTTTTTATAAATTTTTTTTATATGTTGAATTCCAATAGCTAAAGCTCTTTGACTACCCACATTTTTTAATAGTGAAATTATAGTCAACTTATCAACATTACCATTTTTAAATTTTTTATAATTAAAATTCTCAGTTGAACAATCGTTGACAATAACCAGATCAAATCTTTGTCTAAGTTCTTTTTTAAATATAATGTTAATTTTGGCCAATAGCTTAGTTAAATTTTTCCAATCATTAAAAACAGGAGTTAAAATTATAATTTTTGCTTTCATAATGGAATAATTTAAATTTTATGATAGTAATAGCAACTAAAATGAATATTCACGAGCACCAAGCTAAAGAGATATTGAAAGAATTTGGAGCGCCAGTTTCGAATGGAGTAGTTATACTGTCCTTAGATCAAATAAAAGAAAAAATCTCTCAATTAAATTCTGATCAATTTGTTTTGAAGGCCCAGATTCATGCTGGGGGCAGAGGTAAGGCAGGCGGTGTGAAATTAATTAAAAACGTAAATGATTTAGAAATGGAGGCAAAAAAAATGATGGGTAAAGTTTTGATAACTCATCAAACGGGGCCAGAGGGCAGAGAGATTAAGAGATTATATATTGAAGAAGCATCAGATATTGATAGAGAACTTTATTTATCATGTTTGGTTGATAGAGAAAGTTCTAAGATAGCTTTTATAAGTAGCACCGAAGGTGGAATGGATATAGAAAAAGTTGCTGCGCAAACTCCTGATAAAATAATTACAAATAAGTTAGAACTAAAAAAAGTGTTAAGCGATAGTGATATTACAAATATTTTAAAACCTTTCAAATTTAATCAAACTCAAACTCTTGAAGCTGCTAAGTTAATAAAAGCACTTTATGAAATTTTAATAAAAAAGGATGCAAATTTAATAGAGATAAATCCTTTAATAGTAACTAAAGCAGGAGATGTTTTATGTTTAGATGCAAAAATGAATTTTGACGATAATGCAATATATAGAAGACCTGAAATATTAAAGTTGCGAGATCTTAACGAGGAAAATCCATCTGAAATTGAAGCGAGCAAACATGGTCTAGCCTACATTAAACTTAATGGTTCTATTGGTTGTATGGTTAATGGAGCAGGTTTGGCTATGGCAACAATGGATATAATAAAACTTTATGGGAAGGAGCCAGCAAATTTTCTTGATGTGGGTGGAGGCGCATCAAAAGAAAAAGTAGCAGCAGCTTTTAAGTTAATCTTATCGGATAAAAACGTAAAAGGAATTTTGATAAATATTTTTGGTGGAATTATGAGATGTGATGTTCTTGCCCAAGGTGTTGTAGAAGCAGCCAAAGAAATTAATTTATCTAAACCCTTAGTAGTTAGATTAGCAGGGACAAATTTTAAAGAAGGTAAAAAAATATTAGATGATTCAAATCTCAAAATTTTATCTGCGTCTGACTTAAATGATGCTGCAAAAAAAATAGTTGAGGCAATCAAATAAATGTCAGTATTAGTTAATAAAAATACAAGAGTAATTTGCCAAGGATTTACTGGAACTCATGGAACTTTTCATTCTGAACAATCAATAAAATACGGAACTAAACTTGTCGGAGGAGTAACACCAAAAAAAGGTGGTCAAAAACATTTAGGTCTTCCAGTGTTTAATACTGTAAAGGAAGCAAAGAATAAAACTGACGCAAATGCGAGCATGATTTATGTACCACCAAAGTTTGCTGCAGATGCAATTATAGAAGCTATAGACGCAAAAATTGATTTGATAGTTTGTATTACAGAAGGAATACCCGTAATGGATATGTTAAGAGTTAAAAAAGAGCTTAAAAAAAATAAATCCAGATTAATTGGCCCTAATTGTCCAGGAATTATTACCCCTGAAGAGTGCAAGATAGGAATAATGCCAGGCAATATTCATAAAAAAGGTAATGTTGGAATAGTATCAAGATCAGGAACTCTAACTTACGAAGCAGTAGCTCAAACATCAACAATTGGTTTAGGACAATCAACATGTATTGGTATTGGTGGCGATCCAATTAATGGAACAAACTTTATTGATTGCTTAGAACTTTTCTTAAATGATGACGAAACTAATTCAATTGTAATGATAGGTGAAATAGGTGGGTCAGCAGAAGAGGAAGCTTCAGAGTTTTTAAAGAAACAGAAAGTAAAAAAACCTATGGTAGGCTTCATCGCAGGATTAACCGCACCCCCTGGCCGAAGAATGGGGCATGCAGGGGCAATAATTTCTGGTGGAAAAGGCGGTGCTGAGGACAAAATTGAGATTATGAAATCTGCTGGAATTACTATTTCAAAGTCACCAGCTGATATTGGAAAGACACTTTTGCAAAAACTTAATGGTTAAAATTTAAAAACTTGTGTTAGAATAAGATATTAATGTCTTCATCAAAAAATAATAATACTTACAAAAAAACATCATTCTTGATTGGAAATAATACGGAATTTATAAATGAATTTTATGCAGATTATCTTTCAGACCCAAAATCATTACCAGCAAGTTGGAGAGAATTTTTTGATGGATTAAGTGATAAAGAGAAACTAATTTATGATGATTTAAAAGGACCAAGTTGGTCTCCTGAAAAAAAGATTATAAAAGTTTCAAAACCTAAACAAAGTAAAGAAACAACTGAAGATATTAATTTAAACTCAGTTAAGCAAGCAACCCAGGACTCAGTCAGAGCAATTATGTTAATCAGAGCATATAGAATTAGAGGTCACTTGATTGCAAATTTAGATCCATTATCATTACAAAAAAAACAAGAACATCCAGAGCTTAAACCAGAAACTTATGGATTCAAACAAAAAGATTTTTCAAGGAAAATATTTTTAGACGGAGTGCTTGGTCTTCAATACGGAAATTTAAAAGAAATATTAGACATTCTAAAAAAAACCTACTGTTCAAAAATAGGTTATGAGTTTATGCATATGGGAGACCCTGACGAGAAGACATGGATTAGAAACAGAATTGAAGGACCTGAAAAAGATATTATTTTTACTAAAAACGGTAAAAAAGCGATTTTAAACAAAATCATAGAAGCTGAGGGATTTGAGAAATATTTACACGTAAAATTTGTTGGAACTAAAAGATTTGGTTTAGACGGCGGAGAGTCTTTAATCCCAGCATTAGAACAAATTATAAAAAGAGGCGGAAGCCTAGGAGCAAAAGAAATCAAAATCGGCATGCCTCATCGTGGTAGATTAAATGTTTTGGCTAATGTTATGGGTAAACCTTTTAAAGCAATATTTAGTGAGTTTTTTGGTAAAGGTGCTTTTTCAAGCGAAGACTTAGGCGGCGATGTCAAATATCATTTAGGTGCATCTTCAAATCGAGAATTTGATGGAAACTCGGTTCATATAAGTTTAACAGATAATCCATCTCATTTAGAGGCAGTTAATCCTGTTGTTCTAGGACAAGTTAGGGCAAAACAATTTTTCCATAAAGACCTCAAGCGAAAGAAAGTTATACCAGTTTTAATGCACGGAGATGCAGCATTTGCGGGCCAAGGAATTGTTGCTGAGTGTTTTGCTATGTCTGGACTGCCAGGACATAATATTGGAGGAACCATTCACATTATAGTTAATAACCAAATAGGATTTACAACTGCACCAAGATTTGCAAGATCTTCACCATATCCTTCGGATGTAGCAAAAATTGCTCAAGCCCCTATATTTCACGTTAACGGAGATGATCCAGAAGCCGTTGTACATTGTGCAAAAATTGCTACAGAGTATAGACAAAAGTTTAATAGAGATGTGGTAATAGATATGGTTTGTTACAGACGTTTTGGACACAATGAAGGTGACGAACCATCTTTTACTCAACCTTTGATGTACAAAAAAATTAAGTCGCATCCATCTACTCTTAATATTTATGGAAATCAATTAAGCAACGAAGGTTTAATTTCATCAAATGAAATAGAGAACGAAAAGAAAAATTTTAAAAATTTTTTAGACAAAGAGTTAGAGTCTTCAAAATCTTACAAATCTGAACTTAAGTGGTTTGAGGGTGCCTGGTCAAGATTTAAACCTGGTTTAGGAAAAGATAAAAGAGGTCAAAGTGGAGTAAAAAAAGAAAAATTGTTAGAAATTGGAAAAAAAATTTCATCTTTGCCAGAGAACTTTAATGTTCACAAAACTTTAAAGAAAATTTTTGACTTAAGGTATCAAATATTTGATAAAAATAAATTATTAGATTGGTCTACAGCTGAAAATTTAGCCTTTGGAACCTTACTTACTGAAGGATTCTCAGTAAGATTATCCGGACAAGACTCAGGTCGAGGTACATTTAGTCAGAGACATGCAGTTCTTAGAAATCAAGATAATCATGAAAGGTTTGTACCATTAAATAACATAAATAATTCTCAAAAAAGATTTGAGATTATCGATAGTTTGTTGTCTGAATTAGCAGTGCTAGGTTTTGAGTTTGGTTATTCATTATCTGAGCCAGAGACCTTAGTTTTATGGGAAGCCCAATTTGGTGATTTCGCAAACGGTGGTCAAGTGATCATAGATCAATTTATAACATCAAGTGAATCAAAGTGGGGTAGGGCTAGTGGACTTGTACTGCTGTTACCACATGGTTATGAAGGTCAAGGACCAGAACATTCATCGGCGAGAATTGAACGATTTTTACAGTTGTGTGCTGGTGAAAATATTCAAGTAATAAATTGCACAACACCTGCAAATTATTTTCATGCCTTAAGAAGACAAATGCATAGAGATTTTAGAAAACCCCTTATAGTAATGACACCTAAATCACTTTTAAGGCATAAAAAATGTGTTTCTAACATAAATGAATTCACAACTAAAAGCACATTTCATAGAGTATTGATTGATGATGCATATAATAAAAATTCAGGACTTATTAAATTAAAAAAAGATGAAGAAATTAAAAAAGTAGTTATGTGTTCTGGTAAAATTTATTATGATCTACTAGAAGCTAGAGAAAAACTAGAAAATTCAAATGTAGTATTCATTCGAATTGAACAATTGTACCCATTTCCAGCAAAAACTTTAGCAAATTTACTAAAGAAATATGAAAAGGCTGAGTTTATATGGTGTCAAGAAGAGCCGAAAAACATGGGGGCGTGGAATACAATGAGAAATTATATAGATAGAACCTTAGAAATAATACATTTTACTAAAGATAAAGTAAGATATGTGGGCAGAAAAGCTTCATCCTCAACTGCGACTGGAAATCTAAATAAACATCTTGCACAACAAAAAGAAATATTAGAAAAGATACTAGGTAATTAAATGTCAGATAAAATCATAGTTCCAACTTTAGGAGAGTCGGTAACAGAAGCCACAGTTTCGAGATGGCTAAAAAACCAAGGTGAAAAAGTTTCAGCAGATGAACCAATTGTAGAATTAGAAACAGACAAAGTTAATGTTGAAGTTCCAGCACCATCTAACGGTATATTAGAAAACATTTCTGTTAAAGAAGGTGAAACAGTAAATGTTGGCGCCTTGCTTGGCATAGTAAATGGTTCTTCTCAAAAAAATATTGAAAGTATACAAGATTTAAAAAAATATTCCCCACCTAAAAAAAAATCATCAATATCAAAAAATTTAAAA
>MDSZ01142964.1_pt1 | contig 17394 bp, 22 predicted proteins | sample 811201 | NCBI WGS metagenome assembly MDSZ01 (sample SAMN05326647, study PRJNA326480) | marine metagenome | isolation source: seawater | place: Indian Ocean: North | collected 2010
GCCGGCTACCGCCGGTTTTGCGATGGGACCGCAGCACGACACGACGCATGTCTATGTGCCCGTCGCAGAGTTCGACGAGTTCATCCGGGGCTTCGTTGCGACATTTGGGGGCAAGGCGTCGGTGTTTGGCAGAACGACGCTGATCGTCACCGACGGCGCGCCTCCATGGTCCTACGGCCATGAGCTGACGGGCTATGAGGTCGCCGTTCTAAAGGGCACGCCCGCCAGGGCACAGGGGGGCGGGGTGAAGCTGCTCGTCCCGACTGATACGGTCGGAGGTCGGAGCGCCGCCATAGCGCCGTTCCCCGGCGGCTATATCGCTGAGCTGCACGCGACCACCGCGCGATGAGCGCGCACCCCCCTCCCATTTTTGTGAAGGCGATCCTCGACTGGCGGCCAACCTGGTTCTTTGCGCGATTGCTGCTGGTCGGTGCCTACCTGCTCGGCGGTGTGGTCAAGGCGAACGACTGGCAAGCAGCGGTCGCCGAACAGGCGCACTTCGGAATGCACCCGCCGGCCCTTTGGGCGGCATTGACGATTCCCGTCGAGGTCGTGGGCCCGCTGCTGATCCTGAGCGGCCGGCTCGTCTGGCTCGGGGCGGGAATGCTCGGCGTGTTCACGGTGTTCGCGGCGATTACAGCCAATGCCTTTTGGGTGCTGCCGCCGGGGCCAGAGCGCTTCATCGCCACCAATGCCTTCTTCGAACATATCGGGCTCGTCGGAGGCTTCATCCTCGCTGCACGGCTGGCTGAGGCTGAGCGGGACCGTGCTTAGGCAGACGCTGTGTCTCGTTCTGGCGCTCTGGGCCGGCTCTGCGAAGGCGCAAGGGATCGAAGCCTGGCAACCGCCGACGCTGACGACGGTGCGCTATGACGAGGACTGGGATCGCCTCGGCAATCCTGGTGAGCGGACCGGGCGCTGGACGGAACGCTTCAAATATCTGCCGCTTGGTGAAGACGGCGCGTATCTGGTCAGTGGCCTGGAGCTGCGCGCGCGAAACGAGAATTACCGATCGAACCTCTGGGGCGGCGCTGACGCTCCCGATGATGGGTATCTTTGGGTGCGAGCGCTTCCTTATGGCGATCTTCATGTCGGCCGCTTCCGGGCCTTTGTTCAGCCAATCGCTGCCTACGCCATCAGCGTTGCCCCATCCGCATCCCCGGTAGATCGCACCAGCCTCGATCTGCTCCAAGGCTTTGCCGATGTTCGCCTAGGCCCCGGCCGGACGGGCGACACAAAAGGTTTTGGCGTCACCGTTCGCGCCGGGCGCGAACTCATGTCCTTCGGCAACGAACGGCTGATCGGAACGCGCTATGGCCCGAATGTGCCGCTGGCGTTCGACGGCGTTCGCGCGATCGTCTCCCTTCCGGGCGCGGTCGTCAGCATCATGGACAAGCGACCCATACGCCAGGGTTTGCGTGAATTTGATGATCGATCCGATCGTCGCCGTCGCTTGTCAGGTCTTTACGCGACCATTCCTCATGAGGGAGGAGAGCTCGATATCTACTGGCTACGATATGGCAACGCCGCAGCGTCCTTTGCGGATGGGGAGGGACGCGAGACGCGATATAGCGTTGGCGCGCGGCTGGGTGGTTCCGCAGGACACTGGCACTGGGATGTCGAAGGGGTTTTCCAATATGGCAAGCTTGCCGCGTCGCGGATACGCGCATGGACGGGGTCGCTTGAGCTCGGCCATCGCTTTCCAGAGTCGGATCTCTCGCCCGACGCTTTGTTGCGGGTAAGCGTGATCAGCGGCGACCGGCGCTCCGATGACGACCGGATTGGCACCTTCAACGCTCTCTTTCCGCGCGGGAAGTATTTTGGAGAGCTCTCGCCCGTCGGCCCGACCAATCTTGTCGCCGTGACTCCCCGGCTCACTCTATCCATAGCCGAACCGTTGACGGTGGCTTTTGCCGCGACGGCCTACTGGCGATACGCCACGGCAGATGGCGTTTACGACATCCCGGGGAACCTGATCCGGCCGGCTGGCGGCAGCTGTGCGCGTTCGATTGGCCAAGAGATCGAGACATCGTTCAGCTGGCAGGCAATGCCGGAACTTGAGGTTTCCGGCTCCGTCTCGGTCTTCAACGCTGGCACCTTCCTTCGCGAGACCGGTCCTCACAGGACCATCGGCATGGTCGCCCTTGAAACGAACTTTCGCTTTTAAACGAGGAGGCCCATCATCATGCCCGACGTCGTACGCCCGTCCCCTTTGCCACTGCTCCTGCTGCTGCTGTCGCTAACGACGGGCCTGGTCGATGCGGCGAGCGTGCTTGGGCTCGGCAAGGTTTTCACAGCCAACATGACGGGCAACATCGTATTCCTGGGATTCGCGCTCGCAGGCGCGCCCGGCTTCGTGGTGGCGCCGGGCCTCATGGCGCTCGTCACCTTTATGGCTGGCGCGCTGGTGGCGGGCCGTCTCGGAAGGTCGATGGGAGGGCGCCCGCTCCGGCGCTGGCTGCTAACAGCGGCGTTCTTTGAGGTCGCTCTGCTATGGGGTGCCGCGGCGATTGCGCTCTGCTTCGACGTCGCGGATCAGGCTCCGCAATGGGCGCTGTATGCCATCATCGCCGCGACTGCGATCGCGATGGGATTCCGAAACGCCACTATCCGTCAACTCAAGGTGCCTGACCTGACCACGACGGTGCTTACCCTCACCATCACGGGCATCGCGGCCGACTCAAGTTTGGCGGGGGGCGGCAATCCGAACTGGGGACGCCGGATTGGCAGCGTCGCGGCGATCCTCGGCGGTGCAGCGCTGGGCGCGCTTCTGGTTGTTCGAACCGGATCGCTGGTCATGCCGCTCATACTCGCCGGCGCTCTCGTGCTCGTCGGCACAGCATTTTGCGCGGTTCATCCGGGCGCGCTCGAGCCGGCGAAATCCTAAGGGCGCCCGCCCTGCAAAAGCGAAAGGTCAAGGTCGCGATGGATAGCAAGCGTCTGGAAGCGTTCACCGACGGCGTCATTGCAATTATCATTACCATCATGGTTCTGGATCTCGAGCCGCCCCACTCGAGCGAGCTCTCCGCTCTCCGGGAGAGCGTTCCGATGTTCAGCGCCTACCTCATCAGCTTCGTCAACGTGGGGCTTTACTGGAACAACCATCACCATCTGATGCACGCGACGGAGCGCATTGATGGCCGCGTGCTTTGGCTTAACCTCGCTTTGCTATTCTGGCTTAGCTTGGTGCCATTCGTCGTCCGATGGAATAACGACACCAACTTTGCAGTAGCTCCGACCGCGGCATATGGCGTCGTACTCGGGATGGCCGCACTCTGCTACGAACTGATCGAGCGAGCGATCATCGCGTACAACGGACCGGCATCCCGCGTTGCCAAGGGTATCGGAAGCGATCGCAAAGGGCTTGTAAGCATCGCCCTGTACGTCGCGGCTGTTCCGCTTGCATTCGTGAGCCGGGGAGTGGCGCTGACGATCTACATCGGCGTGATAGCGCTGTGGATCGTGCCGGATCGCCGTATGGTTGCCAAAAAATGAAATGCTGGTCACTTTCGCCGCAGCCCTTCGCGTCGTGCATTGGTCGTGGCTGGCGGGCGCCGCATCGCCACGCGCTACGATCGATGCCCATCGCCTTCTCGACCATCGCCTCCGCAGTCGCCGTCATCTGCTGGCTATGATCAATGAATCCCGACCTTAAGCCGCGTATCGGCGTTCCACTTCGCGCAACACAGCTTGGCAGAGGCTGACGCTAAGAATCGCTGATAGCGACCGCTAAGTTCGCGGGTGACGAAGTCGTGTGCCTTTCCCATCCCCCGGCGAAACGCGGGCGATTTGAACCGAACATGACAGAAAAGGACGAGAATATGATTGATCTCAAGGGCAAGCGTGCTTTGGTGACGGGCGGGTCCCGCGGTATTGGCGCGGCGATCGCCCTGGTGCTTGCAGAAAACGGGGCGGACGTCGCGTTTACTTATCAGACCGCAGCCGACAAAGCGCAGGGTGTCGTAAAGTCTATCGAGGCGGCGGGGCGGCGCGCGGTCGCTATTCAGGCGGATAGCGCCGATCCGGAAGCTATTGCCCGCTCCGTGGATGAGGCTGTGGCCGCGCTGGGCGGCATCGATATTCTGGTGAACAGCGCCGCGATCGGTCACTCCGGGATGATCGCCGACATCGATATTGGCGAGTATCAGCGCGTGATGGACGTCAATGTTCGGGCACCTGTGCTCTTCGCGAAGGCTGTGATCCCGCACTTGGGCGAAGGCGCCCGCATCATCACGATCGGCTCGGCGCTGGGCGAGCGCGTTCCGTTCCCAGGGATCACGACCTATGCGATGTCGAAGGCGGCACTGACCTCATTCACCCGTGGCCTCTCGCGCGAGCTTGGGCCCAACGGCATCACGGTCAATCTCATCCAGCCCGGGGCGACGAACACGGACTCGAACCCAGCGGATGGCGACGCCGCCGACTTCCAGCGCAGTCTGACGTCGCTGGGCCGGTACGCCGAACCGCGCGAGATCGGTAACGCTGTGGCCTACCTCGCCAGCCCGGCAGCAAGCATCATCACTGGTGCGACGCTGACTGTCGACGGTGGTGCAATCGCCTAAATCGTGAAGGCAGCGGCGGCTTATCCGTCCGACATCCAGTCGGGCAAGCCCTGGGCGGTCATGGTCTGGGCCAACGGCATCGCCGATGCCCCCCGTCGAGCCGAACATCTAAGGCTATCTTCTGTCCCACCTCGCGTGCTGGTGAAGCTGGGCAATCATAACGACCTTCTCGGCAAGCCAGGTTGCGGGTCGGCCGTGGTCGGCAGTCCGCTCACTCGCACACTCGGCGTGTACGGTTACGTTGGATTGCCGACGGCATGGCTCGCATGGCAACTTCAGGGCTCCAGCGACGCCGGCGCTGCGTTTCGCAGGGACAAGGGTGAATTCTTTTCAGCTCGCGCATGGAGCGGGCAGGCGAGCAACGTCCGGTGACACCGGACGCAGTTCTATTAAGGAGATCTGTATGACCGCAGTGCATTACCGAACGCAGAAGGTCGGCGAGGTTGAAGTGTTTTACCGGGAGGCAGGCCCTGCCGACGCTCCGGTGCTGCTGCTGCTTCACGGTTTCCCGACCGCCAGCCACATGTTCCGCGACCTGATCCCAGAGCTAGCGGACCGCTACCGGGTGATCGCGCCCGATCTCCCCGGCTTCGGGCAGACCAAGGCGCCGGATCGCGGCGTATTCACCTACAGCTTCGACAATTTGGCAGAAATCATCGAGGGCTTCGTCGAGGCCATCGGGCTCGAACGCTTCGCGCTCTACATCTTCGACTATGGCGCGCCGACGGGCCTAAGGCTGGCGATCAAGCACCCCGAGCGGATTGCGGCGATCATCTCACAGAATGGCAACGCCTATGAGGAGGGCTTCAGCGACGAATGGGGCCCGTGGCAGGCCTACTGGCGCGATCCGAGCGAGGCAAATCGCGAAGCGTGCCGCGCCTCTCTGTCACCCGAAACGATACGCAATTGGCAATATGGGACCGGCGCCGATCCCGAGCTGCTGAGCCCTGACGGTCGGGAACTCGACATCGCTTACATGGCGCGAGCGGGCGCGGAGGAGGTGCAGCTCGACCTCATTCTGGACTATCGCTCGAATGTCGCGCTGTACCCCCAATTCCAGACTTACTTCCGGGAGCACCAACCCCCGTTCCTCGCCGTCTGGGGCCGTCATGACCCTGCCTTCGTTCCAGCAGGAGCGCTCGCCTACAAGCAGGATCTGCCCGATGCCGAGATCCACTTGCTCGACGCAGGGCATTTCGCCCTCGAGACCCATCATGATGAGATCGCGCAGCACATCCGCGATTTTCTCGGGCGGGTCCTTCCTTCCCGGTAGCGCGACATCACCTGAGGAGCGTTCCCCGTTCCGCGACACAGCTCATCGGGGGGTGAGGCTATAGGGCCGATTGGCGCCCTGATACTCCTTCTCCAAGCACAGGAGGGTAGATGCGCCAAGTTCTCGTTATCAACAGCAGCGTGACGGGCCCAGCGTCCGTCTCTCGCATTCTCGTTGAGCATACCGTTCAGAGCCTGTTAGATGCGGATCCGAAGGCGGTCATTGTCTATCGTGATCTCGACGCCGATCCGGTCCCTCACCTCACCTCCGCGACGGTTGCCGGGGTGCGCGGTGTGCCCTCCTCCGACGACGAACTGGCATCCCAAGCGCGATCGGATGAGCTGATCGAAGAGCTCCGCGCTGCCGACATACTCGTCATCGGCGCGCCGATGTACAATTTCAGCATACCAACGTCACTGCGGGCCTGGTTCGATCACGTTCTGCGCCCGCGAGTGACTTTCTCCTATAGCGAGCGCGGTCCGCAAGGATTGCTGACGGGTAAGCGCGCAATCGTCATCGAGCCGCGCGGCGGGCTCTACTCATCGGGACCAGCCAAGGTGACCGACTTCCAAGAGCCCTACCTTCGGCAGCTATTGGGGTTCGTCGGAATCACCGACGTGACGTTCATTCACGCGGAAAAGATTGGTTTCGGGCCCGAGGCGCGGGAAGCGGCGGTTTCCACGGCGAAAGCACGCATCGCGCAGCTGTCTGCCCGGATCATGTCCAGCGACGCTGAGCCCGCCGAAGGCGCCCCGAGCGCAACAGGCGACATTGATTTCGCCGCCATCCTGGGCGGTAACCTCAAGCGTGTATTTGGCGAGCACGACTCTGCCCGCCGCCTTGCCGCCATCCAAGAACTCTACGCTCCTGACGCCATCCTGCACGAACCCGACCGATCGGTTCAGGGCCACGAGGCAATCTCTCAGGCCGTCACCGAGCTTTTAAACCATCTGCCCCCAGATTTTGGCTTCACGGCCGTTCGGCCCGCGCTTGGCCACAATGGCGTCGGGCGTTTGCAGTGGACCGCCGGACCACCGGGTGGCCCCGAAGCGGTCACCGGCCTGGACGTAGCGCATATCGAATTAGGCGTCATCAAGACGCTGCATGTGTTTCTCGATCCGCAGAGCGCTTAGGCGCGGGGCGAAACCCGCGCCGAATCCGCTGCCCCCCTCAGTCTATGATCGCCGTTACCCTGATCTCGATCCGCATCGTTGGCAGGCCCAAGGCCTCAACGCCGGTCTGCGTCCAGATCGGCGCCCGATCGGGCATGTAGCGCCGAAACAGCTGAGATATCGTCGCGTTCACCTCGGGCGGAAATCCGCCGACGTGATAGGAATTGACGTGCACCACATCCCTCCAGCTGGCGCCGGCGGGAGCGAGCACCTTCTCGACATTGCGAAACGCCTGCGTAATCTCGTCCTCGAGGGAAGCGGGTATGTTCAGGTCGTCGTCCCATCCGCCCTGCCCCGACGTTTCCACCCGATTCCCGATTTTGAGCGTCTGTGACATATGCAGCGCGTCGAACAGTTTCTGCCCAGCGCCATCAGTGACGAACATTTCCGGCTTAGCCATTACGAAAACCTCCTAGCGTAAATTGGTGCCGACCCGTCGGCCGTGTCTTCGTCTCTCGTCACGACATTGGCGGCGCCGGGGGAGCCGGTTCGTCCGGCAGCGGTATGAATTCGGCATGGTCGGCATCGGGCAACTTCATGCGACCTGCCTTCCAGTCTGCCGCCGCCTGCCCGAGCCGCTCCTGCGAGGACGAGACGAAGTTCCAATAGATGTAACGCTCGCCGACCGGTTCACCGCCCAGCAGCATGATCGTGGATCGCTCGGTTGCGGTCACGCGCGATGCAGATTCGTCCATCACCAGCATTTGTCCCGCATCGAAGCGCCGACCATCGACCTCCAACGCGCCTGAGGCGATGTAGACCGCGCGCTCGCTGTGACCGCCTGGCACTTCCGCGCGCGCGCCGGGTGCTAGGTCAAGATGCGCGTAAAAAAGTGGCGAATGGGTCTGCGCTGCTGCGGTGAGCCCATATGCGCTGCCCGCGATCAGGTGACCCGTGACACCGCCTTCAGTCCATTGCGGAAGGTCGCTTCCAGAATGATGCGAGAAGGACGGGGCGGTCTCCTCGGCTTCGTAGGGGAGGGCCACCCACGCCTGGATGCCATGGATGCTGTCCCCGTGGGCCCGTGCACGCTCGAGCCGTTCGCTATGGGTTATGCCGCACCCTGCCGTCATCCAGTTGACCTCCTGGGGACGGATTGCCTGCTCGTAGGCCAGGCTGTCGCGATGCATGATCTCGCCTGCGAACAGATAGGTGACCGTGGAGAGCCCAATATGCGGATGCGGTCGAACATCGGCGCTGCGATCAACGCCACGGGGGATGTCGATCGGCCCGATATGGTCGAAGAAAATGAAGGGGCCCACCATCTTGCGTTTTGCGAACGGCAAGACCCGGCCTACCTCGAAACTGCCGCCAAGCTTCCGTCGCCTTTGTTCGATCACCAACTCGATCATTGTCTCTCCTACTCGGCCGAAGTGTCTACGACATCTTCATAGTCAGGATGGCGCGCGTAATAGGCTGCCATGAACGGGCAGCGGAGGACCGCCTTGCGGCCGCTTGCTCGGAGCAGCTCGAAGACGCCTCGCGCCAGCTTCGAACCAACCCCTTGCCCCGAATACCGTTCCGGCACGATGGTGTGCGTAAGGGTAAGTCGCTCACCCTCCAGCCGGTAATAGGCGGCAGCGATGTCTTGGCTGCCTTCGATGGCAAGTTCAAAGCGCCGCTCGGCTGGATTGTCGTCTACAGTGCTCAAGGGGATTTGCTCCTAATGCTTGGGTGATGCTGCCTGACTCAGGCCAACCAGGTTGAGCCGGAATGCCTCGAGCTGGGCATCTTTCTTCGTTTGCGTCGCCTCCAAAATTTCGAGCGCACGGTCGCCGACAGCGTCATGGCCAGTCGCCACATCGGCTTGACCAATCTGCACCACCCGAGCCGCAACCTCGACGAGATCTGCGCCGCCAATCGCCAGTTCCTCCAGCCGCGTCGCCGCCGCAGTCATGCGTTTTCCGTAGAGATCGCGCTGCGCCGGCGTCAGATTGGCAGCAGCGCGAACGGTCCTTGCGGCTCGATCTGTGTCAGCGGCTGGCCGGATGAGGTCGGTGGTGACTGTCACTACATCCACAGCTGAAGGTCGTACTTCAGCCCGATATGCCGCCGAGAGCGCCTTGAGCGCAGCCATCGAGGCTGCCGACGGGCCACTGAATGGAACCGCCAGCTCAGCGATCCAGGAGCTGACCTGGATGACCCGGCCATGCGCTACGCGCAGCGACGGAAGGAATGCGTTGATGACCGATACAGTGCCGAGTACATTTGCCTCGAACGCTCGCCCGATGCTGTCGATCGGCAAAGCCTCTAACGGACCACCCTCAATATGCTCCGGGAGGTTCACCAGGACGTCAAGCCCGGCACCATCGAGCGCCTCCGAGACACCGTCGGCCCAAGCCCGTAGCCCCGGGATGTTGGTCATGTCGCACGCGGCAAGGCTGACACGCCCGCCCGATGCCGCTTTCAGGTCGTGAACCTCTGCCACAGATTTTGCCGTGCCGAAGACCACATATCCTTCGCTGGCGAACTTAAGCGCCGCTTCTCGCCCCAGGCCGGTGCCAGCGCCCGCGATGACAACGGACCGGAAACGCTTGGATGAAGGGCGCGGCATTACTGAACTGCGACAGCGCGGTTTTCGAGAAATTCGGCTTGGTGGTGCCTGCCGATGCCGCACCCGTCTAGCCCGACGCGGTCAACTGGCCCTTCCTTCTGGAGCGGATTTGCCACGCGATTGCTCCTGGACAGACGTCGTCCGGTCTCCGGGTCAGGAAGAATCACGATAAAGTGGTCGATACCGGCCTCCATTTCTTGTCCTTTCAAGGGCAACTCCGCCCAAATGCCTAGGTACGCCGGGCCACCTGACGCGCGCGCTCATCCACCTCGAACATAGATGGCCCACCCGCTGCGACCTTCGCCTCGTTTTGGAAGACATCCCAGTGCTCAGCGAGGCGGTTGTTCTCGATGCGAAAGATGTCGACCACCACTTGCGGCGAGGGCGCCCATCCATGGATGCGACCATGAATGGCGACATAGTCACCCTCGGCTATCAACATTCCAGGTTCGTAAAAGACGTCTTCGGCCAGTTCCGAAACGAGCTTTTGAAGAGCGTCCCGCCCCTGTGGAATGACTGGATTATGCTGGACATAATTCGGCGCGTAGGGCCGGGCAACCGCCGAGGCGTCGCGCTGCTGGAAAAGCGCGGTCATTGCATCGAGCACCAGCGCTTTGTTGCGCTCTGGACGATCATCGCTGGGAAGGTCCGCAGGTCTGGTGACCTCGATCGAGCCTACCATCCTCAGAAAGCGGCCACCCGGAAAGGTGACGAACGAGTGTACGATCCCTCGATCGAAGTCCAGCACGTTCGTGACAGTGGCGCCGCTCTCTTCTACCCAACTCACCAGGAAAATGCCGTTGCTCAGCGGCTGAACCTGGATGGAGACTGTCTCCTTGTGCGCAAATGGCCCGTCGGCGATATCGAACGACATTTGCGTGACGGATTGAAGCTGCAAGCTGACCTTGAAGTCGGGATAGGTGACATTCATTTCCTGTCCGACTGGGAAACCGGCGACCGACATTTGTCATTCTCCTGGGTTGAGCGGCCTCAGCCTCGCCGATTGCGACAACTGGCTTGGAACAGGCGCGAGGTTCCATCACCAAAAGCGAACCATCGCCATCCTGGCTGCTACGCCTGGTACGGTCTCACGGATGAAGCGTCCGAGTTCGAAAGCGTCTCAACGGAACAAGCAATCGAGCGGGTAGCGGGAGCCGGCGAGTATGAACCTGGGGCAACTCGACTGCCGGCTCCGCGTTTCGCCCGTTTCAGTCCTCGGCCGAGACGGGCGTATTGAGAAGTTGCTGTTCCCACATATAGGCGATGCCGCTGCCGCCAACATGGTCGATCATGACCTGCGTTAGTGGGGTGGCTGTCTCAAGACGTGCCCAGTCACGCTGCCATTCGGCCGCAAGCGCCAGCCAGGTGATCATGTTGATGCCACCTGTGATCATACGCTGGATCGCTACCTCATGTGCCTCGACCGAAGTGCCGCCCGACGCGTCGGTAACGACCGTGACGTCCCAGCCTTCGCCCGCCGCCTGGATTGCCGGCATTGCCACGCAAATCTCTGTCCAGAGGCCCGCTATGATAAGCTGCTTGCGTCCGGTCGCTTTCACGGCGTCGACGACAGCCTTATCCTCCCACGTGTTGATGAAGGTTCGGTCGATCACCTCCTGACCGGGGAAAACGTCGGTGACGTGCTTGAAGATAAGGCCTCCGCGGCCCGCTATGACGCTGGTCAGGATGGTCGGCACGCCGAAGATCTTGGCGGTTTTAGCGAGCGCGGTGGTATTGTTCACAACAGCCTGAGGATCGTGGCTATTGAGGTTTGCGAGTTGATAAGGCTGGTGATCGATAAGCACGAGCACCGAATCTTCTGGCCGAAGAAGCGAGTCGAGGCCATTGCGAAAGGTCATAGCTATTCCTTTGCTGCCGTAATCTGTCGTCCAAGGGGGCGTTAGTACGGGGCGTCACCCCACAACTGGGTATCATCGCCTTTTCGGGCCCGATAGCTTCAGACCCTGCCATGCTGTGTTGCGCACCTAGGAACGCTCCCATTTCGATAGGTGCATGCGGCCTCCCCGAGGATCCGGTCGGGCACGACCTGAATTCTTGACGGGAATAAGCGTGGCTCATCCTGAAAAACCTCTTGGCTGGCTTTCAGACACTGATTTCCGATCGGTCTGGATTTGCCTTGATGAGATACTCTCCGCCTTCCCTGAAGCTGCGGACGGTTGCGAAGGTATCTTCCATGAACTGCACGTAGGACAGCTTGCCGTTATTGCCCCGTGCCAGAACGGCGAAGGGTGATGTTACCGTCTTTCCCAGTATCGTTGATGTGTACGTGAAGGTGCCAAAGACAGCGGCACCATTCTCATTTTCAAAACTGTCCTGAATCTGGAAGTCGTCTGTCGTCCAATAGCGGCCGACATCGATAAAGGTTTGAACCAGCCCCTCGGTGCCGTGGTTCGTTCCGGCCCACGGCATGATCCGCTTCAGGTCCGGGTGCTTATAATTAAGGGACACGTACACGAAATCATCGGTCGTAAATTGTTTGACGAACTCCAGGTCGGTCGGGTTCGTCAAGATCGATAGCAGTGTCGCCAAGGGCGACGCCGTCGAGGATGGCTCGGCAGTGGTGTGGGCATTGTTTGACATTGTGAGTTCCTCTTCCGGTCGCGCTAAGAATTCGAGGACCAACATCGCTTCATGGCTGGCTTGAGCGGGATGCGTCGCTTGTGCTCGATGAACATTTTTCAGCTTCCCGAGCTGTCGGTCCCTATCGTCATATCTCCATCCCGGCGGGCTACCGGCCACTTGGGAATCGTCGAAGAGACGATGCCATCGCGTTTTGGGGTGCGGTAGCATCATGTCCTGCTATGCTGTGTTGCGCACTTGGGAACACGGCATGAATATCGAAGAATTGCGGACGTTCGTGGAGGTCGCGGATGCGGGCGGAGTGACTGCCGCGGCGCTTCGATTGGGGGTGTCGAAGTCGATCGTTAGTCGGCGCCTTGCGCGCTTGGAGGCGGATTTGGGCATCCAGTTGCTCGTGCGCACCACGCGAGGCGCGGCGCTGACGGAGGCCGGGATCACCTTCCGCGACCATGCAGCAAAAGCCTGTGCCGAAATCGACATGGCACGGGAGGCCATTCTCCCCGCTGGCGCGCTACGAGGGCGCTTCAGGATTTCGGCTCCGCTCACTTTTGGGCCAACCCACTTTGCGCCTGTCATTGCCGAGTTGGCCCGGCACCATCCAGACTTGAAAATTCAGGCGTCCTACTCCGACCGGTTCGTCGATCTCGTCGCAGAAGGCTTTGACTGCGCCATCCGTGTCGGCCATCTTAGCGATTCGAACATGATGGCAAGACTGGTGGGCTGGACGACAGGTAAATATGTCGCTGCTCCCGAATATATAGAAAGGCATGGCTCGCCCGAGACGCCTGATGAGTTTGTGACCCATCAGGTCGTCATGCAGGGAACCGAAAGTTGGCCAGTCGCGGACGGCGGCAAGATCGTCATGATGAAGCCGCAGGGGCGGTTCAGAGCCGACAATGCGGTTGCACTGGTCGGCGCGGCGCTCGCGGGCATTGGCCTCGCGGGACTGCCCGAGGCGTTGATCAAGGAACATCTCGCTTCGGGCGCGCTGGTCGAGGTAATGCGACGTTATCCGATACCCAAGCTTGGAATCTACGTGATCCGACCGCCCGGGCAGCATCCTGCGCGCAAGATCCGCGTGCTCACGGAGATGTTGATAGAATGTTTTGGCGGATCTGCTCTCAACACCCAGGAGACACGTTGATAACTGCAAGCGTTCCGGGTCGTGCAACTCAGTAGCACCGGATTCAGCACTACCGTGAGCGCAACAGCCACGGCACTTTAGCCGTCGACTGATGCGCAGATGCGTTGGGAGGCGTCCCGGCGGATCACCGTGCGTCGCCTTGTGCTCCATGCCCCCGCAGGTCGTCATCGCGCTTCCAGCCCGAAAGCGTTCAACGACGAAGAGTGAGAATATCCGTGCAGATGAAATTTGGTCTGGTGCTTGCCGCACTTCTTGCAACTGGAGTCTGGACCGGACCAGCCAATTCACAGAATTCCTCGTCTCAGGATAAGCAGGAACAATGGCAATCCGAAGCTAACGAACGCGATCGCCCTGCACATGCGCCCGGCAAGCCCGCCAGCATTCCCTTCAAGCTCCGCGACAACCTTGTCGCGATTGATGTAACGCTGAACGGTCGCCGTCAGTCCGCGGTACTTGACAGCGGTTCCGGCGCTCTCGTCGTCGATCAGCGAACGACAACAGCGCTGGGTCTTGCGGTCAAGGAACCTATAGGTGACGCGGCCGGTGCTGGTGCTCAGGCGCAGCAACTGCGTCCGGTCGAAATTGCGGCTCTGAACATCGGACCATTGGGGTTCAAGGTGCTGCCGGGGCTCTCCGCGAACCTCGAGCAACTCTCGTCATCGGCGGGGTTCCCAATCGATCTCATCATCGGCGCGCCCGCTTTCAAGTACGGCGCGGTGCGGGTCGATTATAGGAAGCAGTTGATCTCTTTCGGCCCCAGCGGAAGCCTTGGCAAGTGCGCCGCGCCGATCCCGCTTACGATCGTGTCCGACATTCCCATGGTTGAAGCGGAAATCAGGACTATGCCGAACGCGGATCCGGTGAAGCTCAAGCTCGTGGTCGATCTGGGCACCCGGCATCAGGCCTTGATGATCGGCGGCCCCTTCGTGCGCAGCGAGGCAGGTAAAGCACTGATCGCTTCGGGCAAGGTCCAGCAGGTCGGCCATGGTACAGGCGGTCAGGTGCAGGGCAGCGTGGCAGCCGTTGCGGAATTGCGCCTTGGCGGAACCGTCTTTCCCGGCGTTAAAGCAGCGCTGTCATCCGGTGTGAAAGCGTTTGAAATCGGTCTGTTTGACGGGTCGCTCGGCGTGCCATTGTGGAAGGCTGGCACCATCACCTTCGACTATCCGGCCAAAACCCTTTGCATCGAGCGCTGACGATGTGCACGGTGACCGTGCTGGAGGCAGGAGGTGATCGGCGGCTTGGCTTCAAGAGATTTTCCTCTCGCCCGTCACCCGCCCGGAACGAAGTGACCGTCGCGGTCCGGGCGATATCGCTCGACAATGGCGAAATTTGTGAGGCGCTCGCAGCGCCGGCCGGGCAGGGCTTCTATGACACGCTCCTCCGCTTTCTCGATCACGTCGGCGATGAAGCTTTCCTCAAGCCCGTCCACCGCGGCATGTTGCTCGCCTCGCGCGATCCGGCGACACTCATTGACCTGATCGGAAGCTACCAGCTACCGAACGAAAACGAAGTGGATCAGCTTTTATGATCGCTGAAGGCGAGAAATCCGACACGGAGTTTGAAATCGATCCAAACGCCATGCGCGCTGCCCGATCGGCGAAGGAATTAGCAAGCGACATGACCGATGAAGACTATGGGGTAGCCGTACCGGCGCGCCGGATACCGTTTCCCGCCTCCATCAGCGCCGAAGCGCGAGCCAAGCTCGAACAGCTGGTCGGCGCAGACGGTGTGCCCCTGAACTCGCTCCATACGATGCCGCTGCCGGGCGATCATCCCGGGTGGAAGGCGGTAAAAGCCGCAGCAGAGGGGCAATATGCCGCGGCGGTAAGAGGACTGGCCGGCACGCTCCGCTCGCAGGTGGCGACCATCCACACGAACGGTGCGACGATCCACATCGCAACGCCGGAGACCATATCGTACCCCGAATGCGCCTATATCGACTTTCACGGCGGTGCGTTGGTGTTTGGTGGCGGAGATGCCTGCATCGCCCAGACGCGGATGCAGGCGGACCAGCATGGGGTTCTTTGCTACGGTGTCGATTACAGAACGCCGCCCGAAGACCCTTACCCCGCTGCGCTCGACGATGCGATGACAGCTTACCGCTATGTTTTGGAGCGCCACGGACCAAAGCGCATTCTCGTGAGCGGGCGATCGGCGGGCGGCAATCTCGCGGCTGCGATGCTCCTGCGAGCCAGGGAGGAGGCGCTCCCGATGCCGGCAGGCCTGGTGCTGCTTTCCCCCCAAGCCGACCTCACCGAATCTGGCGACAGCTTCCAGGTCAACCGGCTCGTCGATGTGATCCTGCCCGGCTCGCTGATGCGAAACAATCAGCTTTACGCAGCCGACGCAGAGCTGTCGCACCCCTATCTGTCGCCCCTGTTCGGCGATCTCACCGGATTCCCACCAAGCTTCCTCCAATCGGGCACGCGCGACCTGTTCCTCTCCAACACGGTTCGAATGCATCGCGCGCTGCGCCAAGCCGGCGTGCCCGCTGATCTGCATGTGTTCGAAGCCATGCCGCATGGCGGCTTCATGGGGAACACGCCTGAGGACCGCGACCTTGCAGGGGAAGTCTCGCGGTTTGCCCGCGCGTGCTGGGAGGGGGAATAGACGTTGCCGCTGTCCTCAAGGACTTCCCGCCGCAGGCTGCGCGGCGGGATTTGGCTCACGGGCCACGTCACAGTTGGAGGAAGGCAGGAGGCGGGCGAGGCCGATCACGATCTCAAGGCGACGCCCGTGCATAAGCGAGGCACCTACAGATAGCCCGCCGACATATGGGCGGTCTTCTGGCCTCATACTGTGCGGCAGCTCTCGCATGTGGATTAGCGATGACGATAAAGGTGCTGGTCTTCAACGGCGCGGACCCTCTCCCTCACGACGTTCTTGGCGCAGCCCTCACGGTGCTTCTGAGCATGTTCTGGCTTACGGTCGCAGCGGCATTCTTTGTCATCCCTGCGGTGCTCGTCGGGTACCCCATCGCGCTTGTCCTCGTTCGGGGAGGCGCTAGCTTATCTTTGATGATCGTGAGCGGTGCGCTTCTCGCGCCAACGGTCGGTTCATTTGCAACTCTCGGTTGCGTTTCTCTGATCATCGGATCGGTGCCGGCGTCATGGCTTGGGTCAATGGCATTCCTTGCGCCAGCGGCTTCAGCAGGAGGTGCAGCGATGGCTTTCGTCATCGCACGAAGAAATCGGCCTGCCACCTCGCTTGGCGACGCCGGGTCCACGCCATGCCGCTAAGATGCCAACGCGTTGATCGTCCAAATTAGCGGGCTCCGCTGAATTCTGCATCGAGTTCGAGTTGCTGTTCTAGCGGATGATTGAAATCATTCAGGAAAAGCGTCGCCAATATCGAGCGACCAACGCGGTCGAGGAGGAGAATGCGACCAAGGAGATCATCCAGGAGATGGCTCTGTATGCATTCTGGCGTAGCGACTTTTTCGACGTCGCTTTTTTCCAGGGTGGCACCAGCCTGCGCATTCTGCACCGCCTGCCCAGGTTCTTCGAAGACCTCGGTTTCATGCTCAGGTCGCCTTGCATGATGGTCACGCCCATGGTGTCCTGGCCGATGACCCAGTGCATGCCTATCATGGAATTACGCCGGGGCCAGGGCACACCGGCCAGCAACACAAACGCACCTAGCAATCTGACGCCGCACGAAAACACGTTGATCGGACCAGCAGCGGCTCTTCTGGATCAGCTGCGCTTACCCGCCAGGACCATCCCAAAGCCTTTTTACCCATAGACCGGCACGTGGGGTCCGCGGGTTCCTGCACTGGAGGCTTTCGTACGCAAGCGCCCGAAACCCTTCCCAGGAATGGTCGTTCATATCCGCCGTCCTAAATGTCGGCTTCTGCCAAAACCTGCTAAGGGCATAGCCTCGATGCGCAGCGGGACGCCTATTCTGACTGTATTATGAGCCAATGCTGCGTGGAGTAGCAGGGATTGCCTAACTTCTATGACGCCGGGGGCAATTCGGGGCGGGCGGTACATGCCTGCCAGCCCCGCGACGGATTGGGGCTTCACAAACGCGGCGCGACGCAGCCTGTCACAGGCCGGAAAGCCTAGAACGTATCGCCGGGAATA
>MDSZ01149885.1_pt1 | contig 17393 bp, 17 predicted proteins | sample 811201 | NCBI WGS metagenome assembly MDSZ01 (sample SAMN05326647, study PRJNA326480) | marine metagenome | isolation source: seawater | place: Indian Ocean: North | collected 2010
AGTTATTTTGTATAACTTAATAAGCCCTTTGATATACAGACAGTTCCATGACAACAGGATCTTTTTATCTATACTAGGTAAAACTTTTCCTTTTCTGAGAGTAGAAAGTTTGTTAAATATTTTCTCAAATTTATGCTTATTTTTTTTAAAATCATATTCTTTTTTTCTGTGTAGGTGTAAGTGATAATTTCCCTCAAAATTTGGTTTATCTAAATTCAAAAGATATTCATCAAGCATATCTATTTCATTTTTTTCTAGTGACTTACTAAGTTCATCTTTAGAAAAAATATAATATCTACCCTCTGAGCCTTCTGAGTCAGCGTCAATAGTAGAATAAAATACACCTTCTTCGGAAATCATAAAAAGGTTTCCCCAGTTATATATCTCTCTAGCTTTATCAATATAAAGATCATCACTAAATTTGACATAACTATCACATAATATGCTCATCATTGGGCCGTTGTCATATAACATTTTTTCGAAATGTGGAATCATCCAGAGGTCATCAACAGAATATCTATAGAATCCACCATCTACAAAATCATTTATGCCACTGGTGCACATTCTATCAATGGTATGTTTAACTTTTTTGATTTCTAATTCAGTAGAACAGTTATTAATGCAAAAAGACAAAGATGGGAATTGTGGAAATTTAGGTGCTGATCCAAAGCCACCGTTGATAGTATCTGTGATCGAGTCCAGCTGTATTTTTAATTTATTCATTATTTGTCCATCAATTTTTGTAGTTTCAGTTTCTCTTGATGTCAGTCTTTTAAATACTTCAAGTACATTCGAATTTTGTTTTTTTATATCCTCTTTATTATTTTTATAAAACTCTACAACTCTTTTGAGAATTTTTTTAAAAGATAGCATTCCATATTTATCTTCCTTCGGGAAATATGTACCTCCAAAAAAAGGAAATTTATCATAGTCCATAAATATGGTTAGTGGCCAACCACCGTTTTTGCCTGTTATTATTGATTGTGACATCTGATAAATTTTATCGATGTCTGGCCTTTCTTCTCTATCAACTTTAATATTAATGAAATTTTCATTTAGAATAAGTGCAGTTTCCTCGTCTTCGAAGGATTCATGTGCCATTACATGACACCAATGACAAGCCGAATACCCAATAGATAACATTATAGGTTTATTTAATCTTCTTGCTTCTGCAAAGGCTTGCTCACCCCAAGGATACCAAAATACGGGATTATCAGCATGCTGTTTTAGATACAGGCTTCTCTCGTTCTTAAGGTTATTTATTTGTTTCATATATGTATCTTCATGCTGTTATAATCTTAAATTATCAATGACATACATTCATAACATAAGTCCAATAATGTTAGAGATTTATGGCATAAAACTGTATTGGTACGGTTTTATGTATGCTGTTTCATTCATTATTATAGACTATTTGATTGTAAGTGCCTCTAAAAACAAAAAGATAGATATTGAACAGTCAGTTGCTGAAAAAATCACTTTTATAGTTTTATTGTTCGCAATTTTGGGTGGTAGGCTAGGATACGTCATTTTTTATGATCTCAGCTACTATACCTCAAATATGGAAAAAATTTTTTTTCTATGGGAAGGTGGCATGTCTTTTCATGGAGGTTTGCTTGGTGCAGTTGCTGGTTCTATTTATTTATCAAGTAAACATAACATCGGACTTTTTAATTTGACAGATATAATTGCCTTATACGCGCCAATAGGTCTTTTTTTTGGGAGACTAGGGAATTTTATAAATTCAGAGTTATATGGATTACAAACTTCAGGAACATGGGGAGTTGTTTTTACTAAAGTTGATCTTCATCCTAGACATCCATCTATGCTTTATGAGGCACTCCTTGAAGGCCTAGTATTGTTTTTAATTTTAGCGGTCATCAAGTCACTAAAGCCAAGACCTGGCTACATAAGTGGTTGTTTCCTGTTTTTTTACGGTATATTTAGATTTGCTGTAGAGTTTGTGAGAATACCTGATGCACATATTGGATATATCTATTATGATTGGGTAACAATGGGCCATCTGCTAAGCATGCCTATGATTTTATTAGGCGTAATATTTATGTACAGAACAAAATCATGAAAGAATATCACGAGTTATTAGAAAAAATTCTTGATCAGGGAATAAAAAAGAAGGACAGGACTGGCACCGGAACTTTATCCTATTTTGGATATCAGATGAGATATAACCTATCAGATGGTTTTCCATTAGTAACAACTAAATTGATTCACTTTCCATCAGTAGTTCATGAACTTTTATGGTTTTTAAGAGGTGAATCAAATATTAAATACCTAAAAGACAATGGAGTAAGCATATGGGATGAATGGGCTGATGACAGCGGTAATCTTGGAAGAGTGTATGGTGTTCAATGGAGATCATGGAAGGATTATACGGGTGGAGAGATAGATCAAATCTCTAATCTAATCAATTCTTTGAGGAGTAATCCGGATTCTAGACGACATATTGTTTCATCATGGAATGTTGGAGACTTAGATAATATGAATTTGCCGCCATGCCACGCTTTATTTCAATTTCATGTTGTTAATAATAGACTTTCATGTCAACTTTACCAAAGGAGCGCCGATGTTTTTTTAGGAGTTCCATTTAATATAGCTTCATATGCTCTTTTAACCTCCATGATAGCAAAGACTTTGGATATGGAAGTCGGTGATTTCATTCATACTTTAGGTGATGCACACTTGTATTTAAACCATATTGATCAAGCAAAACTTCAATTAACACGAAGACCAAAAAAACTTCCTCAACTAGAAATATTACGAAAACATAACGATGTCTTCTCATATAAGTTTAACGATTTCCAACTAAAAAATTATGAGCCATATGATCATATAAAAGCACCTGTTTCTGTCTAGTAATTATGGCCATTAAAATAATAGCAGCGCTAAGTAACAACAGAGTCATTGGAAACAAAGGTAAGATCCCCTGGTTTATCAAAGGTGAACTCAAAAGATTTAAGAATATTACTATGAACCATAACGTGATAATGGGCAGAAAAACATATGAATCTATTGGAAATACTTTGGATGGTAGAAAAAATATTATTGTTTCCAGTGATAAGAACCTCCAGATTGATGGAGCGGTAGTAGAAGATTCTTTTGACAATGCATTAACCCAGTGTGATCCAAATAAAGATATTTATATAATAGGTGGTTCAAAAATCTATGAATTAGCATTGAGTTATTGCGATTATCTTATTTTAACTATTATTCACAAGAACATTCATGGCGATACTTACTTTCCAGAATTTAATCCTTCTAATTGGGTATTGATCAGCGAAACTAGAAACTATGATATTGAGAATAAGTTCTCATATTCATATCTATCCTATAAAGCTCAGTGAATTACCCTTGGTATTGACAAGACAAACTCTGGTATGACAGCATCAAAATAATTATCGTCATCATCAATCATATGATAGCTTCCTTTCATAGTTCCAAACGAGGTTTCGATCATTGTTCCACTGGTATATTGGAACTCCTCCCCAGGTTTAATATCTGGTTGTTCACCTATCACACCCTCACCTTTCACATCCTGTACTTTCCCGTTATCGTCTTTAATTATCCAATGCCTCGAAAGTAATTTAGCTCTCTTATCACTATTATTTTTTATCAATACCGTGTAGAGAAAATAATATTTATTCTCCTCAGGTTTTGATTCGCTGCTTAGATATGTAGTTTCAACATCAATTTGAATGTCATCAGTCATTATATATTCCTTTTTTTAATTTTAAGATAAAAATCTCAGCATCATATTGCATTGCAGGTGTTAGGTGCATACTAACATTATCTCGAATTTTATGTGACTTATATCCATTCTCAATAGCAATTTTTGACCATGCATATGCTGAGATCAAATCTTTTTTTGTGCCCAATCCCTCCATGAACATATATGCTAAATTATTCTGAGCTCGAGCAGACCCTCTAAATGCTGCTTTTTTACAATAATCAAATGCGAGAGGAAGGTTTTTTTCAACGCCCTTGCCGAAGAAGTATAAAAGACCAATATTATAGAATGCCTCTTTTTTCCCCTGATCTATCTCTTTTTTCCAAATAATCAGAGCTTTATCATAATTTCCTTTTAAATAATGTTTGTAACCTTCGTCACTATCAGCATGAGCTGACACACCAGCGTTAATTAAAATCAATACAACTAGAAAAATTATCTTAGTCATATTACATTGTATAATAATAATTTAACACACGCATTGTTTAGCCATGGATATTAATATTTTTAATAAAATTTATAAATCATTATCCCAAAGTAATGAAAATATAAAAACCTCACTCTCTAAGATTAAAACTATTCTTGCTAATGAGACTAAAGAGTCTAATGAAATGTTAAAGATTTATCAGAAGTACGTTACGAATAATGAGAAAATAACAGAGGACGAACTTGAAAGAGCAAACCAGCAGTTCTCAGATTTAATTAAAGGGTTAGGTCTAGCAGGTGTTTTTGCCTTGCCCGGTGGCCTACTGGCAATAGCCTTCATTGTAAAAATAGGTGAAAAGTTAGGTATTGATATTATCCCAGACAAATACAAGTAGTATCTTAATCATCAAAATAATCGTCTTGTTTTTTCACCCTCAAACCATGTTTTTCTTGAACTTTAGTACCTATAAACAACGACGGTAGTAAAAATATAAAAAACAAATCTACGAAGTACCAAAAAGCATTAACATCAAACACGTTTAAAAGACCTGCCATTATTGCATTAATCCAGAGCCAGAAAAATGGTAGAAACTTATCTGGAGCAATTACCCATGGCATATGCTCAAGCATAAGTGTCGTAAAATATTTGCCATGCAACCCATAATATACTGTAATAAAAATTACGAAAATTACTGTCCCAACTATTAGTGAATTGGCTAGCGCAGGAAATATACCTATCATGCCAAGAGGCGCGGTCAAAAATGAGAGATAACCTTCCCAGACAACCCAGATTAAAATCATCGAAATTATGGCAAATTTAGTAGCTCTTTTTTCATTTACATCATACGAACTTCTCTTGTACATGAGTTTGTAAATGACAACCACAGCAACTAGGTAATAACCTACAAGACCAAGTATTTCAGACGATAGCAAGTCAGCTAGTGTGCTAGTAATAAAATATAGATGATTTTCAAAAGATAACCACACTATTAATGTAGCAATTGATGCGTTTACAAATGCCTGTACACCTTTCGGTGTAATCGATTTCCATGGATCTCCCATATACCTCTCCTATGGAACTTATGATAAACTATGATTTTCTAATTTAACAGAACATATGCCTAATATTTTCATTATAAGTGCACCTTCAGGATGTGGGAAAACATCATTAGTAAGAGAGCTGTGTCAATCATACTCGTTTCTCAGTCAAACAATCTCATACACCACTAGAGCAGTGAGATCAGGTGAAATGGATGGCAGTGACTATCATTTTATATCTAAAGAAGGGTTTATAAAAAAGCAGCGCAACAATGAATTTATCGAATCACAGAGAGTTTATAGTAATTACTATGGGACAAGCTATGCCTCCATAGATGCCATACATAGTAGTGGTAAAGATGCTATTTTAGAAATTGATTATAAAGGCATGATGTTGATTAAATCTAAAATTCCATCTGCAAAATCCATTTACATTATACCTCCGAGTATTAAAGAATTAGAGAATAGACTATTGGACAGAGGTTTAGATACAACTGACGTAATAAAAAATAGAGTCTCGCAAGCACGCAGAGAGCTCAAATTTGTCAAATTTGCTGATTTTACAGTTATAAATGATGATTTCTCTATAGCAGTTAAATCACTTAAATCTATAATTTTAAACCTAAAAATTTCAGAGCACCTGTCAATTAAATAGTCTGAATCTATCTACGAATCTTGCTAGGTATATATATTCTGATATACTCTCTCTTCATGGCAAGAGTAACAATTGAAGATTGTTTAAAAAGGATAGATAATGCATATGATATTGTCTCTTTGGCTAGTCAGCGCGCAAAAGATATTCTTGATGGATCTGAACCTAAACTAGATTACCCAGGAAAGCCGAGTGTTATTGCTTTAAAAGAGATAGCCGAGGGCCTGATAGATATGTCATATTTTGAAATTCGCAGAAAACAAAAAATTGAAGAACAACTCTCAGAAGCAATTGCTGAAGAAGAAGCTATTTCAGACATTACTGCTGAATCACAGTCTTTGGATCAAGTTGAACTTGATGCACCCATAACTGACTCTGCTGAAAATCATAATCAAATATCTGAATCTGACACTATTCCGGAAGAAAATACTGAAGACAAACCAGCCTAAAAATCTTATTCTAGATATATGGCTGTTACAAATAAAGAAAAAAATACAGAAGATATTGCATTTGTAAATTTCAAGAAGAAAATACACAAGTATCTGAATTCATATCAGGTTAAAAAAGTAGAAAAAGCTTATGTAATGGCAAAAGACGCTCATCGTGGTCAAAAAAGAAAATCTGGTGAAAATTATATTAATCATCCATTAGATGCCGCATCATACCTTGCAGATTATGAGCTTGATCACGAGACTATTATGGCAGCTATTTTGCATGATGTTGTTGAAGACACGAGAATAAGCCTTGAAGATCTTGAGACGAATTTTGGGAAAAAAGTTACAGAACTGGTTGACGGAGTAAGTAAATTGGATCGAATTAATTTTGATTCAAAGGAAGAAGCTGATGCAGCTAACTTACGAAAAATGATTTTAGCCATGAGTAATGATATTCGTGTTCTTTTAATTAAGTTGGCTGACAGGAGGCATAATTTAACAACGATAGCAGTGCTTGAAAAGAAAAAAGCTAGGAGGATAGCAAGAGAAACACTTGAAATCTACGCCCCATTGGCGTTGAGGCTTGGAATACATAAGTTATCAACTGAATTAGAAAATTTATCATTTAAAACTTATTTTCCGTTAAGGCACCAAATTTTTGTAAAAAAAATTGATCAGGCAAGAGGTAACAGAAAGCTTCTCATGACTAAAATACAGTCTGAGGTGATTAAAAAGCTAAATTCTGAATCTATAAAAAGTCAAACAAAAGCAAGAGAAAAACATCCATATGGAATTTATAAAAAAATGAAGTCCAAAGAGCTAAAGTTTTCTCAAATTAATGACATTTTTGGAGTTCGTATAATTACAGATTCCGTGGATTATTGTTATAGAGCTTTGGGTTGCATACACAACATTTACAAACCAATACCAGGGAGATTCAAAGATTATATTGCTATTCCTAAGTCTAATGGCTATCAATCCCTTCACACTACAGTTTTGGGCCCACATAATTTACCGCTTGAATTTCAAATACGAACACAGGAAATGGATCAGCTTGCACAATCAGGTATTGCAGCACATTGGTTATATAAAACAACCTCTTCTATAAGCAAGTTATCCAGAGAGCAACAATGGTTAAACAATCTCTTAGATATACAAAAAAAATCAGGTAATCCAACTGAATTTCTTGGAAGTATAAAAGATGACCTTAATCCAGGGAAAGTGTACGTATTCTCATCCAAGGGTGAGATTATAGAGCTTCCAAAAAAATCAACCCTTGTAGATTTTGCCTATACTATTCACACAGATTTGGGAAACAATTATCTATCTGGGACTGTGGATGGTGAATTTAAGCCACCAAATACGATTTTAAAAAATGGACAGAGGGTCATAATCGAAAAATCAGAGATAGCTAAACCAGATCCTTCATGGCTAAACTTTGTCACATCAGTGAAGGCAAGGACTTCAATAAGAAATTATCTAAGAACTATTCACGAATCTGATGCACAAAATCTGGGTGAGAAGCTTCTGATAGCAAGTTTAAATGAACTTGAAGTTTCTCTTGATGATGTTCCGGTGAAAACATTAGAGTTTATTTTGGCAGAATATAAATTTAAGACAGTTCAAGAGTTATACACAGAGATTGGTCTTGGAAATGTTATCCCTAAGTTAATAGCATTAAGGATGGCACCATCATTTAAGAAAAACACTAGCACGACAATATATGATATTGAAGGATCAGAGGGTTTGGTAATGTCATACGCTAAGTGCTGTCACCCTATTCCTGGAGATACTATTGTGGGGCACATTAGCCAAGGAAAAGGTATTGTGGTTCATAGAAGTAGTTGTAAAAGCATAAGACACATCAAACGAGACAAAGATACTATCGAACTAAGATGGAGTGAAAATGTTGATAATTTTTTCAGTGCATCTATTATAGTTGAGGTAGAGAATGTACGTGGAGTTCTCGCCCAAGTATCTTCTGTTATTGCACAAAGCAATCATAATATTGAAAGCGTTAATTATACTGATACTCATGAAGCAGGACATAATATGATGGTATTCATAATATCCGTAAGGAATTTAAATCAAGTAAAAAAACTGATCGATAAACTTAGTAAAATTAAAAATGTATATAGAGTTGACAGAAAAAGAAGTTAATTATGAATAAAGTGAAGTTTGGATATAAAGATATTTCTCAAAAAGAAAAACCAAAGAAAGTGAATGAGGTTTTCACTTCTGTATCAAATAGATATGATCTAATGAATGATATTATGTCTTTTGGATTACATAGACTCTGGAAGAAACAATTTATAAGGCTGTGTGATCTTGATAGAAAAAAATATGTGCTTGATGTAGCTTGTGGGACTGGTGATATATCTTTAGATATAGCTCAAACAAATAATGAAATCAAACTCACCTGCTTAGATCCAAACAATGAAATGCTAGAAATTTGTAAACAGAAACTAATGAATAAGGGTTTTATTGATATAGAGTATCTAGACCATGGTATTGAACAATTATTAGAAAGAGATTGTAAGTATGATTTGATAACCCTGGCATTTGGATTTAGAAATTTCTCTAATCATGAGCAAAGTCTTATAAACATGTATAATTGCCTAAAACCAGGCGGATCATTGTTGATAATGGATTTTAAAAGACCTAGGAATAAAATATTTTCAAAATTATTTAACCTATACACACTAAAAGTAATACCTTCAATAGGAAAAGTTATCGCTAATGATGAGGAAAGCTATAGATACCTTGGGGAATCTATTCAGACATATTTTTCACCAAATGAAATCAGAGATATGTGTATTTATGCTGGATTCGAGGATATCAAAATAATAAATCTTCTTGAAGATGTTGCGACTATACATATTGCAAAGAAAGCATGAAAGATAAGATTATAAACAGATTGAATGAGTACTTAAGCTTAGAAATATCTAAAAAGTTGTATAAGGATTTTGTCAAAGACAAGTTATCCTCTAAAGTTGTGAAGATAACTATCACTGATACACCATTCGAAGTTTTTTTAAACTTTTCTAATGAGGAAATTAGTATATCTCTTGATTCGGATAAAATGGATGTTGAAATTTCTGGATCATTTATGTCATTTATTTTTTATGCAACTTCAGGAGGAAGTGATTTATTCTCGTCAAAGATAACGATTAGCGGTGATGTTGAATCAGCTAATGCACTAAACAGCTTCTTTAAAGAATCCGATATAATACGTGTTATTCTTGTTGAACTAGTTGGCCAGAAATCAGCCTCATCTATATTTTCTTTTCTAGACCCGATGAAGATTAAGCTAGATGAGTCAAATAAGACATATAATGAAGCGTTATCCAACTTTTTAAAATATGATATTAATCTAATTCCTACAAAAAAAGAAATTAATGATTACATTGATCAGGTAGATGATATAAAGAGTAGAACCGATAAACTTTTGAAAAAAATAAATGAATAATATAGTACGAATTTCTAAGATAATTTTTCTTTTTTTTAAGTATGATATTGATAAGTATTTAATTAGATCTAATCTGATTGGCAACAAAAAATATCTTTTCTTTCTTCTGCCATGGAATATCTTCACTGTAAGAAAACGTATTGACATAGCTACAAATATAAGATTAATTTGTGAAGACTTAGGTCCTATATTTGTAAAGCTTGGCCAGGTGATATCAACTCGAAAAGATCTGCTCAATGAGGATATAGCTACAGAATTAGCAAAACTTCAAGATCATGTAACACCTTTTGATGGGGAAATTGCTAAAAAACTAATTGAAGAAGAATTAGGTAAAAGTACTGAAGATATTTTTACATCATTTGATTCTAAGCCTATGGCATCAGCATCAATCGCTCAAGTTCATCCTGCAAAACTAAAAACAGGTGAAGATGTGATAGTGAAAGTTGTTCGACCAGATATTAAGTCAAAAATTATTCAAGACATATCTCTCATGAAGAAAATTGCAAGGTATCTAGAAAGCTTGTCTGATGATTTTAAAAGAATGCACTTAATAGATATAGTTAATGATTATGAGATGGTTATTTATGATGAGCTAAATCTAATTAAGGAAGCAGCAAATGCAAAACAGATTAGTAAGAATTTTTCTTCCTCGAAAAATATCTATATCCCAACGGTTCATTGCACATATCTAACAAGTAAAGTAATGATCATGGAACGTATATATGGAATTCCAATAAACGATAAAAAATCACTAGAAAAAGAAAACATATGTTTTAAACAAATTGCTGAGAAGTCTGTTGAGCTTTTTTTCATTCAAGTCTTTGAGCATAATTTTTTTCATGCTGATATGCATCCTGGCAATATATTTATACAGAAACATAATGATTCCTTTAGGTTTGTTCTAGTAGATTTTGGCATAATGGGTTCTTTGAGTGAATTTGACAAAAAATATCTAGCAGAGAACTTTATTGCATTTTTCAACAGAGATTATGCAAGTGTTGCTAAACTTCATGTTGAGTGTGAGTGGGTTCCAAAAGATACGAATATACCATCTTTAGAAAGTGCGATAAGGGAGAACTGTGAGTGTATGCTTGACAAGCCTATCAAAGATGTTTCTTTGAGCGATATAATTGTAGGTCTATTTGACACAGCCAGAAGATTCAAACTTGAGGTTCAGCCTCAATTAATACTTATGCAAAAAACATTGTTATACACTGAAGGTCTTGGAAGAGAATTTAACCCAGAACTAGATTTGTGGAAAACATCGAAACCTATTCTTGAAAAATGGATGAAAGAACAAAAAGGGCCTAGAGTGATTGCTAAGAAAATGATAAATAATTTTGATGATTATCTTGAAATCCTTCCAGAGATACCATCATTCTTTAGAAGAATATCTAATCATTATAGTGGAAACTCATCTGATCTAACCAAAAATTATGAACAATTGAAGGTTATTGAAGAAAAAATAAAATCCAGTAAAAAAACAAACCATTATTATTTTTCTATAATTATTTTATTGGGAACTTTTATTTCACCTCTCGGGATTCATGAAATCTACAAAACAGAGATTCTGATTTTTGTCTTGCTACTAATGTACTTTACCAAGCCTAAATGAATCATATAGATTTCAACAAATCTCTAAATTCGCAACAGCTCACTGCGGTTAATTGTAAGGAGGGAAATAAACTTGTTCTCGCTGGTGCTGGAAGTGGAAAGACCAGGGTTCTAACATATAGAGTTGCTAAACTAATTACAGACTTCAATATAAGACCATCAGACATTCTTGCATTGACTTTTACTAATAAGGCTTCAAGAGAAATGAAAGATAGAATTGAATCTTTACTTAAAATATCCTCTCAAGGCTTATGGTTTGGTACGTTTCATGGCATCTGCCGTAGAATTCTAAAGATACATTGGAAAGAGGCCGAGTTATCAGAGAGATTTACAATTCTTGATTCTCAAGATCAGCTGCGACTGATTAAGAGAATAATAAAGAGCAATAATCATGATGAAAAACTTTATGATCCTAAGTCAATACAGTCATTTATAAATAGAAAAAAAGATAAAGGACATAGGAGTAATAATGTAAGTGAAAATGATGATGAGATATTTATTTCTGTGTTTAAAGAATATGAAGTTATTCTAAGACAGACTTTATCTGTTGATTTTGCAGATCTAATTTTGAAAACATATGAATTACTGTCGAAGCATGAGCATATATTAAAATATTATGTCTCAAGGTTTAAACACATTATGGTTGATGAATTTCAGGACACTAATTTATTACAATTCAAACTTCTTAAACTATTAAATAATGATACTGGTTCACTATATGCTGTTGGAGATGATGATCAGTCAATATACGGATGGAGAGGAGCCTTGAGTAAAAACATAAAATCATTCACTGATCAATTTGTTGATGTAGAAATTTTTAAATTAGAACAAAATTATAGATCAACAAATAAAATATTGAAAGTTGCAAACTCTTTGATATCACATAATAAAAATAGACTAGGCAAGGAGTTATGGACAAATACTGAAAGAGGAGATTCAGTGAAAATCTTCGAGGCTTATAACAATGATGAGGAATCATCATTCATTGTAGATAAAATTGCAGTCTTAGAAAGAGAGGGTTACAAAAAATCAGAGATAGCAATTTTGTACAGAAATAACTTTTTATCAAGGAGGCTAGAGGAGGAGTTAAATGGTAGAGGAATTCCCTACATAATATTTGGTGGCTTTCGGTTCTTTGAGAGATCTGAAATTAAAGATATGATTGCTTATCTTAGAATTGTTGTTAATCCAGATGATGATGCAGCATTTGAGAGAACTATAAATAATCCTCCAAGAGGTATTGGTCAGAAGACAATCGATATTATCAGAACTTTTGCTAAAGACAATAATTTATCACTTTGGAAGTCAATTAAAGAGCTTGTCACGAAAAATGGAGCAGATATTTCCTCACGAGTAAGATCATCTCTTGAGAACTTCATATCATTAATAGATAGTATATCTCTTGATATAAATGATTTATCTCTAAATGATATCTTATTAAAAATTTATAAAGAATCAAAACTAAAAGCGTATTTCTCTGAGCAAAAAGGCGAGGAAGCTATCTCGAAACAAGAGAATATCGAAGAGCTTTTTGTGACTGCAGAAAACTTTATCAAAAATAATTTTGATAGTGAAAATTTAATAGATGACTTTTTAGATAATGCGGCACTAGAAGCTGGTGATTATCAGTCAAAATTAGATAATGATCCTGTACAACTCATGACTATTCATTCAGCTAAAGGTCTTGAGTTCCCTGTAGTGTTTTTAACAGGGTTGGAGGAAGGAATATTTCCTAATGAAAATAGAAAGAGTGGTGATGATTTTTTAGAAGAAGAAAGAAGACTTTGTTATGTTGCAATAACTAGAGCAATGAAATCTTTGTATCTCACTTATGCTAATGCTCGTTATCTTCATGGATCATATAACTACCTTATGCCATCAAGGTTCATAAGCGAGATTCCAAACGATTTTTTAGAGAATGTCAAATCTGATAATTATCAGAATATAAAAAACAACATAGTCTCTATTAATAAAAAAAATAAAAATAAGCATGGTCTCAAAATAGGACAAAGAGTAAAGCATCAGAAATTTGGAAGTGGTGTAGTGTTGAGCTATGAAGGAGAAGATGATAATTTAAAACTTTACATAAACTTTGAGGACTATGGTTCAAAATGGCTTGTACTAACCTATGCACATCTTGAATTTCTATAATGAAAAATAGACGTAAGTTTTTTAAATCCTTGGGCCTTGTTACTGCGGGTACATTGCTAGCTGGATTGCCAACAAAAGAAGTATCTGCAGAAAAACCTGTTAGATGGAAAATGGTCACATCATGGCCTAAAAACTTTCCCGGACTGGGAGCCGGGGCAGAAACTCTTGCAACGTATATTAATGCTTTATCCGGTGGTAGCTTAAAAGTTAAAGTTTATGGGGCTAATGAACTTGTCCCTCCTCTTGAAGTTTTTGATTTTGTATCAACAGGTGGTGCAGAGTTGGGACATTCTGGAGCTTACTACTGGAAAGGTAAAACTGAAGCAGCGCAGTTTTTCTCTTCTGTTCCATTTGGTATGACAGCTCAAGAAATGAATTCCTGGTTATACTATGGTGGTGGTATTAAATTATGGGAAGAAGTTTATGAAAAATTCAATTTGATTCCTAGACCTGCTGGCAACACTGGAGTACAGATGGGGGGGTGGTTTAACAAAGAAATAAATTCAACTGATGACTTGAAGGGTTTAAAAATGAGAATACCAGGTCTCGGAGGAGAAGTTTTGTCACGGGCAGGAGGAACACCATTTACTCTTGCAGGGGCTGAAATATTTACATCCCTTCAAACTGGAGTCATAGATGCTACAGAGTGGGTAGGTCCCTATAATGATCGGGCTTTTGGATTACATAAAGCAGCAAAATACTATTACTATCCTGGATGGCATGAACCAGGACCATCCTTAGAATGTATTATAAATAGAGATGCGTATATAAAATTATCAAAACAGCAACAAATGGTAATAGACATTGCTTGTAAAGCAGCTAACATTGACATGATTTCAGATTATATGTCAAAAAACTATCAAGCTCTTGAATTTTTCAAAAATGAAAAAGTTCAGATTAAGCAATTTCCTAGGGAAGTATTAATAAAATTAAATAATATTAGTAATGATATATTATTCGAATTAAGTCAGAAGAATGATATCTCTAAAAAAGTGTATGACTCATATGTGGATTTTCTCAACAGGGTCAGACCTTGGACTCTTATTTCTGAAGATGGTTACCTAAACTCATTGAAGTAGAAGCTTTGGAAGATACGTAGCTAATTCAGGAAATAGAAACACACTAATCATTAAAACAATTTGTAACAGTAAAAAAGGAATAATGCCTCGATATATCTCTGTTGTTTTTACAGATTTAGGCAAAACACCTCTCAGGTAAAATAAAGAAAAACCGAACGGTGGTGTAATAAAAGATGTTTGTAATACCAGTGCAATTAATATTCCTATCCACAGCGGATCGAATCCAAGAGTGAATAGGGCTGGACCTACCAGTGGAATTACAATAAAAGTTATCTCTATAAAGTCTAAGATAAAACCTAATAAGAACATAACAACTAAGACAATAATCAAGGTTAAATTTTTGTCATTTGGCATTTCCACAAGCAATTTATGAATAAACTCCTCACCTTCAAGACCTCTAAATACTAGTGAAAATAGCGTTGCACCAATGAGTATCATGAATACCATGCTAGTGAGTTTGATTGAGTTCGATACACATTTATCAAGAATATCTTTTGTTAGATTGTTTCTGTTGTAAGCAAGTGCTATAGCACCTAAAGCACCTAAACCTGCGGCTTCTGACGGAGTTGCAATACCAAATACTATCGAACCTAGAACGATAAACATTAAGCCCAATGGAAATGTAATGTTAAATATACTTACTTTCCTGTTAGATGAATGTTTAGATGATTTGATCCTCAGAGTTTTTAAATAAATTATGTATATTATTGGTAAAAATAAACCTGGTATTATTGCGCCAATGAATAAATCTGCGATCGTAATTGTTTCCGGACTAAAAATACCCATGTTTAGTTGAGCCTGCTGATAAGATGATGACAAGACATCAGCTAATAATATCAACACTAATGATGGAGGTATAATCTGACCTAAAGTCCCAGATGCACAGATAGTTCCTGACGCAATACTCGGTGAATAGCCATTTTTAACAAGAACTGGATAAGTAAGAAGACCAAGAGTGACAACACTTGCTCCTACAATTCCTGTACTCGCAGCCATTAATGCTCCAACAATAACAACAGAAATACCTAGACCACTGCTTGTTTTTTTAAATAAAGAATTCATATCATGGATAAGATTTTCTGCAATCTTAGTTTTTTCTAATATCAATCCCATAAATATAAACAGAGGGACAGCAAGAAGATTTTGATTGCCCATTATGCCATAAAGTCGATTTGGAAATGCCATCAAAAAAGAATAATCAAAGAAATTAAAGATAATACCGATTGCAGCAAAAATCAATGACACCCCAGATAAAACAAAAGCTACAGGAAATCCACTTAAGAGGAATAAAAATGAAACAATAATAAATATAATTACAATTTCCATTCTACTTTAACTCAAATAATCTTCTTAGCGTTTGCAAAAATAGTAGTATAGAGAAAACATATATTGATGATTTTAAAATATAGACTAATGGCAAGCCTCCCGGTTCACTAGAACTTTCTAACATTGCCCATGATCCTATTATCATCGGTGTACTCTCATAAATAATGAAGATACAGAAAGGAATTATTAGAAAGACATAACCTATTCTTTCTATTATCAATTGAAATCTTTCACTTAGTTTATTTGAAAGAACATCTATACGGACATGAGAGTTATCATTGACACACAATGAAATTCCAAAGAGAAAAATGAAGGCATGCATATACATTACAAGTTCTTGCATAAAAATATAATTTGTATTGAATATGTATCTTAATAAGATATTTATTATGACTAAGCTAAACATGATATAGAAAAATTGTTTTGTAATACGCTGAGACCAGATGGTAATTTTATGAAATATATTCATTTATTATTTAGCCTATTAATTAGAATTTTCTCAAAAACAGATGGATCCTTAATATGTGTTATTTCACCAACCTTAGGAAAAATCATATCCACGAGCCTTGATAAATAAAATCTTAATGCCGCAGAAATCATTGCATTATTTAGTTGTTTAGTTTCTCTAGTGCTAATTCTTCTTATTGAATTATAGCTGTCCAGAAAACTATCCAGCTTGTTACTATTTACTGAACCATTTTTATTGATACACCAGTCATTAATAACTACTGCAAGTTCATATATCAGCGGTCCATTGAATGAGTAGTAATAGTCTATAATCCCTGTAATCTTATTCTTATCAGCTAAAACATTATCTCTAAATAGATCTGAGTGTATTACACCAACTGGTAGCTTAGAATTAAACAACCTTTTGAAAACTTTACTGGATCTTTGTAATATATTTAATTGATCTGAAGTTACATGATTTTTTATCTTGTTTATTGAACTCTCTACCCATTTATTATCCCTACTATTTACTATTTTAGTTTCAAAATTACTACTGGCAACATGAAACTTACCTACCATTGTCCCAAGTGATTTACACATTGAAACATTTGTTTTTTCAACTGTTTTGCCATTAAGTTTTTGCATAATAGAACATGGCTTATTTTTTGTATCTGTTAGGATCTCATTCTTTCTCGTTATCATAATTTCTGGAGAACATAGGCCTTGCTTTGAAAAAAAATTCATTAATTTTAAGTATTTGATGACTTTAGATCTTTTGATATCTTCAAAAATAGTCAGGACATACTTACCCTGTGAGGTATTTAAATAATAATTTGTATTGGTAATCCCGTCTGATATTCCTTTAAATGATTTAAGTGAGCCGATATCATACTCATTAAGTATATTTTCTACGTCTTTGTTTTTTAGAATTGTGTATACAGACATGTATTTATGATATATAACTTTTAATGAACAAACGATATCTAAATTTATATGGTTTTCCAAGAAAAAA
>MDSZ01113520.1_pt1 | contig 17387 bp, 13 predicted proteins | sample 811201 | NCBI WGS metagenome assembly MDSZ01 (sample SAMN05326647, study PRJNA326480) | marine metagenome | isolation source: seawater | place: Indian Ocean: North | collected 2010
AATTGTCTGAGATGATAATTTCCCAGTCCTCAAAATCCTGTCGAAGCACGGTCTGAATTGCTCGTTTCAGGAGATGAAGACGGTTACGAGTCGGGAGAAGAATAGAAAACGTAGCCATTAGTTTTGCTTTCGAAAAATCATTGTGTAAGCGGCCCCCTTACCTTCTTTCAGTTCCCAAGGTGAGACGAATCGTGAAATCCATTTTCCTAGAAGTTGTTGTGATGTGTCACTGAGTCCATGGAGCCATTTCGAATTGCGAATAGCATAGTGCCAGCCAAAAACATTCCATCCTTTTCCACCATGATCATTGGTGGTCTCAAGTTCTTTCGTGAATCCTAGGTCAGACATCCACTGAGCAAGAAGTTGCATTGGGATGAGATGAAGGTGTCGTGGTGCATCAAGGTGAGGCCATCGCTTACCCAGCATGCGAAATCCAAAAGACGAAGGGTTCGGTGCTGCAAGGACTACGAGACCACCAGATTTCACTCGTTCTGAAACTGATTGAAGTGTTTCCCATGGGGTCGGCAGGTGTTCAATAACGTGCCACATTGCAACGATATCAAAAGGTTCGAGTTCTCGCAGAGCTCCGCAGGTGTCATTGGTGTGGATTGTTTGAATATGAGCTACGTTGTTTAAGTAATCACTACATCGTGCATCCATCTCAATTGTTTGCACATCATAGCCAGATTGTTTTGCAATCCATGCAAACGTGCCTGTCGAGGGCCCTATTTCAAGAAGGCGGCCAGTCTCTTTGAAAGGTTGTAAAATATCTAGTTTATGTTGCTCATACTTTGCAGTGGCATTCAGAAAATCAACTGTTTCAGGAATATGATAGTAATCATCGGGATAGTACTGCCCAATGTCATCAGGTATCGGATTGAGAAACAACAGGCCACATGATCGACAACAGTAATAAGAGAAATTCTGATCTGTAATAGCACGATTGCAGTCTTTTGCTGTAAGTTGAAGGAATGATTCATTCTTACATGATGGGCAGTTCTTGCACGGAGGGGTCGAGTTTTTCCTCATTCAGATAAACTCCCCTGGTCAAACTGGTTTCTGTAGCATGCAACTGTTTGCTCTAAACCTTCATGAAGCGAATATTGAGGTGCCCATCCGAGGTTCTGAAGGCGTTGGCTATTACCAACGATATAAGGCGGATCAAAAAGATTTTTCGGTCGTGCTCCAAACTGAATCATTTCAGGATTTCCGATGATTTGACCAGTTTTCTCTAACAATGTGCGCATCGTCACAGGTTGCCCAGAGGAAATATTATAAATGCCTTCTGAGGTATTGTGGCAGAGCGTCACAAATGCTGATGCGACATCATCAACATGGAGAAAGTCTCGGGTCTGTTCGCCACTTGTGGCTTGAACATGCTCGCCCGAAAGAAGAGCATAAGCTACAGAGGGTATAACTCTACGTGTATCTTCACCGGGTCCAAAGAGATAAAAAATTCTTCCCCAAGAAAAGGCCATGTCGTACTCAGCTGCAAGCGCATGACCAATGTGACAAACGGCAAGTTTGCAGGCACTATATAGGTTTGAAGGTGAAGTACAATCATCTTCACGGAGCGGATGAGACTGATTTGCATATTCAGCACATGTTCCTGCCGCAATAAAACGGTTGCAACCGACAGCCCCTGCTATTTGGATAAGTTCTAGACTCGATTGCATCATGAGCAGATTTTTTTGACTCGTGAGATATTTTCCAGGCTCGGCATACCATGCCAGGTGCAGGCAGATGTCTGGTTTGAAAGTCTCTAAAAGCGAGCGTGTTTCGTGAGCATGTGTGATATCTGTATGAACCCAATGCAATCGTGTGTCGGTCTGCCTTCTGCTCCCAGTCTCTCGATTGCGTGTTGTTGCGAGCAGATTTACATCGGCACAACTATGGAGAAGGAGTTTGATGATTCGCTGCCCAATGAAACCAGATGCTCCGGTTATAAATATTTTCATACTGATGGCTCTAAGGCCTCATCAAGGGACGGGAGTTTTTCATCATTTGCTGATATGATTTTTTCAGGTAATGGCCATTGCACTGAAATCGTTGGGTCATTATATCGGATGCCCCTTGAAGCGACCGGATCATAGAAGTCTCCCATTTGATAAAAAACCTCAGATCGATCCGTCAGGGTCTGAAAGCCATGTGCGAAGCCCACCGGAATGTAAAGTGCGCATCGATTTTCTGCCGTCAATTCTGTTCCAAACCACTGACCAAAAGAATTGGAATCGGGACGAATATCAACAATCACATCAAAAATTGCACCCGAAGTGCATCGTACAAGCTTCACTTCATGAACTGTTGGCAGGCTAAAGTGAAGGCCTCGCAAAGTTCCTTTCGATTCATTGTATGAAATATTGAACTGCACCCACTTATGCCATAGTCCATGTTCATCGAATTCACGGTCGCAGCATGATCGTGCAAAAAAGCCTCGAGTATCGGTGTGACACTCAGGCTCAATAAGCCAGGGACCTGAGAGTGATGTCTTGATAAATCGCATGTTTAAAAGATGGATACTGATGGATGTCGAGAATCGGATATAGCAATTCAAATAGACGTTGAGATAACATTTTTATTATAAAATCGTCAACGTTAGATCTGCGCTGCAAAAATACTCTGATGAACAGCGTGTTCGCACCACAAAATGTTTGTGTGTGATTTATGCTCTGGTATTACGTCATTGCAGTCATTGTGTCACGACAGTATTTATCGGGCATCGAGGCTAGAAAACAATTATGTATGGAAATCCTTTTCGGACATGGATGAAGAAAAAAAACAGACACAGATAATAGTCGTTGCATGCTTTCCGAAGTCAGGTTCAACATTTCTGACAAGGAAGTTATCTGATTTGCCAACGTGCGTCTTGGAGCCACTTGTCCCGTTTGGTGAACGCCGAGAGCAGGAACTTGACGAGGGTGTTATCCGTGAAGTACTTCGTAAGCATGAAGGTGGACATGTCATAGGTCATCAGCATGTTCGCTTAAATGCAAATACAGCTGACTTAGCCATGAGGTATCCAATACGCTTTGTCGTACTCGTTCGTGATTTGATGGACTGCCTCGTCTCGTTAGCCGATCACATGAACAACGAGTCAACGCTATTTCCACATAGTTTTTGGTCGAACAGACTGCATGACGATCTAAGTGAGGCAAGTTTGTCTCGTATCCATGCGGTCACGGTTACTAATGCTCCGTGGTTCATTAACTTCTATCTATCGTGGGTCCTTTGGGAGGAGGAATATCCAGAGATTCCTCCTCCGTTCTTTCTAACCTATTCCCAGCTATTCCAAAATGTGGAATCGACGATTACTTCTCTCGTATCACAATTTGGGATTCAGGCCGGGCAAACCGACATCATCCGAGTTTTAGAAGAACAGACGTTTTCTCGACTCAATAAGGGCATTTCGGGACGTGGTCGAGAGTATTTTATGAAAGACAACGCAGCAGCATCCGCACTCGATCAAATTATTCAATGCTATCCGAAGGTTGACTTCTCACAAATTTATGAAGGTATATCCAGAGGATGGATAAAAAAAGTAATGAGGTTTTTGAAATGATGAAAGAATCATCCCCAATGAAACGTATTCTCAAGGATTACAATCAGATTCATTCCTCCCACCTTCTGTTGGGGTATCTTCAGCATCATGTGACAGAGGCATATTCCACAGCAACTATTGAACAAGCGCCAGAGTCGTCGCCTGAAAACGAATCACAAGTCATCAGTGCTATTCGTGAATTGATTACAAAAAAAGGAGAGAAAAGCGGAGAAGATATCTGGAGCACATTTATCGTGCCCAGGCGGGAGGCTGTGCTTGCTTCTATTCTTAAGAGTGATGCCGAAGCTAAAGCAATACTCGGTAACATGTTTGATACCCCGCTCGGTGAAGGGATTGAGTACGCGGGAGCAGATGTGAATCGCAGACTCAACGAGGACGAGGATTATCGGGAGAGCCTTAAGCTATTTCACATAGACGCACTTATTTCTTTGGCAGAATACCTTGGTGTGATCCATATCGAAAACAGAGAACAAAATCGATGTGGAGATATCATCTATTCAGACCCAGATGAAATCTGGGATAAAATTGAGAAAAAGCTTGGGGTTCCAATAAGATTTCCATCGTTCAAGGGAGGTTTGTTTTCTGTACGCACTCGAAGAGGCCACTTCACAAATCGTGATTGTATTTATTTGTATATCGCAATTCGTCTTCGGGAAATGTTATCTTGTGCAGAAGCTCCCATTTGTGAGCTCGGGAGTGGTGTCGGATATCTAGCGTACTATTGCTATTTGATGGGAATAAAAAATGTGACGCTAGTCGATATTCCAAGCGTACGGGCAACTGCTGCATGTTTTCTCATGCAGAACATGCAAGGCACACGGTTCTTCTTCAGCGATTGCAGTGAGTGTTGGAGTAATGCTCCAGGGATCCGATTAGTTTTGCCAGAACACCTTGGTTCGGTGCCACGCCAACATTTTGAAGTGCTAGTCAATTGTGATTCTCTTCCTGAAATGTCAGCAGACGTTGCAACTGATTACGTACAGAGAATCCCTTCCCTGTGCAGGAATTTTCTTTCCATCAATCAAGAAGCTGCAGGTAAAATGTGGCACCTTGATATGAAGCAAAATAAGGTTTCTGAATTGGTCAACACGGCGTCTGGTTTTCAAAGAGTATCTCGTAATTTATTTTGGCTGCGAAAAGGCTATGTTGAAGAAGTCTATCGATGTGACGAGTAGGAAGTGTTGCTGTTGGTATGCAACAGCAGTAGACCATCTTTGAAACACAACAAGCTTTTTGTGATGACGATTACAATCAAATGCTATAAGTTTTGGTGTATCTAAGAGAAACTATATGGCAGAGATTTACCCCCACCGATAAAGTGAGGAATTCCTCAATGTGGATCCCCAGGCTGCTGATGCCAGATACTTTTTCCGATGCCATGGACTCGATGCATATCCTCGTGTTTGTCTGTCTCCTACAAGGAGATTGTGTTGTCTGCCCTGACGGAAGGTATTGCTTACAGGCCAGGTTTTTTCACGGTAAGCACGGCCATTACGACCCACAACCCGTGCTTCCAAACCAGCTCTTTTTACAAACTGTGTGAGGCTGGTATTCCCACTTTCAAACCGAAAAGCATCTTCTTTTGTCTTGAATGAACGGCCTTCTGAGGCTTCGAGGTATTGCTCTCGCGCAAGCAGAAACGCATTTGTTCGGATATGGGGGTTTGGATAAGCAGGAAACCCCTTTAGTCGCGATCCAAGGCTTTCAAATGAACCTGTTGCGCCTACCATTCCTACTGAAGGATCTAGAAAGTTGCCATGCAATTTTTGAAGCCAGTGGTCCGCGAGGATTTCACTCCCTGTGTTCATGAGGCAGATGACCGTATTTTTAATTCCTTTCGACCATTCTCTGTAAGCACCGATGTCAAAAGCGTCATCTGCAACTGAAGATACATGACATTCCAAGGGTGCAATAATTTGTCGAGCACGTAATTCATCCTCTGGGCATTCAAATCCCTTGATAATGATATGTAATTCATGATCACAACCCGCTGCGTACTGTTGATAGGAATAGAGAAACCGATTGCAACAGTCTTGCCAGTTTGTGTCTTTGCCACGTAACAGATACGCGACAGCAATACCATCTTCCATGCGTTTGTTTAGCCTATAAAGTCAGCGATCATATCAGATTTGTTTTACGTTTTGCTCAAAATGAAACATAGGCTTCGTCTGATTAAAGCGTTCGTTATTGTAGAAAGGATCTGTTACCACCTCTTCTGACCAGAGTTGCTCAAAAACAGCGGTCTCACTAGTGGCAATGGATTTTTCTCTTGATGCAGATTCAAGGTGTGTCAGGGCGACTCCGTTGTCACACACGGTTCGAAGACCTTTTGTTCCTAAGGACAGACAATAAGCGACGTCATTATAATTGATAGGAAAGTTTTCATTGTAACCACCAATATCAAGAAACATCTGACGAGGTGTCATCATGCAAGCACCAGTCACGGCCATAAAATTGCGAGGTGCGCAACTACTAAAAAAATACCCAGCCTCATCTCCTCGTCTGCGTCGACGAACATGCTCTGGATGACCTTGTACAAAAACGATCCCTGCATGCTGAATGGTACCTTTTGGATACAGTAAGCGACATCCAACCACTCCGACACCGTGCTTTTCAAAATGGCCAAGCATTCGTTCCAGCCAGTTGTTGGTTAATATTTCAATATCATCATTGAGAATAAGAAGGTATTCTCCAGACGCTTTCTTTGCACCAAGATTTATTTTCCGCGCGATATTGACATGGTCTGCTGAATCACTTGTTCGTTTGCAATGATGGTGATGGAGTACCTGTGTTTGACTTTCAGACAGTGTGCCACTATCAACGACGATAACTTCTTTATTGGTATAGGTGCTCCGTTCAAAAATCTGAGTCACAAGATTTGATACGAGATCAACTGGTTTTCCCTTGACATGCCGGATATTTCCAGCTGTCGGAATAACGATGGATACAAGAGGATTTTTTGTAAGCCGAGGCGTGATCACATAGCAACCACGATGTTTTGTATGTTCGGTAATGTCTCCTGAACGCCCAGTTCTTGAAAGCCGATGCTGGAGATACTGTCGATCTGAGTCGCCTTTTGTCTTTTTGTGCTTCGTGAGCGTGGAAGTCTTCCACCGATGCCCTAAGACCTTTGGTATGTGAACAATATGATCTGAAACTTCGGTACTTCGCAGGGCAAGATCGTACTGACAATAATTCTGATAGCCGGAAACGACTAATTTTGTACGGTAGCAGCAGGGAAACTCAATGTAGTTGAAGACCTCCAGATAATCAGGGCTCCAGTCAGGCTTGAAAAATGGATTGCTGAATCTACCGTAGCCGTCAACAACATCTTCATCAGCATAGATAATATCAGCTTGTGCATGTGTGTTCACACTACTTGCAAATTCATACAGAGCGTGACTGTGTAATTGGTCACCTGCTTTTATAAAGAGGCAGTAGTCGCCGTGGATATCCTCAAGGTTTTTGAGTTCGGGCAGATGTAGCTCGTTATATTCGAGCGAATAGTCCCTCGACTCTGGGCGCACGTCACTGGTGAGAAGTATTTCATGATGTGGGTAAACCTGTTGCTCAACAGATCGCAGAGTCTGCAAGACATTTTTTCGTTCATTCTGCGTTACGATGATGATCGAAAACGTTGGCCGCACAATCATCGAGGCAATATGTTGATCTATTTCAGCAACGATACCTGTATCAAGTGCCTTATTTTCATTAATGACAGACTGATTGTAGGTTGGTTTGCGAAACGAAAAAAAGTTCCTAAAGCGGAAATTTGGCAGAACAATAAGGACTAATCGGCGAATGGTAATCCACGTTTTCTGAGAGCTCTGTGCCTGAATAGATACGCGCCGTATTCCAGGCGGAAGAGATAATGGAATCGAGAATCTGCAATCCCGTGCATTGTTTGTGGACTGGTTTGCCCCGTCAGAAGAAGCGACGTTCTTTTCAATGATGGAAGATACGGTTTCGTTGCCTATTTTTGCGCGGACAGGTGCTGCAGCATTGCTTGTTTCATCAAAGACCCACCCAGTGACTGTTAGTCGATTATGAATAACACGGATCGAGGAAGAAGGTCGATCCACCTTGAGCTGAAGTTTTGATTTCTTGAGTTGGTGTATCAATAACCAATTAAAGTCAATTAACCCAACAAGGAGTCGAGGTCCAAAACCAAGAACCTTCAGCATGGACCGTAGGATTCGTTTTTGCATTTGTTTGTTTTTCTACGAACACGTTCCGAATGCCGTCCATGATGATCATTCAGATAAACGTAATCTGATACATAAAAATCAATTCTGTTGACCTGGGTATACAAGCATGCTGAGGGGAAAAATATCAGATTAACCATACATGATTGCGATTCGCAGACGGGGTTTGTATCCGAGTAATATTATATAGTTGAAAAGGACACAGTCATATTGTGTGTGGAGTTAACCAACTAGACATACTCACTCAGTAAGCCTTTACACATTGCTTGAAGCGAAGCATCCTGTAGGCCTGAATCATATCATGTTGCGTGATTTCACTGATGACATTCTGTGTTGGTTGGAAATCATATTGACTTGCATCTTGGCGTTGGTGTTTTGCATCCAAAGGCAGTTTTTTTTTGGGATAGCCAAGCCAAGTCAAAGCCGCCCATCGTATTTCAGGAAAGGAAAGCTGTTTGAGAAAATCTTTATTATCTTTGCTAAAAGCCCATGCCGGCCATTTTTTCCTATGTTTATCAATGGTTTCTAGAATTTGAATGCGTCGATAGCGCGGGACATCTGGCTGCGGCCAATCCACACCAAGGCGATTTTGTACGTGATACATCGTTAAGAGCACATTCGTTGTGTAGTCATCGTACGGCAACATATTGGTTTTGATCTTTTCAAACAGGCCATCATTGGCAAGATTATTGTTGAGAAGATCGAACCCGTCTTCGACTGTTCCGGCAAAAAGATTTGACCCAAACGATCCCGCAGAGACACCCTGCAGTGCAAGTGGCCTTGGCTGGATAACAATGTGATTTGCGAGTCCGAGGAGGACGTTTGCAAGATAGTAATCGGGAAAAGGGGACCTGAAAACAGGACCACCTTCACGAACCCTCTCGAGAAGTTCTCGGCTGATCGTGTAGGCCTGCATATTATAGAAAAATCGTCGTCGTAGTTGGATTGATGCTTCAACATTCTGACGAGCATCAACACTTGATAAGACAAAAGGTTTTATTCTACCTGCTGCAAACCGGCCAATTGGTAAGGTTTTCAGTCGAGAGTCACCAGCAGTATCAGGATGACAAAACTGATAAAGGCTACTAACAATTAAGTCAGGATTATCAAACCGTGAAACGAGTGTATTGATTTGTGAAAAATAATCTGGAGCCAGTCCGTCGTCATCTCCCATGAGTAATACATAATCACCATCCGCATAATTAATGGCGGTGTTCCAACTGTCTGTCACGGGCAAATATGATTCTGATGAGTAGTATTCAATCTGTTTGCAATTCTGTGAGGCAATGATTTCCCTGAGTTCAGTATCACGGCCAGAGCACCCATTGCCAAAAATAATCAACTGCAAATTATCGTATCCCTGCTCTAAAACAGTAAATATTGCATGCCGTAACAATTCGGCTCGACCTCGCGTAGGAATCACAATGGAAATCCGTGGCGACCTCAGTGGCGTTTGATGCCAATGAAGATTCTTGTGGGTAGTGTCGCGGACTGTTTGATGTGCTGGAAATTGAAATGGAATGACAGGAAGAGAGTCATGATTTTCGAGGTATCCTCCCCATGTCAAAACACGATGGGTGTATTTCACAGCATCCGTCATACGGTCGTATTCCTGTGTTTGATTGTCAGAAACTAAAAGATTCTCCTGCAGACCACTGCGAAAAGTCTTCGTTTTTGGCCATTCATCCATGGAATGAACCGTTCCAAATTTATCAACGACACATAGATCCAGTCCCTTTTTGAGAACATGCCGTGAAAATCCATTCGGGCCACTCTCAAAGCGACAACAATCATGTTTCGTCGCTGCTGGTTCTGGTAATTCTTCGAAGGTTTTCTTTGAAACCATAAAGGCATTTGAACGAATGTGGGGATTTGGAAACTCGGGAAAGTCACTGCAGAAAGCAAATGGGCCACCAGGCGCAACACGACTTCCCCAGATGCCTTGGTCAAATTGATCAAGTGTGTCTTCCCAACGCTTACGTAAACCAATGATTCGATTTATTTCTGCCGCTATGCGCTTGTCTCGTCGTTTGCTGGGCTTCAGCCAACGGGGATTAGTGATTTTGCAATACCATTCAAAATATTTTGCAATATCCGAGTTGTAGCTCACTCTGTTTTGGCAGCACCAGTCAATAGCATGAAGAACCTTTATAGAACTATAAAGACTCTCGAACGAACCGGTAGCGCCAACAAGGCCGACACCAGGTTTGGTGATGCCGTCATAAAGTTTTTTGAGCCAATGATCGGCTTGAATCTCTGAAAAAGTATTGAAAAAGCAAGCATAGTCACACGGTATCTCTTTAAGGGCAGCTGAGTAAGCCTGAATATCAAAGCCAGCATCGTCGTCAAATGGAACAATATGGTGTGGTAGTCCGACTGTCTCTCGAAGCTTCTTGATATCGTTCTCACTCGAGTACCCCTTGGCAATCACGATCAGCGTATGAGGTATTCCAGATGGATGATTTCGATAGCTCGTAAAGAATCGTTCAATAGGTTCATGTCCCTCTGCAAACCGAGCGAGATAAAAGACTGCAACGTCATTGGATTGTGGTGGGTTGCTCTGAGAATAAGTATTCATGAAGAAAAGCGTATCGAATTGTGTGCAATTAAAGAGACAATCATTAGTTTTTCACGTCGCCTAATATATGGATTACGCACAGTAGTTTACAAAGTTAAGAAAATCCTGTTTGTGATGATCATAAAACTGCACTTGACGAATAAGGCATCACATGCGCTTGATTGCCCTCGCTTGCACCCATTTTTGAATACAGGTGGCACTCTGTGAAACTATGTTTTGTTGGTACAGGACGAAGTGGAACGACACTCATTTGTGACATGTTCGGAGATCATCCCGATCTCCTTATGTTTGGAGAAAGTTACTGGCATCCAATCCTGTTTGATAAACATGGCCTGCGCCCAGTGTCGGGACGCGAACAGCTCAGGATTGTTCGTGAAGTAACGTTTCCAATTCCACAGAGAAAACGGTGGTATCGTCCGTACCGAAAACCCAGAGTGAAGTACCCAATTATTGAGTCGACGCTCGAAAAATATGAGTTACATCCGCCTGAAATCTACGAAGAGTTTCTTGAGAAGTTTGGTGACAAAGAGCAGACGATTGCAGAATTCTGTGATGCCTTATCTGGTGTGATACTTCATCGATTGGGAAAGTCTCTATGGGGTGACAAAACCCCACACTATTTTCACAAGATGCATTTACTGCAAACCATTTGGCCTGACGTGGTGTTTATCAATGTACTTCGCCATGGTGTTGCAGTGGCAAGATCGATGCAAAAACACGTTGGTTTTCAGTTGATTCGAAATCTTCAGGTCGATAGTTGGACAGGCGTTGCTGCATTGCATGAGTTTTTGGATGTTCCAGAGCGAGAGGTCGTATTGGTTGATTACCTAACAATGTGGGCAAGACAGATATTACGGAGTCGAGATGAGGCAAATCGGTTGCGATCGGGAAGCTATATGGAAGTCTATTTCGAGCACCTCATTACACGTCCCTCTGATGTTTTGCAGTCTATCTGTGCATTTGCAGAATTGGACTGTGATGCAGCATGGTTAGCGCGTCAGAAGACTATTTGTCGTTCAGACAGGCTCAGTATTGGTGGCCCGATTGATGCCGTTCCAGACATAGTCATGGATGTACTTCATACGCTCGGGTATTCACTCGACACACCGTTGCCACGATCAACGGGATAGAGAAGTGTGAGTGCATTTGCAGCTATAGAAACTAGCCAAGAAGAACGTCGACTTTATAAGATGTGGAAAAATACTGTCGATCTCAACGTATCCGTAATGACTCTCAATACATAGAACGCGTCTAAAAATGAAAATACTTGTAACTGGTGGTGCGGGATTTATTGGTAGTCATATCGTAGAGCAACTTTTGTCGGGCGGTCATGACGTGGAGGTTATTGATGATTGCTCAAGTGGCTTAAAGCAAAACATACCTTCTGAAGTGCCTCTTCATATTGTTGATATCGTAGATACGCAGAGAGTGTCTGCGGTCATTGAAGGCATGAAGCCTGAGGCAATCTGTCACCAAGCAGCACAGATGTCAGTAAGCCGGTCGGTACGAGAGCCTTTGTTTGATGCCAAGGTAAACTGTCTTGGACTTATAAATGTACTTGATGCAGCAGTGAAAGTGGGTTGCCCACGTGTTGTTTTTGCTTCGAGTGGTGGTGTTTTATATGGTGATGTTGCATCAGCAGTGACCGAAACCAAATTAGCAAATCCGGTGAGTCCCTATGGGATAACAAAATGGGTTGGTGAGCGGTATTTAGCGTTTTATGCCAAAGAGTATCGCCTCAAGGCGGTTGCATTGCGGTATTCCAATGTTTATGGACCCCGCCAAAATCCACATGGTGAGGCAGGCGTGGTTGCCATCTTTTGCAAAAAGTCCATTGCTGGTGAGCCAGCGACTATAAACGGCGATGGTGAGTATATACGTGATTACGTTTACGGGCCTGATGTAGCACGTGCGAATGTTCTTGCCCTTACGCAAGACCTCTCATGCGTTGAACCCTCTTCACTCACCAGTCTGAATGTTGGCACTGGGATTGGAACAAGTGTCAACCAACTTGAAAAAATGATTCGAAGCAATATGAGTGATACGATGAAGTCAAAAGGGAAAAAGTTTCTTTCTCTTGATCCGGTGTATGGTCCAGCCCGGCCTGGTGACCTGCGATCGAATTGTATTGATGCATCTCTCGCCAGAAACATCCTGGGATGGGAACCTTGCGTGTCACTTCAAGATGGTCTCCAGAAAACGACTGAGTGGTTTGTGGAGCATTCATGAAAAAAACGGCATTAGTCACAGGAATTAGTGGGCAAGACGGAGGTTATCTTGCGGCGCTCCTTCTGAAACAAGGATATCGAGTCATTGGGACCAGTCGTGATGCAAATGCAAATCGCTTCGAGGGCCTGCGAACGCTTAATATTCAAGACAAGGTCATTCTCGATTCAATGTCATTGATTGATTTTCAATCAATCCTAAGAGTTATTCATCAATATGAGCCAGATGAAATTTACAATCTTGCAGGACAAACATCAGTGGTGCTTTCGTTTGATCAGCCAGTGGAAACCTATGAGAGTATTGTTATTGCAACAGTCAATTTGCTCGAAGCTATTCGCATGTCAAACAAAACGATTCGTCTTTATAATGCCGGTAGTTCAGAGATGTTTGGAAATACCAAGGGTGAGCCTGCATCAGAAGTGACAAGGCTGCATCCCCGCAGTCCCTATGGAATTGCTAAAGCGACTTCATTTTGGCAAATTGCCCAGCATCGTGAGGCATACGGTGTGCATGCATGTACGGGTATTCTTTTCAATCATGAAAGTCCGTTGCGTCCTGAGCGATTTGTCACGCAGAAAATTGTCAAAGGGGCCTGTGCTATCGCGAACGGTAGCGAAAAAACCCTTCCACTTGGTGATTTATCTGTCCAGCGAGATTGGGGATGGGCGCCCGAATATGTTGTAGCCATGCACGCGATGCTCCAACGGGATCATCCAGAAGACTTTGTGATTGCTACTGGTCAAACATCAAGTCTCGAGGCATTTGTGTCAGAGGTGTTTTCGACGCTTGGGCTCAACTGGAAAGAGCATGTCGTACGAGATCCAAGATTTATGCGACCCAGTGATCTTTCGATTGGTCGAGCCGACCCGACGTTGGCTGCGACGCGACTGGGTTGGCAAGCACGTTATAAAATGAAAGATGTTGCTCGAATGATGGTCGAGGCACGAATGGCGGACATTAAGGCTGATTGAGTTTAGATGTTGCGCCAGAACACAAATAGTTTGAAAGAGAACGCGAAGCGAGATACAGCATCAGTCCATGTTTTTTTCCAATAATTCGCTCTGCATTTGTCATTGAAAGCCCAACATTTTCAGGCATCCAGTAGCGAGGCATACCGGTGTGCCCAAGGGCCTCCATTTTGGAATTGCAATCAAGCATCGGATAAAATCCAAGGACTTTATCCTTAGGATTGATGATCAGTGAAACCTCATCAACACAATCAAGAGTGTGACGATATGGTCCACAAGGAGCAAATGCATCGCATCGAACAGCGGCTGCAATAAACATGAGATTTGTTTGGGCGACACGATTAATCCACGGTTGTAGGTCTGTTCGGCCAGATTCCTCTGCTTCTACAAGATCTTCCAGTGCTTCAAGTGTGATAAGAGCTCCAAAACTGTATCCGAGAATCCCAACTGGTCGCGTAGGCTTAATCTGACCAAGCAACCAAGCGAGATATCGTCCTTCTGAATAGGCACGGTTATATTTCGAACGCCCATCTTTAAGAAGAATACCGTCTTGTTCACTCGGCCATGAATAGATAATGACTCGTACATTGCCCATGCCAGCACAACTGGCTATACAACGCTGTGCAAGCGTGAGTCCTTGCTGAGCAGCCTCACAGTGCTTGTAACGGTTGCCATGAATAAAAATGACAATTGGTCGAATTTGCCCTTCGGCATCAGGACCGAGAAGTGAAGAGATGTCAGATTGGTGCCAAGTACCTCGACAACAACCGTTGGTCGTATTCTGGGCAAGAAAATGCTGAACTCGTAGTCCTGGATTCATTGGGACACAACATGTCGATGGCAATTGGCGAGTACTCACCATCCACACGTCGGGTAACGAACATTCTGAAGCCAGATCTCCAGGTGAGGATTGAAGTGATCTCAATGCTCTTTCTTCAGTGTTCGGAAGTGCAACGAAAGAAAGGGATTGATCAGTTTGGGTATCAGCAAAAACAGGGTGTGATGGAACAACCCATGACAAGTAAAGCAAAAGAAAAAGGCATGCATGACTCACTTTGCTGTTCAGTAGCAGCAAAGTGCATACATCAGCCCATTTGTTTTGATGCTTTACGTGCATCGCGCATGAACCCCTTCTACCCGTCGCATATTCATTATTGAAAGCACTTAGATTTTCAAATCTAGCACCCGTTTTTTGATGATAGGTCATTTCTATGCGGGCATAATTTGTTCAAAAAGGAGTTGCTGTGCGTGTAATCGTTACGTTCGTTACAGGTGATCTGAATACTCGTGAGATTATTGCGTATTCCCTCAGTTGACTGGTGAGATCCGACCGCGCATGGGTTCATGGGTTAGAGTGAAATGTTGTCGTTTAGGAGACGCACAGAAACCAGAGTTCACGGTGGGATTTTTATTCTCACTGCGGAGGAGAAACAGTTATGTCTCGCATACCACTACTGATTGCCGGATTGGTTTGCCTCAGTGCTTTTTCTGGCTGTAGTTGTTTTGGACCGAATTCCGGTCGTCCGTCGTTCATGGAGTTTCGAAATGATGGCTGCTTCAATCGTCGGCAGCATCCACCAATGCCAGCAACGCCTGCATGTGGAGCACCGGCTTGTGCGCCATGTGGAGCTCCATCGTGCGAACCATGCAGTAATCCTGCTCCATGCTGCGAGGGGGGAGAAATTATGTCCTCTCCAGCAATCGTTCCTACAGTAAGCGATCCAGGAACTTTTTCCTGAGCCGCTCCAACAGAACGATCAGATGATGAAGGCCTTTCCGGTGACGTGCCGTTCTTGCCGGCCACGCATCGGGTAAGCAACACACTGGGTGTTTGCTCCCGATTCGAGCGGCCCGTCACCCGAAAGGCCTTCGCTAAAATTAAGGAACGATTCTCATCAGAGAAACTGTCTGATTGGTTTCATGCAGCAATTTCTACTGGGATGTAGAGTATGAGGCTACTAGAACTGGCTTCATTGACTTTCTTTCTAGGATTCATATCTTTCTAGCTGCCAGGGGCAATGTATCAAAAAGCGGATCACCGCTGGTACAGAGGCCAAATATGAGAAAGCCCCGTCAGCACAGGCGACATCAAAAACGTCGCCGATGCAAGACAGTTTTTCGTTTTGAAACGTTGGAACAGCGTCTTGCTCTTTCTGTTACACCACTTGCTGAACACTTTGCCAGTGCTGCCATGGAAGCAGTTGCTCGTGGAGAACTCACAAGTGAAAAGTGGATCATTCGGGAAATATCACATGAAAGGATAGCAGAGCAGTGTGCATTAGCTGTTCAAGACAACTTTGGTGGTCAGCAAGGATGGCAGGCCCGTCCAATTGGTTCATCCTTTTTCCGGCTATCGACACCTGGGGTTGATCCGTCAGATGTTGTGGATTGGGCGCGATCTCAAACTTCACGATTTGTCGTAGAGCCCGATCTTCCAATCCATGTACAAGTAACCCCAAATGATTCGTCAATGAATCAACTGTATGGACTGCATAATTATGGTCAGTATGGAGGGACCGTTGATGCTGATATTGACGCGATCGAGGCGTGGGATATTACGACGGGTTCACAAGATGTTGTCGTAGGCGTGATAGATTCTGGTATTGATATCACACATCCAGATCTTGCAGCCAATATATGGCAAAATCCTGGTGAAATAGCAGGAAATGGTATCGATGATGATGGCAACGGATTCATTGATGATGTGCATGGATGGGATTTCCATGATGATGACAACACTCCCAATGATGGGAACGGCCATGGAACACATGTGGCTGGGACGATCGGTGCTGTTGGGAATAACGGCAATGGTATCGTTGGCGTCAACTGGCAGGTCTCGTTATTGCCACTTCGGTTCTTAGGTGATGACGGTTATGGATGGACAAGTGATGCAGTTGCAGCAGTAAATTATGCCACCATGCTCAAGCGAGATTTTGGAATCAATGTGGTAGCAACGAATAATAGCTGGGGCGGTGGTGGTTATTCCACAACACTGTATCAAGCCATTCAGGAGGCAAATCAGCATGGGATCATGTTTGTTGCTGCAGCAGGAAACAATAGCTCCAACAATGATGTGTCTGGAAGCTATCCTGCAAACTACGATCTGCCGAATGTTCTTTCGGTGGCTGCTCTTAATCGTAACGACAATCTTGCTGGCTTTTCAAACTATGGTGTGACGACAGTTGATGTTGGAGCACCAGGGGTATCGATCTATTCAACATTGCCTGGTAATTCCTATGGATCATACAGTGGGACGTCCATGGCAGCACCACATGTTGCTGGTGTCGTTGCACTCATGCATGCTGCAAGCCCGGGTCTCTCTGTCATAGACGTGGGTCATGCGATTCGCAGTACCGTTGATCCCGTAGCAAGTCTTTCTGGAAAGACAGTTACAGGTGGACGAATCAATGCGGCAGCTGCCATTTCAAGTGTGCTTGGAGAAAGTCCTGTGATCACGCCATTGGAGAATCTTCTAATAGGAGTTCCTGGAGCGAAGAACATCGACGTTGTCGCAACAGATTCAGATGGAGGTGTGACCCTTGACTTCACAGTCACTGATTATTCTGGGGCTGTCCCACCAGCAGATGTTGAGCTTGTTGGTTCTACACTGACCATTACTCCTATTGAAGGACAAAGTGGAAGTTTCACGCTCAATGTGATTGCAAGTGATCTCGATTCAAACACATCAGTAGCATCCTTCACGGTAGAAATCTTAAGTCCGATTGAGTCGAATGGTTCTGTGGTATTGAACCGTGATGCTTCAGGACTGTTATATGCGGATGAGTCACCGATTTATGATACTGTCGGGAAGCATGTAACGATCAATCACTACTCAGGCTGGGAGACGCTTG
>MDSZ01101205.1_pt1 | contig 17386 bp, 17 predicted proteins | sample 811201 | NCBI WGS metagenome assembly MDSZ01 (sample SAMN05326647, study PRJNA326480) | marine metagenome | isolation source: seawater | place: Indian Ocean: North | collected 2010
GAGTTTTTTACAGTAATATCATTAAAATTTACTTTAGATTTTTCTCCAACTGAAATGGCTTTATCTCCGCACTTATTTAAATTAATTTTATTGATATTATAGGTTCCGTATGAAAAATCTATACAATCATTTAATGCGTTAAAGACTTCTACATTATCAACATCTAAATTTGAAAAGTCAAAATCTATAGCGTCAGATACAGTATTATTTATGGATATCTTTTCTATACTTCCTTTACTATTAATAACATTTACTGCATCTTCGCATAAAGTATTATTAGCAAATACACTTATATTATTTAAGTTAGAATTATAAAAATTAAGACATCCAGTTAAGTTCATATAATTTTCTATTAGTCCATCTTCTTCTTTGGAATTTTTATTTCCATTAAAATTAAAAATCCAATCTTTTAGGCTGCCGCCAGTAATTATAACTCGTCCTGACTTATTCTTTTGATTAATATTTATTAATTTTTCTTCATATTTCACATCAATGCTAATATGATTATTAAATTTTAGAATTGAGTCACCTATATTAATTGATTTCCACTTAGGTTTTAAAGAGGAGTAAAATAATGTTTCTTTTGAAAATGTTTTTTCTTTATGAACAAAAATGAATTGATTTTTATCACTGTTATTTTCACCCACTATTTCAAAATCTTGGCTAATTATATCAGCTAATATTTGTTCATAACTATAATTGTTAAATTTTATTGATGTACAATTAGAATAGTCAAAATCGCATAAATAAAATAATTTATTTTTAAAATCTGTAAAAACAATTTTTTTTCCTTTCGACTCTTCGGGTCTTAAATTTTTAAAATATTCTTCCAATTTAACGAATTCGGGACTAAAACCTTGTGACTTTTGAATTAAATTTAACCTTTTAATTATTTTATTTTTTGTATCTAGATATTTCTTTTTAGACATAGTTAAACCAGAAAAATTCAATTTTTCTAATATTTCTTTATCGTTTAGATTTTTAATTATTTTTATTGCATTTTTTGCACCTTTTTGTGCCTCTACTGAAGTTGCGGATAAGAGATTTTCATCACCATTTATTTGTTTTGTCTCGAGAATTTGTGACTTTCCATCGTAGTAAACTGGTATCAATGATTGTTCGATCGAATTGAAATAAAATCTTCTGTCATCAAATGATAAATGATGCGTCGCGTCTAATGCATAAATTAGTGCCTCGTATGTTTCTAGTGTTTGAGAGTTACTTTTATTATCGAATAATTCATTCGTAAATAAGTAAAGTACTTCTGACTTGTCTGAATTATTTTTTAAATAATTATTGTGGTTCTGTAAATAAATCAAGTTTAAATTTGATACCGCATCTAGTCCAACAAATGAATTTTGCTTACTTTTCATTAAATAATTTTTATTAATTATTTTAGATAAATTTATATTAGATTTATTTTTATTTTCTGAGTCTTTACGCATAATTGTAAATCTTTCATCACCTTCTAATATTGGGCCCTCTCTCATATTCAAATTTTCAAGAAATTCTTTACGTAAATCCTCCTGGAAAATATAATCGTTTTCAAAACCATTAATTATTGAATTAATAAAATAAGTCCTAGGTGATAAAAAACCTGACTCTTTAAGCAAAATTGATGTAAATATCTCATTAGCTCCATATCTTGAATTTGGTAATAATAATTTAAATCTGGTTATATTATTTATATGACCATTAATTAATTGTACATGAATGCTAGATACTGGCACTCCATTTAACCAATCAAGATGCCACCAGAGATCACCCGTAATTCTTATCTTTGCATCGAATGAGCATTTTTCTGATTTAGAATATTTAACAATAACTTTTGCATCATATCTTTTTTTAAAATTATTTGAAATTCTAAACTCGCCAAACCAGTCATCATGTTCACTTAACTCTTTAGCAGTTTGTAACTTTAATATTGCTTGCAAAAGATTTGTTGACCAAGCTCTATTATTTTTAGCCCTAATTTCCAATTTTTCGATTTTTCTATTATCTAATCCCCCTTGTATTTTGCCTTCACAATAAGGCTTTATAGAGTCTTCAGGATAAAATGCAGATGCTAATAACGAATGAAAATTTAGAATAAAAAATAATATAAAAAAAATTAGTTTTTTTTTAATAACCATATCTCACTTCAATATTTTCAACGCTTTCATTTGTCTCTAAATCAGATTTAATTTTATCTAAATCTTCTTTATTAGAAAATACTAAATGATAATTATATTTTTTTGGATTTTTAGACAAATAAAATTGTTTTAAATTATTGCTTTTTTCAAGAGAGTCTATCTTATCCTTAGAGATAACTTGTAAATCATGATTACTCGACCCCTCTTCAAATGAAAGGGAGAAAATTTTTTTACCGCCTTTCTCAAGATATTTGTCAAAATACTTTGCATTAACTATAACTAAAATAATAATAACTGTTAGTCCAATACCAAGTTTTAAATTAACAGCCATTCCAATACCGATTGTTATTAGTGCAAAAAATATGATTAATTCGAACGGATTTTTTACAGGATTACGAAATCGTACTATTGATAATGCTCCTATCATTCCAAGAGACAAAGCGATATTACCAGCAATGAGTGTTGTTATAATCATAGTAATTGGTGGTAACAAAATATAGCTCATGGTGTGATGATAAGTTGTTGCCCATCTTTGCTCAGCAAATCCTAAAGCAATTCTAATACTTAATCCGCTAGCAATCGATAATATTACCAAGAGCAAATATTCAATATTATTTGGATTTTCCATTGATATAACTTTATCTTATTTAAATTTGTTATTCTAGATAAAGAATTATTCCAAATATCTTAGAGATCTATCTATAGTTTCACCGCTAAGAGTATTTATCTTTACCTTAATATTCTTATTTAATCGCATATCTAAGCCATTCTCCCAAATACCACCTGCTAAATGCAATATGCCAATTACATGATTTGGCAAATTTGGTTCTACAAATTTTTTTTTAGAATTATCAAATTTTGGTAACAAGTGACTCGCTATCCAATTACAATTTAACGGAAGAAATTCTGTTGGTATATTATCTTTGTAAACTGAAATATTTATTGCCAAACCCTCAGAACCAAAAATTTGACCTGATGACAATGTTTCTTTTAAATTTTTTTGCCAAACATCCCAACATTTTGAATCTTTTTTTAAAGCAAATACTCCAATATTCAAATGTGGTGCCAAGGCAATTTTTCTAGAAGTGTCCTGCGATATATTTGAGGATCTAGCATGTTTGTAATTTTGAGTTTTAATTTCTGCAAATTTTCCAAACAACCATTTAACTTTTGCAATATCTCTGTAACCAGGACCTATTGATTGTGTTATTGCTAGTTTTCCATTTTCACATGCTTTGAAGTATAAATTTATACATTCCCAATCATTTATCCAAGCGTCACAATCAATCCAAAGGTAAGAGTCAAATTCAGGAAAATAACTTGGAAGGAAAGCTCTTGATACCTGGCTTTTAAGCCAGTCTTTTTTCATTACCTTGTAAAAAGGAACTGAAATATCCCAATCAGCTTTTTTAATAGAGTAAATTTTTTTTGATATTTCTTTTTTTTGATTATCAGTTAAACCAGCATCAAGAACACATATTTTAATTTCTGAGCTTTGTTTAAAATTTAAGATAGAGTTAATCAATTCGTTAAGTAACTCAAAATATTTAGAGTCAGCTAATGTTACAATTGCTTTTTTTTTTAGCATGATTTATTCGAACCATTTCTTATACTTATCTTTATTTTCTAATAAATAATCTGGTAAATAATTATTTTCAAGTTTTACTAAACTGCTTTTTCCATCAAATTTAGACTTTTTCATGTCAACTTTTAAATCATAAACTGGGATATAGCTTTCAATTAATTCATTTATTTTATTTTTACCCAAAGGATTTAAATCGTATTCTCTATGGTGTAAATAATTTTTTAACTTTTTTTCAATATCCTCAGCATTTTTTAGGTAACTGAAATGCCATCCCCCATTTTGTTTAAAAAATATTTTATTTGTTTTAATATTTGAGAATAAAATATCTAATCGCCAAAAGGGATAATTTTTTGCTTTTATATCTCTTAACCATTGTGGTGAAAGTAGGTATTTATATTTACAAGATCTTGTTCCTATCCAGTCAAAATTTTTTAGGTAAAGATTAAATTTATAATAAAAGTTTAATGTTTAAAAAAAACAAATTTGTTATCAATTTTTTTGAAATCAAAATTTCTTAAATCTGGTATTTCATCTAAATCAGACAACATTATAATGTCATTTGGATTAGCGTTTTTTAAACCAATTGAGATCTGATTTCTTTGATATTGTTCTCTGAATAAAGCATTCATTATATATTTACGATTTTTCGTATCATCATTATCTTCATTGGAAATTTTCAAAATATTATTTGGTTGGGTTTCAACTTTAACATAAATGATTTTATCAGAAAATTTCTGATATTTATTTTTATTAAAAACAAAGTCTTTAATTGCGCCACTATGTGTATAATTACTTTCTACGATAACAAAATAATCTACAAATTTATTTAATTCATTTAGTCTGATTTCTAATAACATTTCTTCATCATAAAACATAAAACAATCAAAAATTTTCATATTACTTTTTAAATTTCCTTATATTATTTTGTTTTATAAACTTTTTTATGTCTACTAAACAATAAGATAATTGTTTTTTTGTCTTTGATCTTAAAACAATAGAAACACCTACTTTCCCTAACCTAAAAAAAGGATAGCTACCTATTTCTACAAACTTTATATACTTATTTTGAATTCGCTGAATTCCTTTAGAAATTTCGCTTTCAACAGTAAAAAGATTAATGCTTTTACTAAATGTCTTGCTACCTTTGCTTAAATGTTTTTGGCAATTACTCAACATAGATTTTAAAATTGATGGAACTCCAGGTAAACAAAAAACATTATTTATTTTAAATCCAGGTGCTGCGCTAGCTGGATTAAGAATTAATTTAGATCCTTTAGGCATTTTAGCCATTTTTTTTCTACCTTCGTTAAATCTTTTTTTTCCATAATATTTTTGTAAAATTTTAAATGCCTCTTTATTAAAAGTATATTTTCTTTTAAATGCTTTTGAAATGGTCTCTGCAGTAATGTCATCGTGAGTTGGTCCAATTCCACCTGTTGTAAATACATAATTAAATTTTTTACTCAAATTTAGTATTGTATCTATAATTTGTTTCTCTTTATCAGGAATTATCCTTACTTCTTCAATGCTTATTCCACAGTTTTTGTTAAGCCAGTTGGATATATAAGATACATTTTTATCTTTTGTTCTTCCGCTAAGGATTTCATTACCGATAATTAATATAGCGGCATTTACTTTTTTAATTTTTTTCTCCATATTTAAAATTATGAATTTTGAAAATAAATTAATACCAGGAGTCTTTGTAAAAAGATATAAGCGTTTTTTTGTAGATGTATTAATAAATAACAAATTAGTCACTTGTCACTGCCCCAATACAGGTTCAATGATGGGTCTTTTAAAAAAAGGGAATAAAGTTTTTGTAACTAAATCTGAAAATATAAAAAGAAAACTAAAATTCACTTTACAAATCATCGAAATAGGTAAAACAAAAATTGGCGTTAATACTCACCTAACTAATAAGATTTTTTTTGATGCTATCATTAATAATAATATCGATCTTTTTAAAAATTGTAAAAAAATTGAAAGGGAAAGAAAATATGGTAATGACACTAGATTCGATTTTTATTTGGAAAAAAATAATTCAAAATATTTTATTGAAGTGAAAAATGTTACGCTATCTAGGAAAAAAGGGTTAGCTGAATTTCCAGATGCTCCCACCTTAAGAGGCTCCAAACATATCAAGAAACTCTCATTAGCAATAAATGAGGGTTTTAAGTCTTACTTAGTATTTGTTATTCAAAGAAATGATTGTAAAAATTTTAATATAGCAAGAGATATTGACCCTGAATATTTTGAATTATTAACAGACGCCATCAAAAAAAATTTAAAAATTCTTTGCTTTGATTGTAAATTTTCATCAAAAGGAATAAAACTAAATAATAAAATTAAATTTAAGTTAAATGAATAACATATTAGAGGCTTTTACAAAAACACGTCATGCTGGCTCAATCGCTGCTGGAGCGCTGGACGAAGTCTATAAAATCATAAAACCTGGTATTAAAACTGAGACCATAGATAATTTATGTTATCAATATTTAAATGATCATGGAGCTTATTCTGCGCCTCTTTTTTACAGAGGATACCCAAAATCTTGCTGCACATCTACAAATCACATTGTATGTCATGGAATACCAAATGATAAGATATTACAAGAGGGTGATATATTAAATGTCGACGTTACTGCGTATAAAGATGAATGGCATGGTGATACTAGTAGAATGTTTTTTGTGGGTGAGGTTTCTGTAAAAGCACAAAATTTAGTGAGAGAAACCTACAACGCTTTAATGAAAGCAATCAAAATTTTAAGATCTGGTATATCATTAGGTGATATTGGTTTCGAGATACAATCGCATGTCGAAAGTTTCGGCTATTCAGTAGTAAGAGATTTTTGTGGTCACGGTATAGGAAAAAAATTTCATGAAGAGCCAAATATTTTACATTATGGTCAAAAAGGGTCAGGTTTAAAACTTAAAGAAGGTATGATATTTACGATAGAACCAATGATTAATGCTGGATTGCCTGATACTAAAACTCTAAATGATGGATGGACTGCAGTTACAAAAGACAAATCTTTATCAGCACAATTTGAACATACAATTGGAATAAAAAAGGATGGATACGAAATATTTACTCTATCTAATAAGGGTTTAGATTTTCCTCCATATAAAAATGATAGATAGATACTCTAGAGATCAACTTAAAAAAATTTGGACAGACTATAATAAATACTCATTGTGGTTAGAAATTGAGTTAGCAGCTGCCGAATCAATGGAAAAATTAAAAATGATTCCAAAAGGGATTACAAAAAAAATTAGGAAAAAAGCAAAAATAAATCCAAAAAGAATTCTAGATATTGAAAAAAAAGTTAAACATGATGTAATTGCATTCTTAACATCAATATCTGAAAAAGCTGGTAGTGAGGCGAAGTATCTACACATGGGAATGACGTCGTCTGATATTTTAGATACATGTTTTAATTTACAACTAAAACAATCCGGTGAAATATTATTAAAAGATTTAGACGCTTTGTTAAAAACTCTTAAAAAACAAGCTATAAAACACAAATATACTCTATGTATAGGTCGAAGCCATGGTATTCACGCTGAACCAACAACTTTTGGATTAAAAATATTGTCATTTTATCAAGAATTTTTAAGAAATAAAAAAAGGTTGTTACAAGCAATTGATGAAATATCAACTTGTGCAATTTCTGGTGCTGTCGGAACATTTGCTAATGTTGACCCAAGAGTAGAGAGTTTTGTTGCAAAGAAATTAAAATTAAAAGTTGAACCAATATCGACACAAGTTATACCAAGAGACAGACACGCACAATTTTTTTCAACTTTAAGTATAATCGCAAGTTCTGTTGAGAGAATATCAACTGAAATTAGACATCTGCAACGCACAGAGGTAGCAGAAGTTGGAGAATTTTTTTCAAAAAAACAAAAAGGTTCATCTGCGATGCCACATAAACAAAATCCAATTTTATCAGAAAATTTAACTGGGTTATCTCGTCTTGTTAGATCAACTGTAATACCAGCATTAGAAAACGTTAGTCTATGGCATGAAAGGGATATATCTCATTCAGCTGTTGAAAGAAACATTGGGCCAGATGCAACGGTTACTTTAGATTTTGCTTTAAACAGATTGAATGAGGTTATGAAAAAATTAAATATCTATCCTAAACAAATGATAAAAAATATCAAAATAACTAATGGAATATTTTTTTCACAAAGAGTTCTTTTAGAATTAACAAATAATGGTTTGTCTAGAGAAAATGCATATAAAATTGTTCAAAAAAATGCTATGTTATCTTGGAAAGATAATAAGCCTTTTATAGAAATTCTTAAAAAAGACAAACAAATCATAAATAAAATACCTGTTAATAAACTTAATAAATTATTTGATTTTGGTTATCATACTAAAAAAATTAATATAATTTTCAAAAGAAGTTTAAAAAAATAAAATGAATAAACAAAAAAAAATTTATGAGGGAAAAGCAAAAATATTATACGAAACAAGCAAAAATAATATTTTAATACAACATTTTAAAGACGACGCAACAGCTTTTAATAATTTAAAAAGATCTAAAGTTGAGGGAAAAGGTGTGCTAAATAATAGAATTTCAGAACACATTTATAATAATCTTAATCAGTGTGGCATCGAAACTCATTTAATAAAAAGATTAAACATGAGAGAACAATTAATAAAAAGTGCTAAAGTTTTCCCAATTGAATTTATAGTTAGAAATATATCTGCAGGCTCATTGGTAAAAAGACTTGGTATTACTGAAGGAACTGTTTTAAAATATCCACTCTTAGAATATTGCTTAAAAAATGACGAATTACAAGATCCTTTAATATCAAGAGATCACATTGTAAATTTTGAATGGGCAAATAATAATGAAATAGAAAAAATTGATCATATGTCTTTAAGGATTAATGATTTACTTCAAGGATTATTTAGAGGAATAGGAATAAAATTAGTGGACTTTAAATTGGAATATGGAAAAACTTTAAATAAAGATAATGGGAAAGAGGAAATAATTTTAGTTGATGAGATTAGCCCTGATACATGTAGACTTTGGGATACTAAAACAGATAAAAAACTTGATAAAGATAGATTTAGAAAAGATTTAGGAAATATAATTCAAGGTTACCAGGAAGTTGCTAGAAGACTAGGTATAATGCCAGAGGAAACTAATATAAAAGAAGTTAATTTTTTAGGAACAAAATCTTTAAAATTTAAGAAAAAAAAATAAATTGAAACTTGCAATCACAGTCACTTTGAAAAAAGACGTGCTTGATCCACAAGGAAAAACAGTACAACAAACTCTGAAAAATTTAGGAGTAAATAGCATACAAAGGTTAAGACAAGGCAAGTATTTTGAAATTGAAATTATAGAAAATGATGAGAATAATGCAATGAAAATCGGTGAGGATATTTGCAAAAAACTGTTAGCAAATTTAATAATAGAAGATTATAAAATTAACATATTAAAATGAGATCTTCCATTATTGTATTTCCTGGTTCTAATTGTGACAAAGACGTAGAAGCAGCTTTAAAAAAACTACAATTTAAAAATAAGATGGTTTGGCATAAGGAAACAGATTTACCTAAATCAGATTTAATAGTTTTGCCAGGCGGTTTTTCTTATGGTGATTATCTTAGATCCGGTGCTATAGCAGCTAAATCAAATATATTAAACGATGTTATTAAAGAGGCAAAAAAAGGATGTATGATATTGGGAATCTGTAATGGATTTCAAATATTGATTGAAACAAACTTACTCGATGGTGTATTACTTAAAAATAATTCACTTAAATTTATTTCAAGAGATGTATTAGTAAAAGTAATATCAAACAAAAATAAATTTTGCAAAAATTATAAAGAAAATCAAATTATAAACTTAAATATTGCTCACAATGAGGGAAATTATTTTAACCAAAAAGATAAACTTAAATTTCTTGAAGACAATGATCTCATAGCTTTCAAATACTGTGATAAAAATGGGGAAACAAATGAGTCATCAAATCCCAATGGTTCAGTAAATAATATTGCGGGAATTTTTAATAAAGAGAAAAATATTCTTGGTATGATGCCTCATCCTGAAAGAATGATAGATAAGTTAATATCAAACGATGATGGTATAAATTTATTTTCAAGTTTGTTAAGATGAAAATTACAGATAAAATTGTAGAGAACCACGGGCTTAAAAAAAACGAATTCACTGAGATAAAAAAATTAATAGGTAGAGAACCAAATTTACTTGAATTGGGTTTATTTTCAGCAATGTGGAATGAACATTGCTCTTACAAATCTTCAAAAAAACATTTATCAACCCTTCCAACTAAAAGTAAGATAGTTATTCAAGGACCTGGAGAGAATGCTGGAGCTATAGATATAGGAGATGATGATGCAATTATCTTTAAGATAGAAAGCCATAATCATCCATCATTTATTGAACCTTACCAAGGTGCTGCAACTGGAGTTGGAGGAATTTTAAGGGATATTTTCACTATGGGAGCTAGACCGATAGCACTTCTTAACTCAATTCATTTTGGAAGTCCAAAAAATAAAAAAACTAGAAACCTATTACATGGAGTAGTTTCTGGAATCGGGGGTTATGGAAATTGTATAGGAATACCTACAGTTGGAGGAGAAACTAAGTTTAATAAAACTTATAATGAAAATATTTTAGTGAACGCAATGGCTATAGGTCACGCCAACAAAAAAAAAATATTTTATTCTAAAGCGAAAGGAATTAATAAATCTGTTGTCTACGTAGGTTCAAAAACTGGAAGAGATGGTATTCATGGAGCATCTATGGCCTCAGCTGAATTTGACGAGAATTCAGAAGAAAAAAAACCCACTGTTCAAGTGGGTGACCCTTTTTCAGAAAAACTTTTAATGGAAGCTTGCCTAGAACTTATGAGAGACAACTCAGTGATTGCGATACAAGATATGGGCGCAGCTGGTTTAACATCTTCAAGCGTAGAAATGGCATCTAAAGGAAATTTAGGAATTGAGATAAATTTAGATAAAGTACCATGCAGAGAAGAAAATATGTCTCCCTACGAAATAATGTTATCAGAAAGTCAAGAAAGGATGCTTATAATAATTGAAGATAAAAATGAACATTTAGCAAAAAAAATATTTGATAAATGGGATTTAGATTTTGTTGTAATAGGTAAAACAACTGATACTAAAAGATTAGTTTTGAATTATAATAAAAAAATTGTTGCTGATTTGCCCTTAGAAGCTTTATCAGACAAGGCACCAAAATATGATAGAAAATGGATAAAAAAAAAAGAACCTAAAAAAAATATTAATTTTAAAGAGCTAAAAAAAATAAACTTAGAGAAAGCATTTATAAAAATTTTTTCATCTTGCAATCATTCAAGTAAAAAGTGGGTAACAGATCAATACGATCAAATGGTGATGGGTAATACTATAGAAAGATCTGGCTCGGATGCAGCTGTAATAAGAATAAATAACAAAGATAAGGCAATAGCAACTTGTGTGGACTCTTCGGCAAATTATTGTAAAGCGTTTCCCTTAATAGGTGCTAAACAAGTTGTTTGTGAAAATTGGAGAAATTTAATATCTGTAGGTGCGAGACCTTTATCAATTACTAACTGTTTAAATTTTGGTAATCCTGAGGACCCTAATGTTATGGGTGAGTTTGTGGAAAGTATAGCAGGAATGAAAGAAGCGTGTGAATATTTAGATTTCCCGGTGGTATCTGGTAATGTATCTTTTTATAACGGGACCAATAAAAAAAACATATATCCTACGCCAGTAATAGGAGGAGTGGGTTTAATTAAGGATTTAAATAAAATTCAAAATAAAGATTTTAAGTCTGAAAATAGCAAAGTTATTTTGGTTGGAAAGACTTTTGGTCACCTATATCAAAGCGCTTTCTATAGAGAAGTTTACTCTATCAATGAGGGGCCCCCACCTGATGTCAATTTAATGAATGAGAAAAATAATGGAGAAATGATATTAAAACTAATTGAAAAAAAACTAGTTAATGCAGTTCACGATGTATCAACAGGAGGTTTAATAGTAGCTTTAGCTGAAATGTGCCTAAAGTCTTCAATAGGTTTTTTATTCAATAAACAAATAAAAAAATTAAATAAATTTCAATATCTATTCGGTGAAGACCAGGGCAGGTATTTAATAGAAGTTTCTAATGATAACTTAGGTAAAATAAATAAACTATTTGATGAAAATAATACATATCGAGAAGAAATTGGTATAACTCAAAAAAATTTCTTTGAATTTGAGGATGAGTTTAAAATTGATATAAAAAGTCTTCTTAAAATTAATAATGAGTGGTATTATAAATATTGATGGCTTTATCAATGAAAGAGATTGAGGAATTAATACTAAAATCTATACCAGATGCATCTATAGAAATTAAAGATTTAATGGGCGACAATAATCACTATTCCGCTATTATCAAATCTAGTGTATTTAAAAATATGAGTAAGATTGATCAACACAAATTAGTTTACAAATCTTTAGGTGGCAAAATGGGTAATGAATTACACGCCCTAACTATAGTAACAAAGGTAAAATGACTGATATAAAAGAAAATATAAAAACATTAATTAAAGATAATGATGTTTGTCTGTTTATGAAAGGTACTCCAGAGCAACCCCAATGTGGTTTTTCCATGGCAGTTTCTAATGTTTTGAAACATTTGGATGTAAGTTTCAAAGGTGTAAATGTTTTAGAAAATGAAAATCTTAGACAAGGCATTAAAGAATTTAGCGACTGGCCTACTATTCCTCAACTTTATATCAAAGGAGAGTTTATTGGTGGGTGTGATATAGTAAAAGAAATGTTTGAAAATGGAGAGTTATTATCCAAGCTTAAGGATAAAAATATTATTACAAAATAATTATCTAGAATAATATTCGATAACTAAGTTAGGTTCCATTATAACAGGGTAAGGGACCTCAGAAAATTTTGGTGCTCTTAATAATTTTATTGATTTAGTCTTACTATCAAATTGAATATACTCTGGTATTTCTCTTTCTTTACTTTGAATTGATCCGTCAATTATATTTAACTTTTTAGACTTTTCTCTTACTTCAATATCATCCTTTGATTTAACTATATAACTTGAAATATTTACTTTCTTTTTGTTAATTTTTATATGCCCGTGATTAATCAGTTGTCTAGCAGCGAAGACCGTTGGAGCAAGTTTTGCTCTGTAAATTATTGTGTCTAATCGACTTTCTAAAATCGCGATCAAATTTTCAGAAGTATCACCTTTCTTAGATAAAGCTTTTTTGTATATATTTCTAAATTGTCTTTCATTAATATTTCCATAATAGGCCTTAAGTTTTTGTTTAGCCTGAAGTTGAATACCGTAATCAGTTGGTTTTCCTTTTTTGTTTTGACCGTGTTGTCCAGGAGGATACGCTCTTACGTTAAATGGACTTTTAGGCCTACCCCACAAATTAGCTTTCAATCTTCTGTCAACTTTATGTTTTGATTTTAATCTTTTTGTCATTATTTGGAATGGGTTTACAAGGTTTAGGGGGTGAATGTCAATTATGCTTTTTTTTATTTTTACTTAACGAACCAATTAAACTGCCTAAAATCCTTAATTCTTTATCATTTGGCTCCATTCTGTAAAAAAGATTATTAATATTTTTAATCATAGAGGCTTTTTTTTCACGGGGTTTAAAAAAATTTTTTTTTTTCTAGATTATTTTTTAATAAATTTAGTACCTTAATAAGCTTACCTTTTGATCCTAAATTTTTATTAAAAATAAATTTTTTGCTTAATTTTAAATTATTTAACTTAAATATTTCATAACATACAAGCAGAACGGAATGTGAAAGATTTATTGATTTAAATTTAGATGATGAAGGTATTTGAACCACGTAGTTGGAGAAAGATAAATCTAAATTAGATAAACCAGAAGCTTCAGGTCCGAACATTAATCCTATTTTTTTTTTCTTAATTCTTTTTAATACTTCAAGAAATATGTTTATATTAATATGTTTTTTGTTAATATCTCTTTTTCTTGCACTGAAAGAAAAAATAATATCAAAATTTTTGATTGCGGACTCTGTGCTATTAAAAATTTTAGTGTTATCTAAAACATCAAATGCACCAACAGAAGTAGCTTTGGCTTTTACATTCGGCCAGCTACATTTAGGGTTAGTAATTGTAAGATTATTAAAACCAAAATTTTTTAATGATCTAGCACATGCGCCGATATTTTCACCGAGTTGAGGCTTGATTAAAATAAATCCATAGTTATTTTTCATGAATGTTAGCTGGGGCTTTTTCCTTAAATAACTTATACTCAAGACTGTCTATTAAGGCTTTAAAGGAAGCTTCAATAATATTTTGTGATACACCTATAGTGAACCAACTTTTTCCACTTTTATCCGAGCTTTCAATTAAAACTCTAGTAGTCGCACCAGTTCCAGTATTTAAAATTCTAACTTTGTAATCAAGAAGTTTTAAGTCAGAAAAATATTTATAATATTTTTCTACTTTCTTAAAATTTGATCTGATAGCATTATCCAAAGCATTTACAGGACCATTTCCTTCTCCTTTACAGTTGATTTCTTTTCCATCAATTATAAAAGTTACCTCTGCAGTAGTTTTTAAATCTTTATCTTTTTTCACATTGACATTATAATTTTTAACTTTTAAATATTCAGGAAGTTTTCCTAGTAACCTATTTGCTAAAAGTTCAAAAGATGCGTCTGCGCCATCGTACGAGTAACCACTAAACTCTCTTTCTTTTACTTCATGAAGTATTTTTTGAACCTTTTGATCTTTGGAGTCTATCGTTATCCCATAGTTCTCTAATCTCGAAATGATATTCGATCTTCCGGCTTGATTTGAGACAATTATATTTCTGTGATTTCCTACCTCTTTTGGATCAATGTGTTCGTAAGTTTTTGGGTCTTTTTTTACTGCAGAAACATGTAAACCTCCTTTATGCGAAAATGCAGATCCTCCTACATAAGCCATGCTTTTATTTGGTTTTTTATTCAACACCTCGTCTAAAAATCTTGAGCACTCTGTTAAAGATGTAAGTTTTTCTTTTTTTACATTTAGATCAAATTTTTCGCTAAAAGTTTTTTTTAAAAAAAGAGTAGGAATAATCGACATTAAGTTTGCATTACCACATCTTTCTCCCAAACCATTAATAGTTCCCTGTATTTGTCTCGCGCCGGCTAAAACAGCTGTAAGCGAATTGCTAACTGCATTTTCTGTATCATTATGAGCATGTATGCCAAGATTTTTGCCAGGAATTACTTTTATAACTTTATTTACTATTTCGCCAACTTCATTTGGTAATGTGCCACCATTTGTATCGCATAAAACAACCCATCTTGCCCCTTCATCATAGGCTTGTTTTAAACAATCTAGTGCATAGTTAGGATTATTTTTATATCCATCAAAGAAGTGTTCTGCGTCGAATAAAAATTCCTTTTTATTTTTAATAAAATGTTTTGCTGTTTCTTTAATATTTTTTAAATTTTCCTCGTTTTTAATTCCTAAAGCAGTTTTTACATGGAAATCCCAAGTCTTTCCCACAATACATACAGTTTGACAATTAGCATTAACCAAGGGTGATAAGTTAGGATCGTTATCTGCACTAACCCCGTTTTTTTTGGTCATACCAAAAGCTGTAAATTTTGATTTACCTAAATTAGGAGCTTTGTCAAAAAATTCATTATCAACAGGGTTTGCACCAGGCCACCCTCCCTCTATATAATCTATACCAATATTTGATAAAATTTTTGCAATTTTATTTTTATCTTCAACAGAAAAATCAACTCCCTCGGTTTGTGCGCCATCTCTTAAAGTAGTATCAAAAATATATATTTTTTCTTTACTCATTTATAATTCCAAGTCGTTTTACCCTTTTCATCTTTAATAGCAATACCCTCTTTATCCAAATCATCTCTAATCTTATCAGCCAATTCGTAATCTCCAGCTTTTTTTGCTTCCTCACGATTTTTGAGCTTCATACGAATATCTTGCTCAGAAATTTTAACTTTATTCTTTTTATAATCAGCTCTTCTTTCAATGCTCTCGTTAAATAAACCTATTAATCTACATGCTTTATTAAATTCCTTTTTTTTATTACTATCGCCATTTTGCGATTTGTTAAATAGTTCGTGTAATTTAGAAATATAAAGCGGCGTATTCATGTCATCTAATAATTCTTTAAAACAATCTGGTGTTTTATCACTTACTTGAGAGGAGTACATAGAATACCATTTATCTAAAATTTTGGATTGTTCGGAAAGTAATTCATTATTCCAATCTAATGGTTGTTTATATTGAGCACTTAAAAGCGACAATCGAACAACCTGGCCTGAATATTTTTTTGTAGCGTCTGATATTGTCGTAATATTTCCAACTGACTTAGACATTTTTTCTTTGTTCATTGTAACAAATCCGTTATGAACCCAATAATTAGCAAATTTTTCTGTGCCATTGTTAACACAAGATTGAGCAATTTCATTTTCATGATGTGGAAAAATCAAATCAAGTCCACCACCATGTATATCAAAATTATTACCCAGATATTTTTCGCTCATTACTGAGCATTCTAAATGCCAACCTGGTCTACCTCTTCCCCAAGGAGAGTCCCAACCTGGATCACTTTTTTCTGAGGGTTTCCAAAGGACAAAATCCAAAGGATCTTTTTTTAATTTTGAAACTTCCACTCGTGCCCCGGCTTTTAATTCGTCGAGATTTTTATTTGATAATTTTCCATAATTCGCAAAAGAAGATACTGAAAAATACACATGACCTTTACTTTCATAGGCAGCACTTTTATTCATAAGTTTTTGAATCATATTGATCATTGCTTCAATATGGTCAGTTGCTCTTGGTTCTTCAGAAGGCTTTAAACAAAATAAATCATCACAATCTTTATGAAATTTATTTGTAATATTTTTTGTTAAATCAGAAATACTAATCTTTTTTTCTTTGGAAGCTTCTATAATTTTGTCATCTATATCAGTTATATTTCTTATATAGGTAACTTTTTTTTTACCGTAAAGTTCGATTAAAATTCTAAAAAGAAGATCAAAAACAACTAATGCACGAGCATTTCCCACATGAGGATTGTCATATACAGTTGGTCCACATGCGTATAAAGAAATTTTGTCCATATTAATTGGAGTGAAAACTTCTTTTTTATTTGAAAGTGAATTAGTTAAATAAAGATTATTCATTAAATTTGCAAACCGGTATAGGATTCATTTTGTGTAAATTTTTTTCTCTTATTTTTAAATATTTTTGATAATTGGGATCATTTTTATTTTCCATAGCTTTTTCTAAGTCCTCATAACTCATTCCAAGTTGTTGAACATCATTTCTTCCATCGTCCCACAAACCGTCTGTTGGCTGAGAATTTACGATATCATCAGAGATTCCGAGATATTTACCTAATTCCCAGACTTGAGTCTTTGTACAATCAGCTATTGGAGATATATCTACGCCTCCATCACCATATTTAGTATAAAAGCCAACACCAAAATCCTCAACTTTATTCCCTGTTCCAACTACTATACCGCTATTTGATGCCGCTACTTGATAAAGTGTAGCCATTCTTAATCTAGCTCTAGAGTTAGCAAACCCATGCTCACTATCAAAATTATTTAAAACATTTGAAAATGAATTAAATATTTTATCCATTTCAATTAA
>MDSZ01269910.1_pt1 | contig 17384 bp, 18 predicted proteins | sample 811201 | NCBI WGS metagenome assembly MDSZ01 (sample SAMN05326647, study PRJNA326480) | marine metagenome | isolation source: seawater | place: Indian Ocean: North | collected 2010
ATTAGGATTTTGAAACCTTTTATAAAAATTAAATAAAGTAAACAAATTTAAAATTAAAAGTATGCCGAAAGAATAAAAGAAAAAAGAATTAAGCCAATCTGTTTCGGTCATTTTAAAATATATTAGAATTGCTGTAGGAATTAACAGTAAAAAAAGTAAAAGATATAAATTATCTTTAAATAAAGCATATAAAGACAGGTAACCATCTCCGAAAAAATAGTTATCTATTGTCATAATACAACTTGTGATTAATGAAAGAACAATTAGTACAATTAATTTATACATTTAAAACTCCACATCCCAAATTCGAAACATCTCTTCGTATATTTTATTATAAATTACATCTCAATTATATAAATTATAACAAATTCCTGTGTTACCCCTGTGTTACTTTTTGCTTAAAAAACGCATATTTTTAGGCTTTTGTGTTACCAGAGACCTAAGCAGTAAATTTGGCTGAAAGTCAAGCTGAGTAGGGGAGAGAGTGGTGCCGCTTGAGAGATTTGAACTCCCGACCCACTGATTACAAATCAGTTGCTCTACCAACTGAGCTAAAGCGGCATATTAGATGTTAAATTATATAAAAAATATTTGCTTTTCAACTTAATTCTGTGGAGGCTCATATGGAAGATCTTCCTCAAACGTTTGTTCTTTATCATTCTTATCAAAACTTTCTGGAGCTGCAAATGAACTTGGCGTGCACTGCTTAAAAACAACCTGAGCAAATAACGATTCCTTACACTTTACCCATGGAGGAGCTTCTCTATCTCTTGCAAACCAGAATGAACTGACCATCATTATTAAAATTAAAATAGAAATTATCCACATACTTTTTGACATTTAGATTGATACCACGTTGTTACTTTTTTGAATGGGAATTGAGGATTTAATTTTATCAATTGTATTTGTATTTTCTTTAAAATAGATGAGTTTAGGCATGTGTTTTTTGACTTCATTTTTTTGAATGTCTGCGTAGGTACATATGATTACGAGATCGTCTTTATTACCTTTAAATGCCGCAGCACCATTGAGAGTGATAATGCCAGTTCCTTTTTCAGCTTTTATAGCATAAGTTGTAAATCTTTCTCCGTTATTTAAATTATAAATATGTATCATCTCATACTCAGAAATTTCAGCTGCGTCCAGCAAATTACTATCAATTGCACATGAACCTTCATAGTCTAAATGAGTGTTCGTAATGATGGCTCTGTGAAGCTTAGATTTTAAAATTCTTATCATCATAAAATTGTTTATACTAAAAACATAATGGTAATAGATAATCAACTAAAAATATAATATAATAGACTGTTTATGGAATTAAGGCGATGGCAAAAAAAGGTTATTGATGAATTTCCTGATATCGTAAAGAACTATAAGAAATTCATTTTGAAAGCACCCACTGGGGCAGGTAAAACTGTTTTAGCCAGTGAAATCATTAATAAATTTTACAAAGAAAAAAAAATAGTTGTTCTTTGTCATAGACTTGTTTTATTGGAACAATTAGAAAAGGGACTTTCAAGCGGTCATAAAGTCAAAAAATTGGGTTTATCCGAAGATGGGATGCCATTTGAAGATTATGATGTTTTAATTTCAACTAACCTAAGATCTAGAGATTTTTTAAAAAAAGCTATTAAAGACTGTGATTTACTAATAATTGATGAGGCACATAGAGTATCTCCTAATGGTCAAGCTTATAAAGAATTACTAGATCAATTCGATAAAGAATCTAGAGAAGATTCAAAGTTACTCGGACTTACTGCATCTCCCGAAAGAAGAACTGGAGATCAAAGAGATCAACTCGGTTTGGCATTTGATGCAATAATTGATTGTGCAGATATTGAAGAATTAATAAAAGAAGGGGTTTTAGTACCAGCAGAATACAGATCTTTTTTTATACATGATTTAGAACTAGAAAATATGGATATTTCTACTGGAGACTTTCCAATTGAGCAATTATCAAATGCAATAATTAAATCTTCAATGATTGAATATGCTATTAACATATATCTACATCAGAAGAGTAAAATGAATACTAAACCAATATCTGCATGGTTTTGTCCTGATATTTTAGTTGCTGAAGAAACAAAAAAACAGGTTGGTGAAAGAGGTCTTAAGGTGGAATTAATTACTGCAAAAACACCAATAAAAGAAAGATTAGAAATTTTACAAAAGCATGAAGAGGGTGAGCTTGAATGTTTAATATCTGTTGGTGTTTTATCTGAAGGTTGGGACAATCCAAATTGTAACGTAATAGTTCATCTTAGGCCAACTCTCTCTAAAGTCTTTTGGGGTCAATCTGTTGGAAGAGGATTAAGATCTGCCAGTGGGAAAGAAAAATGTATTGTTATTGACGTAAGTTCTAATTTCACAACATTTGGTCCGGTAGAAAAATTAAAATGGAAGTTAATGAATCATAGGAAATCTTATTTGGAATTTAAGAATAGATTTAATTGGGTAAGTAAACAACAATTTGTTGAGAACAGAGACTACACATTTTTATTATGTGAAGGTTTAGATGAAAATGGAAGAAGGTGTTCATTAGTATATAAAAAAAAGCAATTATCAGATGATGCTTGTCCTATCTGTAATTCTTATGCCAGCACAGATCTTTACAAAGATAATAAAATTGAAAAACCTAAAAATGATAACAGTCTTCATAAAATATTTTTCGAAAAAGTTCCAAAAATATTTACAGATATGAATCATAATATTTGGAAAAATATGGAAGCATCAGCTTGGAGAGACGCAAATATTTACGAAAAATTATTTTTATCTTTTTGTTTAGCATTTGATTTTGTCTCAGGTGAAATGACAGGCTCAGAGCATGAATTTTGGAATTTAACTTTGGATGCAGAAAAAAAAGTCAGGCAGTTTCTTTTTGAAAGAGAAATTACAATACCTCAACAGGAAGAGTTTATTTTTACAACGTTGAGTGATGGTTTAAGTAAAGGGAGAGTAATTAGACCTGTTCAGACCAATTATGGAATATCGTTGTGTGGTGAAAATTTTGTTACAAATCCAAACGATGTTAATGAGAGAAAGTTCCAAAAGGCTCTTCAAGTAATTGAAAGAATTGCTGCTATGGGCGTTACAAATACTGAAGAACTTCCTTACTATAAAATTAATTAATTTATATATGCACTGCTAGGCTCATATATGCAAATAATTGTCAATCCACTGCCTCTTTTGTGAACTATATTAATCTCATCTTTAGTAATTATGGTGTGCTCTAAATTACATAGATTTAATATTAAATCTTCACTTCTTAATTTTACGTCAAAAAAAAGAAGTAATTTATCTCCAACATCACATTGACTTAATTTTTCTATTATTTCTTTTTCAGACTTTATTATTGGAGGTTTGCAAACTTTCCTGGCTTGAGCAGTATTTGCAAATAAAATACTTAATAGAATAATCAATATTTTTTTCATTACATAATCGCTGATACTTTTCCTAAATGTTTTGTGAGTTTCATGTTTTCACTATAGTCAACAGGAACACCAATTATACCAGGACCTTTTTGTTTAAATGCTTCGTTTAGAGCAGGTATGAATTGTTCAACAGATTCAATTTGTTTTCCCCACATTCCAAATGATTGGGCAAGATCAGAAAAATTTGGATTATCAAATTTCAAGTCAGAATGATCACCTTTGAATTGAACTTGCTGTTTCCATTTAATTAATCCGTATTCGCCATCCAACCAAACTACTGCTACTACATTAATTTTATTCCTTACGGCAGTCTCTAGATCTTGAACATTCATTAAAAACCCAGCATCTCCATTAATTGATAGCACCTTTTTTTTAGGAAAAGCCATTTTAGCTCCAATAGAGCCAGGAAGAGCAAAGCCCATTGTGCAGAATCCATTTGAAATTAGACAGGTATTGGGAGTGACGCAATTGTATTCTCTGGCAACCCACATTTTATGCGCTCCCACGTCAGATAAAATTATATCTTCCTCTCCTAGAACTTTTCTTACATCAGAGAGAACTCTTTGTGGTTTCATCGGAAATGAATCATCATTATTATTCTTTTCTAAATGATTAGCCATTTCAGTTCTTAGTTTTTGTCTTGATTTAATATTAAAAAGTGGGATCTTATTTTTTTTAACTCTTTCTAAAAGAGCGTTGTTAAGTTGATATAACGCACCAGCTAAATCTGAAATAATCTCTACATTTGGCAGGTAGTCTTTATCAACTTCAGCAGGTGTATAATCAATATGAATTATTTTTTTATTTCCTCCCTCTATTCTATTCCATGCTGATGGTGAGTATTCTACAAGATCGTAACCAATTGCAATTACAAGGTCAGACTCATCAATTGCCAGATTGTTATAATCACCGCTACCCAAACCAATTGTAAATAGAGAGTGTTTGTCTTTAAAAGAAACTGAACCTTTTCCCATAAAAGTATTGATTACTCCAATTCCAAGATTTTCAACTAATATTCTTAGCCTGTTTGAAGCTCTCTTTCTAATTGTACCATTTCCTGCAAGAATGATTGGATTCTTTGATTTTAAAATAAGATCTAATGCATCTTCAATAGCTCTATTATCCGCAGCTGGTCTTCTAATAAGCGATGGTTTGATAGGTTTATCATTTATTTTCTCTTTAGCAATATCCTCAGGAAATTCTATAACTGTTACACCTGGTTTTTCAGTTTCTGCTACCTTAAATGCCTTTCTTATAACCTCAGATATATTCTCAGAGGATAATATCGTTTGTGCCCACTTAGAAATTGGTTGGACCATGCTAATAGAATCCATAATTTGGTGACTTTCTTTATGAAGTCTATTTGTTGAACCTTGACCAATAATTGCGACTACTGGAGATCTATCCATGTTGGCATCGGCTAATCCAGTCATGAGATTTGTAACTCCTGGGCCTAAAGTAGATAGACAAACACCAGCTTTTCCTGTTAATCTTCCATATACATCCGCCATAAATGCTGCTGCTTGTTCATGCCTACATAAAACAAATTCAATTTTATTACTTTTTTTAAGAGAAATCATGAAATCTGCATTTTCTTCTCCTGGTACCCCAAAGATTCTTGTTACTCCCTCTTCTTCGAGACACTTAACAAATAAATCTGATGCTTTCATTTTTTTCCTTTCTATAAATTATTTTTTTAAAACCAACATTTTGTCTATCTGCATGTCATGCATACTATACTTAATGCCTCCTACACCATGTCCGGAGTGTTTTAACCCAGCAAAAGGCATCCAATCAACTCTAAATGCTGTATGTTCATTATGAAATACTGCTGAAGCATTAATCTTCTCATAAAATTTGAGTACTTCAGTAATATTGTCTGAAAAGATTGACGCCTGAAATGAAACATTAACTGAGTTGGCTTGATCTATAGCCTGATCAAAGTTTTGATATTCATTAATTGTCACAACAGGACCAAAAATTTCAAATTTTGATAATTTATCATCTTTATTGGGGTTCATTAGGATTGTCTTGTCAAAAGTGGAATTTGAAAGAATTTTTCCACCTGTGACAAGTTTTGCTCCATTTTTTATTGACTCATTTACCCATTCATTTACTCTTTTAACCTCAGAATTCCTTATCAAGGGACCCACAACTGTGCTTTTATCCATAGGGTCTCCAACCTTAACTTTTTCTACTTCTGCCTTAAATTTTTCCAGAAATATTTTTGAAATACTTTTATCTAGAAAAATTCTTTGAACCGATACACAAACTTGTCCGGCATGATAGAATCCACCTCTTGCAATGCTTTTTACACAGTTATCTATATCGCTATTAGTTGTGATAAATGTTGGTGCCATACCTCCATGTTCTAGCGAACATCTGGTGCCTGGAGATAATTTTGAACGTAAAAACCATCCTACTTTACTTGACCCAATAAATGAAAAAAAATCAATTCTGCTATCAGAAACTAACTTGGTTGCTAATTCTAGGTTTTCAGGCATTACAAACTGACATCTATTTTTTGGCAAACCAGCACTGTATAACATTTCAACAATTTTTTTGCATGATAGAGGTGTGTCTTCTGCAGGTTTGACTATAACTGGACAACCAGTTGCAATTGCCGGAATAATCTGATGGATTATTAGATTAAAAGGATGATTAAATGCACTTATGGCAAGAACAACTCCGATAGGTTCTTTTTGAGTAAAAGCAATTCTATTAGATGATGCTTCATTAATATTCATTGGTATAACGGAACCAGCCTCAGATTTAAGAACTTCTATGCATGATTCAACACCCTCTGCACCTCTTTTTATCTCAACAATAGAGTCAGTTATTGGTTTTCCTCCTTCCAAAGTAGCTAGCTCTGCAAGACTCTTTACATTGTCATTAATCTGATTTTGAAAAGCTTTTAAAACCTCTATTCTTTCTTTAGGTTGAAAATCGCTACCTTTTAAGGTTGAGATATTATTCACTTGATCAAGTATATTTTCTATCTCGTTGGAGTTATTTGTCTTAACTTCGCCAATTTTTTTATTATTCCATGGAGATTTAACTTCTAACATAATGTTTATTATTTACTTTAAGAGCACTTTTATCTTATAATAGAGCTTATTAATTTCAACAAATTTTAAAGAGATTTATTATTTATGCCCTCTTTTGATATAGTTTCAAAAACCGATCTAGCAGAAGTGGATAATGCAATTAATGGTGCCATGAGAGAAATTGGTAGCAGGTATGATTTTAAAAATAGCGAGTCTAAAATAACAAGATTAGATAATGAAATCGAATTAATTGCTGAAGATCAATACAAAATTGATCAAGTCCAACAAATCTTTAGAACGCATTTGGTTAAACGAAAGCTATCATCTGGTTCATTTGATTTTTCAAAAGTTGAAGACGCAAGAGGTGGGATGCTTAGACAAAAATCACCCATAATTCAGGGAATTGACAAGGATATTTCCCAAATGATTAATAAATGTATAAAAAACTCAAAATTAAAGGTACAAGTAGCAATTAGGGGTGAAGAATTAAGAGTTTCAAGCGCCAAAAAAGATCTACTGCAAAAAGCAATTCAGATGGCTAAGGAATTGGATATTAAACAACCTTTACAGTTTATAAATTTTAGAGATTAACTTGGCATAGAAATTTCATACATTTATCATGAAGAAAAAAGAAGAAACAATTAAAAAACTTTTAGATGCTTCATCTAATACTTTTGTTGACAAATTGGCATCGCTTAAATACGTAAGCAAGAGAGATTCTAAGCTTCTATCATCGGTTGTATCGGGTATATTAAAAAAAAAGAAGTAACTATTTTTCTAGTACTAAGAAAGCACAACCCTGATGCCAGTCACTATTTTGACCTGTAATCAATGAACTAGAATCGTCTTTTGTTGTTCTTATATCAAGTTTTGCTATGATTTTTAAATTTTCATTTTTTATAGCATCCATAGTACCTTTCCTTACTTGGATCCAGTTCCAATCATCTACTATTAGAATAAATTTTTTAGATAAAGCAGGTAATACAATTTTTACAGAATCATAATGGTCCTCATAATGATGAGCTCCATCATAAAAAAAAATATTAAAAAACCCAATTTTTTTAAAATCAACCTTTTTAAAATCCTTCTCAATGATTTTTAACTTTGTATTAGTCGAAACAAATTTTCTTATATTTTTCTTAAACTCCTTTTTAGGTTGAATATTTAATGAAAAATTCTCGGACCAATTGTCAATACAAGTAACTTCAACTAAATTTTTATAACATGCAGAACAAAGAGTTGAACCCTGCCAAGATCCTATTTCTAAATATTTTGGATTTTTTATTTTATTTATTAAACTATTTAGAAGAATTCTAAATTTACGACCTGATAAGCCATTCATTCCTAAAATTTCCTTATTTAATTTGGTTGAACTTGACAATGCATCTTCGAAAGCTAATTGAATTTTTTGGAACATAAGATTATTTCTATTACCAGAAAATTTAATGATAGTTTCATCGATTGAATAAATATGATTTACTAAGGTTAGAATTTTTTTTTTCTTCCTCAATACTCTTTTTGTTTGAATACTATTCATAATTAATTAGATTTACATAATGAATCAACTTTTAAAATGTCATAATATAAATGATTTTAGAAAACTAGCAAAACGCAAACTTCCTTTCCCTGTTTTCCATTATATAGATGGTGGGGCTGATGATGAAGTTACATTAAAAAGAAATGTTGAATCGTTCGAAAAGTGTGATTTAGTCCCTAACGTCTTAAGAGGTGTTGAAGATGTAGATATTTCAACAAAGATTTTTGGAAAAAAAATCAATCTACCTTTTTTTCTATCACCGACAGCACTTCAGAGACTTTTTCATCATCAAGGAGAAATGGCAGTAGGGAAAGCTGCAGAAAATTATAATACTTTTTTTGGTATATCCTCTTTATCAACAGTTTCAGCATCTGAGATAAGTAAACTTAAAGGGCCTAAAATTTTTCAACTTTATTTTCATAAGGATAAAGATCTTACTAAAAGTATGATTGATGAGTGCAAGGATAAGAGATTTGATGCCCTAGCATTAACCGTTGATACTATCACAGGAGGAAATAGAGAAAGAGATTTAAGAACTGGTTTCACATCGCCACCTAAATTTAATTTAAAAAGTTTGATAAGTTATGCAACATCTCCATCATGGACTTTAAACTATCTTTTCAGAAAGAAATTTGATCTTCCATTTCTAAGTAATTATGTTGGTGAAGGATCAAATATAGCTATTTCAATAAGCGATTATTTTAGTACAATGTTAGATCAGAATATGTCATGGAGTGATGCAGAAAACGTAAGGAAATATTGGAATGGTCCGTTTTGTCTAAAAGGAATAATGTCAGCTGATGATGCTAAAAATGCTGTAAAAATAGGAGCTTCAGCTATTATGATTTCAAATCATGGTGGAAGACAATTAGACGGTTCTAGATCACCATTTGATCAATTAAAAGAAATCTTAGACACTGTAGGTGGAGAAATTGAGGTTATATGTGATGGTGGAATTAGAAGAGGGACGCACATGCTTAAAGCTATTTCACTAGGAGCAAATGCTTGTTCTGGAGGAAGACTCTATTTATACGCATTAGCTGCTGCGGGTAAAAACGGTGTTGAACGTTCCTTGGAGAATTTAAAAAATGAGTTAATTAGAAATATGAAATTATTAGGTTGTAAAAAAATATCCGAACTTAATAGAAAAAACCTACGTTTTAGAGATGAATAATTTTTATAAATTTATTTTATTAATTTTCCCATTATTCTTTTATTATAACTTCACTTTCAGTAAAAGTAATGATTCACCAAATCTAGATATTAAAATTAAAAAAGAGATTACCTGGGATGAATGGATTGAAAAGACTAAGAATAGTCTTAGAAATAAAAAATTTCAAAAAAGCACTATTGAATATCTTAATACTATAAAATTTAACACTAGAGTCATTGAGCTAGATAGAAAACAACCAGAATTTCGTCTTACATTTGATAATTACTTAAAAAAAATTATCACACCTATGAATAAAAAAAAAATTAATTCTGAGTATAAAAAAAATCAACAACTTTTTTTACAAATAGAAAAACAATACAATGTAAGTTCAAAAGTATTGGCAGCATTGTGGGGAATCGAAACCTCTTTTGGCAAACATCTTGGTAAACTTGATATTTTAGGATCGCTTGCATCACTTGCTTATGATGGAAGAAGAAGAGATTTTTTTACTAAGGAACTAGAAAATGCTTTGACTATTCTTGATAAAGGTCATTTTGATAGAAATTTATTTAAAGGTTCATGGGCAGGTGCATTTGGACAGACTCAGTTTATGCCTAGTACTTTTTTAAAGTATGCTGTTGATTTTGATGGTGATTCTAAAAAAAATCTATTCAGAAAAGGTGATGCTTTGGCATCAGGTGCAAATTATCTATCTACAATTGGCTGGAATAATGAAGTTATGTGGGGTGAAAAAGTTAAAATAGAGTTAAATAAAAATATAAGGAAACTCTCTAAGACTAAGGAGTATAAAAATGAACAATTTTGGGAAGCAAATGGAGTTAAATTGAAAAACTCATATGATAATAATAAGTTACGATTAGTTTTACCTGATTCAAATAATAATAATGATTGTTATCTTGTTTCAAAAAACTTTGATGTTATATTAAATTGGAATAGGTCAAATTATTTCGCATTAACGGTATTTTTATTTTCTGATGAAATTAAATAAGAAATCATTTTCATTAAATTTTATTTTTTTGTTATTATCTTTTAACATTCTTGTTAGTTGTTCAGAAACTACATTTCTAGTAAACTCAGCAAAAAGAATTGGAAGTTGGGGCGATGATCCAATTTACAAAGTTGGCAACCCATATAAAATTAATGGAAAATGGTATTATCCAGCTATTGATTATGATTATGAAGAAATAGGTATTGCTTCATGGTATGGTCCGGGTTTTCACGGAAAAAAAACAGCTAATGGCGAAATTTTTAATCAAAATAAAATTTCAGCAGCTCATAGAACATTACCAATGCCCTCAATCGTTAAGGTCACCAATTTAGATAATGGAATGATTTTAGAAAGAGTTAGAATTAATGATAGAGGGCCATTTGCTGGGAATAGAATTATTGATTTATCTAAAAAAGCAGCAGAAGAGTTAGGTTTCGTAAACTTAGGCACAGCTAAAGTGAAAGTGGAAATATTAGAGGATGAATCAAGAAAACATGCAATTGATAATTCTGATAAAAAAATACTTAAAGTTGAGTCAGCAGAAGTTCAAAGAGTAGAAAAAACAAATCTTAAAGAGTTATCTGTAGATTCAGATGTAAATAATAATTTTGAAAAAATTACATCTAAAGAGGCAAATACTAATAAAAATCCAATACTTAAAAACAAACCATTAGCTATTCAAGTTGGAGCATTTACAGACCATAGAAATGCAAAATCGTTAACAGAAAAGTTATCCGAGTTTAAAGCTTATATTGAAAGAACTTTTGTAGATAATCAATATCTGTATAGAGTAAGAGTTGGTCCATTTAATGATTTGAGTTTGGCAGAAAATATAAAAGAAAAACTTTTTAAACTAGGTTATACAGCTAGTCATTTAATCGTAAATTAAAATGATTAGAATATTTTTGTTTTTTTTACTAATTTTTTTTTCAAATCTAGCTCATACTTTTGAGACTTCTGCTAAACAAGCAATATTGTTTGACTATGAAACAAAAAGCATAATTTATGAAAAGAACTCTGATGAACTTATGTCGCCTAGTTCAATGAGTAAAATTATGACAATTTACTATCTTTTTAAAAAGATTAAAGATGGTGAAATTAATTTATCAGATAAATTTAAAGTGAGTAAAAAAGCATGGAAAAAGGGTGGATCCAAAATGTTTTTGAATGTGAATACTATGGTTTCAGTAGAAGATCTAATAAGAGGTATAATTGTCCAATCAGGAAACGATGCTTGCATAGTTGTAGCTGAAGGCATTTCAGGAAGTGAGCAATTATTTTCAGAGGAATTAAATATTTTAGCAAAAGAAATTGGTTTAAAAAATTCAAACTTTACTAATTCAACTGGATGGCCTGACCCTGATCATCTTACAACTATAAAAGATTTACTTACTTTAACTCTTAAAACAATAGAAGATTTTCCAGATTTATATAGATATTATTCGGAAAAGGAATTTACTTACAGTAATATTAAACAGTTAAACCGTAATCCACTTCTTTACAATGGTTCAAATGCTGATGGCCTTAAAACTGGACATACATCTCTTGGAGGTTATGGTTTAGTTGCATCCGTAAAAAAGAATGATCGCAGACTAATATTAATTCTTAATGGACTAAAATCAAACGTTCAAAGATCAAAAGAGTCATCTCGTCTAATTAAAATAGGCTTTAATCAATATAAGAATATAAATTTATTCGGAAAAAATAAGATTATTTCAGAATTAAATGTTTGGGGAGGTAAAAAGAAAAAATTAGGAATTTATTCAAAAGAAAAAATAAGCGTAACAGTCCCAAATAAAATAAGAAAAGATCTGATTTATTCGATTAAGCATTACGATCCTTTAATTGCACCTATAAAAAAAGATGAGAAAGTGGCTGAATTAATTATCAAAAAAAGAAATAATGAAATACTAAAAAAATTTGAATTATACTCAAAAGAAGAAATAAAAAAAATGTCTTTTTTTTCTAAAGTTTTTAATAACTTTAAGTACCTTTTACTTGGTGATAGTATTTTTAAATCAAAATGAAATATTTTATAACTTTTGAAGGCGGTGAAGGTTCAGGAAAATCCACTCAATCAAAATTACTTTCTAGATCTTTGTCAAAAGTAAATGAGAATAACCTATTAACACGTGAACCTGGTGGAACAATATTTTCTGAAAAAATAAGAAAATTACTAGTTAATAGAAATGAACACGAAATTTCTTCTGATACTGAACTTTTATTATTTTATGCTTCAAGAAGTGAACATTTAAAAAAAAAAATAATTCCCTCTTTGAGGAATAAAACAGTTATATGTGATAGATATATACATTCAACATACAGTTATCAGGTCAATTCAAGCAATCTAGAACAGAAAATTAAGTTTCTTCATAAAAATTTCTGCTTCAATCTTCTTCCTGATTTAACTTTTCTTCTAGATATTCCCTTTGAAGATGGGATTAATAGAAGTCTTAGAATTAAAAAGTCTGAGACAAGATTTGAGAGAAAAAATAAAGATTTTCACAAGAAGGTGAGAGCGAGCTTTTTAAAACTTAGCCTCAAAGATAAGAAAATCTTCAAAGTTGATGCTTTATTATCTAAAAAAAAAGTTCATTATAAAATAATTGATCACTTAAATTCTAAGTCATTCTATAAAAAACTAATCCCTTATTCCATATAGCTATGTTTGAATCAAATGAACTTATTGGACATACTAACCATTTAAATTTACTAAAAGATAACTATAATCATAATTTTCCTCATTCATGGATTTTTAACGGAATAAAAGGTATTGGTAAGTATAAAACAGCCATAGATTTTATAAAAACTATTCACAAAGATAAAATTAATTTCAGTCAGCATGTTTTTGAAATTAATTCTGAAGATAACCTTGCTTTAATCGATGATATAAGGTCCTTAATAAATCAAACATACCTTACTAATTCTAATTCAATGGAAAAATGCTTTGTTGTTATAGATAATGCTGATCTTCTAAATTTTAATTCTTATAATGCGTTATTAAAAACTATTGAAGAGCCACCTGATAACACTGTAATAATAATTATTTGTCATAATAAGAGAATGATTCCTAAAACTATAGTCTCTCGTTGTATAAATCTAGATTTTAGACCACTAACAATTAACGAATTAAGAAAATTTTGTCATTTAAATGAAGTTAATTTGGATAATTTTGACCTAGACAGTAACAGAAATTTAGTAGGAGGTAGCATAGAAAAACTCCTCTTATTTATTGATCCAGGTGGAATGTTAATAAAAAACAAGTTGGAGAAAATTATTAATTCAAACGAGCTGAGTTTTTCGGAATTTGAGAAATTTTTCGAAGTTATATCAGCTAATTACCATAAAAATATAAAAATTATATATGATTGTATTTATGCTAATCAAAAAAATAAATACCTGAAAAATATAAATAATAAAAATGTTTTAAGAAGAATTTTAAAGTTTTTTTCTAATATTGAGCTATTTACAAAACACAATTTAAATATTGAAAAAAAAAAAGAGTTATACTTTTTACTGACCGAATATATGGAAACTAATCTTTATGAATAAAATTTATATTACAACTCCTATCTTTTATGTAAATGATTTACCTCATATTGGTCATGCTTATACAACTGTTATATGTGATGCAATTGCTAGGTTTAATTATTTAGATGATAAAAAAGTATTGTTTACTACTGGGACAGATGAACATGGGCTGAAGGTTGAAAAGGCTGCTAAAGACAAAAACAAGGAGCCAATCGATTTCGTAGATGAAGTTTCATTAAATTTTAAAAATCTTTCCAAAAAACTTGATATTAAAAATACTGATTTTATTAGAACCACAGAAAATCGACATAAAATTTCAGCCTCTTTCTTTTGGAATGAACTTATTAAGAAAAACCAAATCTATAAGGGAAATTATAAGGGTTGGTATTCAGTCAAAGATGAATCATTTTATCAAGAAAAAGAATTAGAAAAAAAAGGTGATACTTTTGTAACTAATGATGGTAGCCCGGTTGAGTGGGTAGAAGAAGAAAGTTATTTTTTTAAATTATCCAATTGGGAATCTAAATTATTAACATTTTACGAGAAAAATCCTAAATTTATTCTTCCTCAATCAAGGATGAATGAGGTTAAGAGTTTTGTTAAATCAGGCTTAAAAGATTTATCAGTTTCAAGAACCAGCTTTAATTGGGGTATTAAAATACCTAATTCTAAAGAACACATAATGTATGTGTGGATTGATGCACTAACAAATTATCTTACTTCTATTGGCTATCCAGAAATAAAAGATGATAAGATGCCTTATTGGGAAAATTGTATACATATAATTGGAAAAGATATATTGAAATTTCATGCAGTTTATTGGCCAGCAATGTTAATGGCAATTGACTTTCCATTACCGAAATCTATCTTTGCACACGGTTGGTGGACTAATGAAGGAAAAAAAATATCTAAATCACTTGGTAATACAATTGATCCGAATGAAATAATAGACAGGTTTGGTTTAGACCAGTTTAAATACTTCCTTCTTAGAGAGGTACCATTAGGTAATGATGGAGATTTTTCAGAAAACTCTTTAGTTGGAAGAATTAATTCTGATCTTTCAAATAATCTAGGAAATTTAATACAAAGGGTTACTAAGTTTCTTTATAAGAATTTTAATAATTCAATTCCTTATGGCTTTGAAGAAGAAAAAAATATTACAGATATTCAGAGAAAAGGTTATAAATTAATTTTTACAGTTAAAGAAAAAATGTATAAATTTGAAATTAGTAAATCTTTAGAGGAAATATTTGCATATATAGATGAGTTAAATAAATTTGTAGATGCGAGCGAGCCATGGAAAAGCTTTAAAATTGATTCCAAAAAAGCAGGAAGAGATTTATCAATTCTAATAGAATGTTTTCGTATAATTGGGATTATTCTTCAGCCATATATTCCAGATGCTGCAAAAAAAATTCTTGATATTTTGAATGTCAAAAATTCAGATAGATATTTTAAAAATTTATCTCTTAAATTTTCTCTTCAAAAAAATCATAGCCTTAATAATCCTGATCAATTATTTCCGAGATATGAAAAATAAAATTGTTGATTCACACTGTCATCTAAATTTTGATGATTTTAAAAATGACCTAGATGAAATTATAAGTCATGCTAGAAAGAATGATGTTGAGTACATGTTAAGTATTTCGGTAGATTTTGAAAATTTTGAGAATATTCACAAGATTTCAAAAAGATATAAAAATGTCTGGTGTTCAACGGGTGTTCATCCCAATAATGTTCCTAAAGATTTTAAAAAAGATGAGATAAATTTGTTAAGAAAAAAACTTGAGCAGAATCTATCAAAAAAAAAAGTTATAGGTATTGGAGAAACAGGACTTGATTTTTTTAGAGGTCTAGCAAATAAAAACAATCAAATTGAATATTTCAAGAATCACATTCAAATTGCGGGAGAAAAAAAAGTTCCCTTGATAGTTCATACAAGAGATGCTGAAAATGAGACTATTAAGAATTTAAATAATTTTGTTCAATCAAATGGGACTACAGGTTTAATACATTGTTTTTCATCTGGAAAAAAATTAGCAAAATGTGCTTTGGATATTGGTTTTTACATTTCATTTTCTGGAATTATTACGTTTAAAAAAGCAGAGCAATTGAGAGAGGTGGTAAATTATGTTCCGATTGACAGAATTCTTGTAGAAACTGACGCTCCTTATCTTGCACCTGTTCCATTTAGAGGCAAAAGAAATGAACCTGCATTTACAAAGTATACTTTAGAAAAGATTGCAACAATTAAAAAGGTTTCTCCTGAAAAATTGGCAGAAATAACAACAAAAAATTTTTTTAAACTTTTTACAAAAGCTTTTAATGACTTTTGAGATAATAATTTTGGGTTGCGGAAGTTCTTCGGGTGTTCCTGCTATTGGGAATAATTGGGGGAGATGCAATCCAAATAATCCAAAAAATAGAAGGTTGCGATCTTCAATTCTTATAAAATATAATAATTTGAATATACTGGTTGATGCCACACCAGATCTACGACAACAACTTCTTAATTCAAATGTTACAAGTTTAGATGCCGTATTAATTACGCATTGTCATGCAGATCATATAAATGGAATTGATGATTTCCGCTTTCTCAATGTTCTTATGAAGAAAGACATAAATCTTTATGCTACAAAAGAAAATATAAGTGAAATCAAAAAGAGATTTTCTTATGTTTTTGAGAAGCTATCCCCAAAATCAAAAGGTTTTTATTATAAACCCTGTTTGATTCCTAACGAAATAAATGGAGAATTTAAAATTAAAGATCTAAAAATTAAAAGTTTCCAACAAGACCATGGTTTTGTAGAATCAACAGGGTTTAGAATAAAAAATTTTGCTTATTCATCTGATGTGCTGAACATTAGCGATGAATTATTAACAAAATTACATGGTTTGGATTTGTGGATTGTTGATTGCTTGAGATTTGATCCTCATGCATCTCATGCACATTTTGAAAAAGTTATGGGATGGATTGATAAAATAAAACCTAAAAAAACAGTACTAACACATATGAATTATGAAGTAGATTATGATCACATTAATTCTCTTTTACCCGATAATTGTCAAGCTGCGTATGACGGACTTAAGTTAAAAATATTATAAAGTTCGCTTTTTTAAAATCTCAGTTAAAAAACTAGTAACGGCTTTAATTCGCTGAAGATTATATAAATTCTCATGAACCACAACCCAATACTCTCTTTTTATATTTATTAAATTTGGTAAAATTGGAATTAAACTTTTTTGATCTTTTGCTATGAAGGAGTGTAACAGGCCAAGACCAACACCATTTTGAACTGCATGCAACTGAGATCGCAGACTATTGCTAGAAAATACTACATTAAGATTCTTATTAATCTCTTTTAGATAATTTAATTCAGGAAATTCAATTAGCTCATCTACGTAACTTACAAAATTATGATTTGATAGATCCTTGATAGTAGCAATTTTATCTATTTTTTTATTATATTTTTTAGAGCCGTAAAGTTTTACATAATAGTCACACAATTTCCATGATAGAAGTCTACCTTTTATGGGTCTAGATAAAGAAATCAATATATCTGTTTCTCTATTAGATAAACTTCTTGATTTTGTGTCTGCAAGTAATTCAATTTCAATTTCAGGGTATGTTTCATAAAAAGAATTAAGGTATTTACTTATAATTTCAACACCCAAA
>MDSZ01030630.1_pt1 | contig 17379 bp, 19 predicted proteins | sample 811201 | NCBI WGS metagenome assembly MDSZ01 (sample SAMN05326647, study PRJNA326480) | marine metagenome | isolation source: seawater | place: Indian Ocean: North | collected 2010
ATTGATCAAGAACTAATACCAGAATTTTTTGTTTTATATCAAAACTATCCAAATCCTTTTAACGGACTAACAAGGTTAACTTTTGATCTATTAGAAAACTCTATGGTATCATTTTATGTTACAGATGCAACGGGAAGGGTTCAAGAGAGGTTTTTAAATAATGAATTTATTAATAGTGGGACATATAACTTTGACTGGAATGGAGAGAACTATTCTACTGGAATCTACTTCTTTACAATACAGGTACAATCAGGTAATTATGCACCCGCTATAATGAGCAGAAAAATGATTTATTTAAAATAAGTTAATAGTTGTTTTAGGTTTAAACTCATCACGTATTATTATATTTTCACCTAATTACGATGAAGCTTAAGATTTTCATTATTTTAATAATATTATTTTTTAGTATACAAGGCTGTACATCTCATCCGGCAATTCAACCTAATTTACCAGAGCCTGGAACTACTGATATGGGATTCTCATTTTCTGTTGAAAATATAGTTCCCGTTATTTGGTGGAGACGCGGAATTAATGAAAATACTGATATAGGTTTGAGGGTTGGTATACCTTTATCTGGTACCGGCATTGATATAAATAGGGTCCTTTTTAAAAAAGAAAGAAGTTGGGAAATATTGAATCTAGCATATAGCATTAATCCAAATTCCAATTATGATCTTAGTTATATAAGATTTAAAAAAAATCTTAGATCTAGTAAGATATCTTGGCTTGGTTTTAGAGTCATGGTTATTCCAAGAGGAGCTGTCCGAAGAGTAAATGAAGGTAATTTAAATTACTCTGCTAGTAATCGAGCTGGTTTGTTCTATGGAAGGCAAATGAGTCAAAAATGGGGCATTGAGTTTGGCTATTTTCATGATTTTAATTCTATGCCACTAGGCAAGGTTTTTTCAACAGACTGGGACCCAAATTCAGAAAGTGTAAAGGCTGAATATGGTGACCAATACAAGTTTTACCCATTAACCTCTGGCGGTAATTTACCTTCAGAGTATTCTCGTCGCGTTGGGCTCTCTCTTCAGCTTTACATGTATCTTGGTAAATTAAATAAATAGAATAAATCTCGAATGCCAGACTCTGAATTTTTTCAATATTTAAAGTCTAAAAATCTTGAAAAGTCAAAAGAAATTATTCTGACTAAATTAGACAATGAAGAAGATTTAATAATCATAATAAGTGATTTAATTTTATTTAGTTCCCTTGTGTTCAGGAAAAATAATAAACATCTACACCCACTAATTTTAATAAATGCGATAAAAAATATTATTGGAGATGATCGAAAGAATCCATCAGGCATACTTTTAAGTTTTTTTATCGAATATTTAGATTTATTCACACTTAGAACTGATGATAGAAAAATTGTAGATGATATATTAAAGGAAGGCTACAGAGAGTCAGAATTTGTATCAGACCTCTACGATGCGTGCCAGGAAGGAGATGTTATAAAAATTAAAAAAATATCTGCCCGAATATATATTGTTTCTGAAAAATCAAGAGCAGTTCTTGATGCATTAATCGAAGTTATATTGCAGAATGTACAAGATAGTATTTTATTTGTATATCATTTGCTTAGATCTTTTCAATTTCAAAAATCTCAAAACACATGGACATTTATTTGTTCACTGATCCAAGAATTGCAGTTCTTTCCAATTCCAGAAGCTCATAAATCCAGTGCAATTACCCCAGCAGATATTAAAAAGAGAATAATACAATTTGGAGATGTAAAATTATTTTCTGCTGTGGAGCGATTATGGAAGGGTGATTATGTGAGAAAAGGAAGTTACAGAAGGGAACTTAGTTATTGGTGTCATTGTATATCAGATAATGAAAAAATGTTAAATCAGAAAAGCCAAACCAGTTTTTCATTTAAAGATAAAAATTATAATTTTTTCATTAAACTTGGTGAATCAATTATATTAGATAAGAAAAAATCTTTAGAAGAGAAGATAAATAATCTGATAATTTTAGAATCTTTAAGGTCAATAAAAAAAATGAGCAAACTTGATGAGTTAGAATTACTAGAAAACCGTTTTGCTATAATTGTAGAAAATGAAAATTGGAAAATATAAGCTATTTAGTTTAGAGACCTCTGAGTTTAGCCTTGATGGTGGAGCAATGTACGGAATTATTCCTAAAATATTATGGGAAAAACAAACTAAGTCCGATGATTTAAATAGGATTAAAATGGTTACACGGTCACTACTTCTTGTTAGTGAATCAAAAAAAATTTTAATTGATACAGGCAACGGTACTAAATGGAGCGAGAAGTTGAAAGATCGCTACAATATTGATAATACTAAATATTCTATTGATTTCTCGCTGGCTAAATATGGATACAAACCTGATGATATTTCAGATGTTATTTGTACTCATCTTCACTTCGATCATGCAGGAGGGAATACGTGTTTTGAGGGAAATAAAATAGTTCCAACTTTTCCAAATGCGAAATATTGGATATCTCAATCAAATTGGGATCTTGCAAATTCTCCATCTCTAAAGGATGCGGGAAGTTTTATGGAAAATGACTGGCGTGTTTTAGCGGAGAATAATATGATCCAGCTAGTCAAAAAAGAAGAACCTTTTATTGACGGCATTGATATTTTATTGACTAATGGACATACCTATGGTTTGTTGCATCCAATAATTTCTGATGAAAAAGATACGATTTTTTTTGGAGCTGATATTTTCCCGACTGTAGCTCATTTAAACTTAGCATGGATAATGGCATATGATATAGAGCCCATTGTGACGATAAAAGAAAAATTGAATTTGCTCAATATGATTCAAAAAAATAATTGGAAAATATTTTTTGAGCACGATCTTAATGTAGAAGCATGCACAATAAAAAAAGTAAAAAATAATTATAGTCTAGATAAAACAATAATTATAAATGAATGATGACCTTAAAAAAGAATATTTGTTTATGAAAGGGATGCGTTGCTATACCCAGAAAGAATATTTTGAATCACACGAAGTATGGGAAGAACTTTGGTCGGACTACTATTTAGAAGATAGAAAATTCGTTCAGGCTTTGATTCAATTATCAGTTAGTTTCGTACATTTAGGTAATAATAATATAAAAGGTGCAAAGAGCTTACTTAACAAAAGTAAAAATAAATTTAAAGATTACTCTGGAATACACAGAGGCATTGATGTTGCAAAACTTTTAAACGAAATTGAAGTTGTTTTAGATAAATACAACCATTTTTCAGGAGCAGATACCTTTGATTGGGATACTCTCCCATCATTAGATTAGTGCACAATGATTGAGGTTTTATTATTTGTAAAAGATTTTGAGCTAGCATCTAAAATATCTGAGTGTTGCGTTGATCATAGCAGGAATATAGAGTTTAGTGATGAGCACAGTGACCCTGCCGATTTTCCAGAATCTGTAAAATTGGCGATAGTTGATTTTGATGAACAAGTATTTTCATCTGTTGGCTTAGTATCGGGGCTAAAGCAAAGAAATTTAAAATTAATAGGAATTATGCATAAGATCAGTAATAAAGATCAAAAAAAGCTTCGTTCTTCTGGATGTGATATTATTTTGACCAAGTCAAGCATAGTAAAAAACTTACCTAATTTATTTTCTGAATTTTTCGATTAATTTTATTAAATATGGGAGAGCTACTTGAAATAAGAACTTTCATTTCACTAGATTATTGACGTATTGCTTGTGTATAATGTATAAAAGAAAATAGCTAAAATATATAATTTTGAAAAAAAGTAAATTGTATCATACAAATAAATGAAATTTCCTATAATTACAAAAAAATATCACTTTTGCGCATCTCATAAATACGGAAATGATTACTGGGATGAAAAGAAGAATTTTCAAGTTTTTGGAAAAGATTTTAACAATCATGGCCATAATTATGTTTTAGAAGTATCAGTGAGTAGTGCTGTAAATCCTGAAACTGGTTGGTCCGTTGATTTGCAAGAACTAAATAAAGTTGTAAAAACAAATGTTGTAAATATTTTAGATCATTCTCAAATAGAGGAAGATATTAAATACTTTAATGATAGGCAGCCCTCATCTGAGGAGCTTGTGGTTTGGATTTGGGATCAAATTGAAAAAGATTTTAAAGATTCAGGTCTTTATAAAATTAGATTAGTTGAGACCCATTCAATTCACACAGATTATTACGGTCCTCATTAATTGTGAATTTTAAAGACCGATTTTACTTAATTCTTGCTGGAATCTTTATAGCTTCATTAGTCAGCTGTAATTTGATTTTCCAAAAATTTTTTACTTGGACACCTTTTGGGCTTTATACGTTCGAACTGTCGGTAGGAATTCTTCCCTACCCAATTACGTTCTTAGTTACAGATTTGATTTCAGAATTGTATGGTAAAAAAAAAGCAGATCAAGTGGTAATCTCCGGTTTGATCGCCAGTTTATTCGTAATGGGTGTTGTTCTTCTTGCAAATTATGTACCTAATACGTCCTGGTCTCCTGTAAATGATGAACTATTTCAAAAAGTATTTGGTTTGCAAGGTCCTGCTGTATTTGCATCAATGATAGCTTATTTATCTGCTCAATTTATAGATGTTAGAGTGTTTCATTTTTGGAAAAGATTAACTAAAGGTAAACACCTCTGGTTGAGAAACAATGGCTCAACAATTGTTAGTCAATTCGTAGATACAGCAGCTGTTCTAATTCTGCTTTGTTCAGCTGGAGCGATTGAGTGGAGTAGATTTTTGCCGCTTCTTGAAAATGGATTTCTCTTTAAAATTACTGTAGCATTGATTGATACTCCGATTATTTACGGTGTCATTTATCTTCTCAAGGGGAAAATTGATATAGCTAGTTATAATGAGGAATAATTGAATGCAGAAAAAATTAGAAGAGCTTACAAAAAAACTGATTATTGAAATAGGGGAGGATCCGAATCGAGAAGGCTTACTTAAAACTCCCCGCAGAGCGGCAAAAGCTTGGGAGTTCTTTTCAAAGGGTTACAGGCAAGATGTTGATAAAATAATAAATGAAGCTGTTTTTACAGAGGATTCAAAAGATTTAGTCATAGTCCGTGACATTGAATTTTTCTCCCTATGTGAGCACCATCTAATACCTTTTTTTGGACGTGCTCATGTAGGATATATTCCAGATGGAAAAGTGATAGGGTTGTCAAAGATCCCTAGACTTGTTGACATGTTCTCAAGAAGGTTACAGGTCCAAGAGCGCTTGACAAACCAAATCGCAAACGCGATCCAAAAGGTATTAAATCCTAAAGGCGTAGCAGTATTAATGGAGGGAAGACATATGTGTATGCAAATGAGGGGTGTAGAGAAACAAAATAGTCTGACAAGCACATCATGCATGATTGGGAAATTAAGAGAGTCTAATGCAACGCGGTCAGAATTCTTATCAATAATAAATAGAGATAAAGTCTGATTAAAAATTATCAACTAGCTGTTTTAGGTGGTGGCCCAGGCGGATATGTTGCTGCTATACGGGCAAGTCAGTTAGGTATAAAGACATGTATTATTGATCAATCAAAGCTAGGTGGAATATGCTTGAATTGGGGATGTATTCCAACGAAATCCCTACTAAAAAATGCTGAGGTGCTCCGTCAAATAAAACAATCTGAAAAGTATGGTATTAAGGTAGGTGAAATTTCAATTGATTATAGAAAAAACATCAAAAGAAGTAGAGACGTATCAAACAGACTTAGTAAAGGTATAGAATATTTAATAAAGAAAAATAAAGTAGACTATATAAATGGTGTAGGCATTTTAAAAGATCAAAATACAATTTCAATAAATGTAGGTAATAAAGATCAAGTAATTAAATTGGAAAAGATTATTATTGCTACTGGTGCCTATCCCAAAAGCTTTCCAATGGCCGATTTTGATGGAAAACTGATTATTAATTACAAAGATGCCCTTAAGCTGACTTCTATTCCCAAAAAAATTATAATTGTGGGCTCTGGCGCAATTGGATGTGAGTTTGCTTCCTACTTTAATGAATTTGGCGCGAACGTAAGTATCATAGAGTCTTTGAGCTCAATTCTTCCTAATGAAGATATTGAAATTTCTAAACAGGTTTTAAATAGCTTTCTTGATTCTAATATTAACGTTTTAACAGATACTGAGGTATACAAGATTGAAAAGAACAAAAACAGGGTTAAAGTTTTTATTAAAGACCAAGAAAAGCAAAAGGTTTTAAATGGCGATATTGTTTTGGTTGCTATTGGTGTTGAAGGTAACATAAAAAATATAGGAATTAAAAATATTGGTATAAATGTAAATAATGGATCAATTACTGTTAACGAATTAAACCAAACTAATATAAATAGTATCTATGCAGTCGGAGATGTTACTGGACCCCCCTGGCTAGCTCATGTTGCTTCTGCGCAAGGAATAATAGCTGCTGAGCATATTGCTGGTATTACTCCAAATCCAATTAATTATTCTAATATTCCTAGCTGCACATATTGTTACCCCGAGGTTGGGTCAATTGGCTTAACGGAGGAAAAGGCTATTGATGCTGGATATGATGTAAAAGTAGGTAGGTTTTTTTTAAAGGCAAACGGAAAAAGTATGGCCACAGGCGAAACGAACGGATTATTAAAATTAATATTTGAAAGTAAGTATGGAGAGCTTATTGGAGCACATATAGTAGGATCCAATGCAACTGAGTTAATAGGGGAATTGGGAATTGCCATGTCTTTGGAAGCTAGATGGGAAGATTTAGCATTTCAGATACATGCGCACCCAACTTTATCCGAAGCAATTATGGAGGCATCTATGGATGCATTTAGTTCATCAATACATCAATGATTGATATAAAACAATCTAAAATAAAATTAATTAATATGGGGACTACTTCTTATCAAGAGGTTTGGGAGCTACAAAAAGACTTACAAAAACAAAGGATTTCAGGAGATATTGAAGATACTATTATCTTGACTGAGCATAAAGCAGTCTACACGCTCGGCAAGAATGCAAGTAAAAATCATTTATTACAAAATAGAGATATGACTGTGGATGTTTTCCATGTAGAAAGAGGAGGTGATATAACATTTCATGGCCCAGGTCAATTGGTGGGATATCCAATAATTAACCTCAAGGACTATAGACCGAGTATAACGTGGTATTTACGTACTTTGGAACAGGTTATTATTGATACACTTAATAACTTTTCTATTTATGCTTGTAGGCGAAGGGGCCTAACTGGAGTGTGGGTCAATGATGAAAAAATTGCTGCAATGGGAGTGCGAATAAGCAGGTGGGTAACAATGCATGGTTTTTCTCTTAATGTTGCCCCAGATTTGAAATTTTATGAAGGCATTATACCCTGTGGTGTCTTTGAATACGGTGTGACTTCTATGAAAGAGATAGGCTTGGGTTATGAGGATATGGATTTAGTTAAGTCTAATTTATTAAACAATTTTTTTAAATATTTTTTGCGAGAAAACAGTAATGGCTAGGTTTTATGGTTTCACGAAAAAACAAATCCTAGATGTTTACAGAAATATGATATTGTCTAGATCTTTAGATATGAGGATGCTTACACTACTAAAGCAGGGGAAAAGTTTTTTTCATATGGGTTGTTCTGGTCACGAAGCTGCGCAACTCGCTGCTTCAGCGGTATTTAAGTCTGGAGAAGATTGGTTTTTCCCATATTACCGCGATCTTGCATTCTGCATTGGTATTGGTATGACTGCAAGGGATCACATGCTTGGCTCATTAGCAAGAGCAGAAGATCCAAGCTCTGGTGGGAGACAACTTCCACACCATTATGGACAAAAAAAACTAAGGATTGTGAGTCAGTCAAGCTCAACTGGCACCCAGTTTTTACAGGCAGTGGGTTGTGCGTTGGCCAGAAAATTAGATAAAACAAAAGAAATAGTTTATGTTTCTGCTGGAGAAGGGACTACTAGTCAGGGCGATTTCCATGAGGCTTTAAATTGGTCAAGTAGAGCAAAGGCTCCAATAATATTTCATATTCAGGATAATGAATATGCTATCAGCACCCATAAATCTGAGCAAACAGGAGGCTCAATAAGCGCTCTCGCCTCTGGCTATGAAAACTTATACAGGTATGAAGTAGATGGTACCAATTATTTTGAAACTAATCTAGCTTTTAAGCAAGCATCACAACATGCTAGAAAAGGTAGAGGTCCATCTTTAGTTGTTTCAAATGTTGTTCGATTATTACCCCATTCCAGCTCAGATGATCATAGAAAGTATCGTTCAAATAAAGACCTTGAACAGGATAAAAAACGAGATCCGCTAATTATCATGGAAGAATATTGTATAAAAAATAAAATAATCAATAAAAAAAAATCTGACGAATTGCTTGCGAACATCAATAACTCGGTCGATTCAGATGCGCAGTGGGCAGAATTACAAGAGCATCCCGATCCTGACTCTGCACTTTATCATTTATATAGTGCTGAGAATAACCTAGTTGAAACAAAAAAAAATATTATAGAAGATAATGTTGTAATGGTTGATGCCATTAACCATGCTTTAAAAGAAGAAATGATACACAATGAAAAAATGATAATATTTGGTCAGGATATAGCAGACCCCAAAGGCGGTGTCTTCACAGCAACAAAAGGCTTATCTACACAGTTTGGTGGTGAACGTGTGTTTAATTCTCCTCTGGCTGAATCATCAATAATTGGTACTGCAATTGGTATGGCTGTTACTGGTTACAAACCAGTAGTCGAGATTCAATTTGCCGATTATATATGGACTGCAATGATGCAAATCAGGAATGAGGTCGTTACTATGCGCTATAGATCTAACAATAAATGGAGTTGTCCAATGGTCATAAGAGCTCCAGTCGGAGGATACATTCACGGTGGTCTTTGTCATAGTCAATCGATTGACGGTTTTTTTATCCATTTACCTGGTATTTATATTGCTTATCCTTCAAATGCTTCAGACGCTAAAGGATTATTAAAAATAGCCTGCCGAATGAGTGACCCTGTCATTTTTATGGAGCATAAATCGTTATATAGGCAAAGTTACGCATCATCCAAGGAACCAGATAAAAACTATTTGCTACCTTTTGGAAAAGCTAAAGTAATCAAAGAGGGCGATGGTTTATCAATAATCACATGGGGCGCGATGGTTCAAAAGTCGCTTGATGCAATAAAATCAAATGAGATTGAAAATGGGTTGGTTGAAATAATTGATCTACGTACTCTAAACCCATTAGATTTTTCTACGATAAAAGAGTCAATAAAGAAAACAGGGAAAGCTCTTATAGTGCATGAAGATAATTTAACCAATGGACCAGGGGCAGAAATTTCAGCTCTAATAGCAGAGCATTGTTTCGAAATTCTTGACGGTCCTATAAAAAGAGTAGGCGCCAAGGATGTACCGATACCCTACAACTCTTTTCTAGAGGAGGAGATATTGCCTCACGTAGATGATATTGCCTTTTCAATAATAGATTTGCTGGAGTATTAATATGATTGTCGAAATAGTAATGCCTAAAATGGGTGAATCTATCATGGAAGGCACCATTATTGACTGGAAGAAGAAAGTGGGTGATTATATATCAAAAGATGAAACATTATTAGAAATAAGTACAGATAAAGTTGACTCCGAGATTCCATGCTCACACGAGGGTACTGTTGTTGAAATTTTAGCCGATGCTAATGAAACAGTGGAGGTTGGTAAGGTCATTGCTAAAATTGATTCAGAAAATGGCGATGAAAACTTAGCCAGTGACTCTTCCTTCAAAGAGGTTAAATCTAATGAGGGTTTAGAAACCTCTATACTGCCCCCTGAAAGTAGTTCGGATGGTAGTTCATCTTTGACTACAACAGAAAAAACAAAGAAATACTATACCCCAGTTGTGATGCGTATGGCTACTGAAAACGATGTTCCTATTTCAGAATTAGAAAAGATAGCTGGCACTGGAAGAGCTGGTCGAGTAACAAAAAAAGATTTTCAACTTTTCTTAGATCAGCGCAGTACCAAAGAGTTTACAATACCAATATCAAAAATAAATGAAGAGAGATCAGAAATTAGTGTTCCTTTTCATAATCAATTTGAGGAAATGTCTAAAATTAGAGAGCAAATTTCTCAACATATGCGACATAGTCTAGATACCTCTGCACATGTCCATGTCTTTAGTGAAGTTGACATGACAGAGATTATGAAGTTTATTTCAAAGAATGAGAAAAGTTTTCTTAGTCAAGAAGACTTTTCTTTGACAGTTACACCTTTCATAATTGATTCAGTTGTATCCGCATTAAACAAGTTTCCAATAATGAACTCATCGCTAAAAGGATCAAATATAGAATACCATAAAAATTTAAACATAGGACTGGCCGTTGCAGTTAACTCAAGTTTACTTGTTCCTGTCATTAGGAACTGTGAAGAAAAAAATTTTTTGGGTCTATGTCGTTCAATAAATGAAATAGTATCCAAAACAAGGTCTGAATCAGTTAGTCCTGATGATTTATCTGGATCAACATTTACAGTCACAAACTTTGGTGTGTTCGGAGTTCGTGGGGGCACTCCTATTATCAATCAGCCTAATGTAGGTATATTAGGTATAGGTGCTATAAAAAAACAACCAGTAGTTGTTGAATCAAATACTGGAGATAGTATAGCAATTCGAAGTGTAATGTTAATGACTTTAGGTTTTGATCATAGATTAATTGATGGTGCTGGCGGAGCAAAGTTTATTGAAAAAGTCCGCCATAATCTAGAGACCAAAGATTTATCAAAAATTCTTTGATAATAGGTATATAATGGCTGTTGATAATGTTTTAAAGTTGTACTCTGAGGTTTTAAGATCAGAGTATTTGCATTATGGATTTTGGGATGACCCAAGTAGTCTTGAATTGAGCAATATAACCTTAAAAGATATTCATAGGGCTCAAGAGAGGTATATTGATCACTTGTCTTCCTTTATTCCAAAGGATGTATTATCAATTATTGATGTAGGATGTGGAATTGGTGGTAATACAAAATATCTATTAGAGAAGGGTTATGAATTAGAGACTTTATCTCCAGATAAATTTCAGAATAAAGTGATTGATGATAAATTCAAAAATAAAATAATCTTTCACAGAACAAAATTTGAAGACTTTCACACTGAAAAAAAATATGATCTGATTTTAGAAAGTGAAAGTGCTTGTTACATAGACATGAAAAAAGGTTTTTCAAAAGCAAAGCAAATTCTCAGACCAAATGGATACATTCTTTCTTCAGATTACTTCGTTTATTATAATGATAATTCCGGTAGTCTTCATTTAAAATCATCTCATAATCTTAAAGATTACCTTAGCTACGCTAAAAATCAAGGTTTTAAAATTATCAGAGAATATGACCAAACTTTAAATACAATGCCAACTTTAGATTATGGGAGTTATTTTGTTAACCGATTTATCGAGCCTGTTTTAGAGTATGTTAATTTTTCTGCTAAGAAGAAATATCCTAAAATGGTTAGTGTCATTTCGTCACTGATTGGGAACAAATTAGATAAAAAAAAGAAACAATTAGAGCTTATTGATAGTGAAAAATTTAAGAAATACAGAAAGTACATGATTTTTCTTTTTCAGAAAACTTAGTAATATTTATGAAAACTGCAGTTAGTAATAATAGAAAACCAAAAATTCGGCTTCAAAAAACTAAGAGCTATAATTTTGTGGAGAACACCATAAAAAAAAACAAACTAAATACTGTTTGTGTTGAAGCAAGATGCCCCAATATTTTTGAATGCTGGGAGAGACGTACTGCAACCATAATGATTCTTGGTGACACATGCACCCGTGCTTGTGGATTTTGTGCGGTTAAAACTGGTAGACCAACTTGGGATGACCCTTTAGAACCATACAGAACTGCTATCGCTGTAAAAAAAATGGATCTAAGGCATGTTGTAATTACATCTGTTGATCGTGATGATATAAAAGGTGACTACGGTGCGAATATTTGGGCTGATACGATTGATCAAATTCATCATCATGTGCCTAATTGTAGCGTTGAAGTACTCACACCAGATTTTAGAGGGTACTACCCTGCATTGAAAAAGGTTTTTGATGCTAAGCCTGAAATTTTTAGTCATAATGTTGAATGTGTAGAAAGAATAAGTAAAAAAGTCAGGAGTCAAGCTAATTGGCAGCGAAGTCTTGAAGTTCTAAAAAATTCTGTTGAATATGGTTTGCTAACCAAAACTGGAATAATGGTTGGACTCGGAGAAAACTTTGAAGAAGTTATTTCTACTATGAGTGAAGTAAAGAAATTAGGCGTGTCGATTTTTACTATTGGACAATATCTCCAACCATCAAAAAAGCATCTCCATGTTGATCGTTATGTGAGTGATGAAGAATTCAAGGAATATAGAAGAATTGGTTTAAAAATGGGCTTTAAAGTTGTAGAATCTGGTTCATTGGTTAGAAGTTCATATCATGCAGATGAACAAGCCAAGCTATCAATGCCTCAATGAAACCACAAAAGCTCATTATATTTTTTTCAGGATTTATCGCACTTCTTTTAGGTTCTTATATTACTTTTTCTGAGTCTGAAGAAATTTCCGTTAGCCCGAATATTAATCAAAAAAATCAAGTCACCTCAATGAATAATAAAATTATAAACATTGGGAGACTTAGGTTCTTATTGCCAGAATCGTGGAAACAAGAAAATCCTTCAAACTCAATGCGCCTTGCCCAATTTCTTTTACCGGGGAAAGATAAAAATACTCGGCTTGTTGTTTTTGCCGGAATTGGAGGCACCTTAAAGGACAACCTTGACCGCTGGTACAAGCAATTTGAAACTGAAAATGTTGAGGGTAAACCAAATAAGCCAATAGAATGGACCGAAAAAATAAATAACTTTGATATTACGTTCACATATTTAGAGGGGACCTTTTTAAAGTCAAACATGACAATGACTGGTCCTGTAGAAAGGTTGAATAATTATGCTCTGTTAGCAGCGATAGTTAATGCATCTAGTGAAAGATATTATTTTAAAATTACTGGTTCTTTAGAGGTTCTAAGCAAACAGAAAGAAAATTTTAATATGTTTATTAGATCCATTGATTCTATTTAATCTATGACATATTTGCAGAATTAATGTTTTATATTAGACTAAAAAGCACTAGTATGATAATGGCATAGTAATTGCTGAATTAAATAAAAATCTTAAGGAAATTTTATGACTGAAAAAATGAGTGATAAAGATATAGAAAACTTTTCAATCGAGGGTGTTGAACACTATTCCGTAATGCCACTTAGGAATACTGTTCTATTTCCTCAGCAGGTTATTCCTATTTACATTGGGCGAGAAAAGTCTCTCAGATTAATCGATGAGCTAGATCCGAAAAAAAGATATATTGTTGTCGTTGCGCAAGAAGATGGAACTATTGAAGAGCCAAACTCGGGTGATTTATATTCCTACGGAACGCTCGCAAATGTATTAAAAGTTTTTGATATGCCAGATAGTAGTAAATCAGCGATAGTTCAAGGAATTTCAAGAGTAAAAATATTAAACTACACCACCTCAGAGCCTTATTTTAAGGCTGCGATTCAGCTAGTAGACGATGAGCCGATTGAAGATGACTTAGAAGTTGAAGCATTAGCAAACAATCTCAGACAGTCATTTGCTGACTTAATGAATGTTGCTCCAAACCTAACTGAAGAACACACTGGGATGCTTAGTAATATTCAAAAGCCAAATCGCTTGACTGATAGAGCTATCTCACTCCTAACAGTTCCAAATAAAGAAAAACAAGAAGTATTAGAAGAGCTAAATATAAAAATCAGACTTGAAAAGGCTATTAACTTAATAACGAGGGAAATACAGCGAATAAAGCTAGGTGAAGAAATTCAATCTGAAGTTCATGATGAAATTTCTAAAACTCAACGAGAGTACTATCTAAGAGAGCAAATGAAAACCATCAAAAAAGAGCTTGGGGAAGACGAAGGCACAGTTGAGATAAAAGAGCTTGAAGATAAAATAAAAGCTGCAAAAATGACTGAGGAAGCTGAGAAAGTTGCAATGAAGGAATTAGACCGCTTAACAAGAATACCTACTCAATCACCTGAGTACAATGTATCGCGGACTTATATTGAATGGTTATCTGATCTTCCTTGGAGTTCTTCATCAAAAGATCGTATTGACCTGAAAGAAGCCAAAAAGATTCTAGATGAAGATCACTTTGGTTTAGATAAAGTAAAAGAAAGGATTATTGAGTATCTTGCAGTAAGAAACTTAAAACAAAAAAAGAAACCGAACGGATCTGTCCGTGGCCCTATACTATGTTTCGGCGGACCTCCAGGCGTAGGAAAAACATCTCTTGGTCGTTCCATAGCAAGATCTATGGGAAGAGAGTTTGTTAGGCTATCTCTTGGCGGTGTACGCGATGAGGCTGAGATTCGAGGTCATCGTCGTACGTACATTGGCGCATTACCAGGTAGGGTTATTCAGAGTATTAAAAAAGCAGGAAAAAATAATCCTGTTTTTATGCTTGATGAGATAGATAAACTTGGATCTGACTTTAGAGGAGATCCTTCCTCTGCGCTTCTCGAGGTATTAGACCCAGAGCAAAATCATTCATTTAGTGATCATTATCTTGAGGTTGACTTCGATCTTAGCAATGTTATGTTTATTGCAACTGCAAACTACCAAGATGCTATACCTCCCGCTCTTCGGGACCGTATGGAAGTATTAGATTTTTCTGGATATATTGAAGACGAAAAAGTTCAGATTGCTAAAAGGCATATAGTGCCCAAGCAGGTAGAAGAAAACGGACTTACAAAAAGTGATGTCACTTTTGATGATGGTTCTCTCAAAGAGTTAATTCGCTCATATACTAGGGAAGCAGGAGTAAGAAACCTGGAGCGTGAAATAGCAAATGTTCTTCGAAAGGTTGCCCGAGGGGTTGTTGAAAATAAGGTGAAAAAAACAAAAGTCACAAAGACTAAGGTAAGCGATTATTTAGGTGCTGCTCGGTTTCATTCTGAGTTAGCTGAAAGAGTTACCAAGCCAGGTGTTGTAACTGGATTAGCGTGGACAGCTGCTGGTGGAGACATTCTATTCGTTGAATCTACGCAAATGAAAGGAAAAGGAAAGCTTACGCTTACTGGTCAACTTGGTGATGTTATGAAAGAGTCTGCCACAGCGGCTATGACATTTGTTCGATCAAACGCTGATACATATGGTGTAGATCCTGATTTTAATGAAAATAATGATATTCACGTTCACGTTCCAGCGGGCGCAATACCCAAGGACGGTCCCTCTGCTGGTGTGAGTATGGTTACATCTCTAGTATCTTTGCTAACGAAAAACCCCGTAAAGGAGAAGGTAGCAATGACAGGAGAAATCACTCTGAGAGGTAATGTGCTTCCTATCGGAGGAGTTAAGGAAAAGGTTACTGCAGCTCATCGTTCAGGCATCAAGGAAGTAATTTTGCCTGATTTAAATCGTAAAGATCTCGAAGATGTGCCAGAGCACGTATCCAAAGATCTTAATTTTCATTTTGCAAGAGAGATTGGTGATGTCTTAAAAGTTGCTATTCCAGGTATAAGAAACGGCAAAAAAAAATCATCATCAAAGCAAAATAAATAGCGTAACTTCACTTCTAGATTAGGGCGATTAGCTCAGTTGGTTAGAGCACTGCGTTTACACCGCAGGTGTCGGGAGTTCGAATCTCTCATCGCCCACCATTTCAAAATAAAAGTTCTTTAGTTTGTTATCTTTTTATATTAAAATCATCTAAACATCGGATGAGGAGAAAGTGTTATGGCACTTTTAAACAATAAAAAAAGTTTGGTATTCAAATTAAAACATATTTTTGTCTCTCTTGCACTAATTATCGGTTGTGAGCCCGGCAATGATGTAACTGGATCTGAAAATGTTAATGAGATTGCATTTGTGCAATTCTCCAATATCCAGTACTTTTCTGAAGCAAACAAATTAAAAGCAACGGGTGTTATCACAAATACTAGTAATTCTGCCATTATACCAAGCCCTTGGTTTGTTGAAGGTCAATTCTATTATGAGAATGAATCGGGAAATACTTTTATTATTACGGGTGATAGTTACAGAATTACAAACACTCTACAGGCAGGAATATCTCAAAATTGGGAGCTTGAAATATCAGTTGAAGATGCAAGTGGCTATGATAATTTTTATGTTTCTGATCTTAGGGCCTACGTTAACCAATAAAATATAAGAGGTTAAGAATGAAAAAAGTAGTATCACTTTGTTTAATATTTTCTTTGTGTCTAAGTCAAGTAGATCCGGAGACAGGTTTAGAGTTAAAAAATTATAAAGAGGCTAAAATTTATTATAATAATAACGGATTTGTTGAAAAGGTAAAAGTAAAAGATCTTTCTATTACCTCTGAGCAGATTCGGTTTACTACAGGCAAGGAAAAAAAATCTCAGCCTTTGGCAGAGGTATATAAGATTGAGGTGGTTGTGGACGGCGACCAGAACGCACCAAAAGTATGTGCTGGTGCCTGCGTAGGAATTAATTTACTCGGGTGGCTAGCTCAACCAGACAAAGTTGAGAGAGATGTGTGGAATCCTTATTTAGGTCTTGTCACCACTGAAGTGGACAATCCAGATAAAGCAAGCGCTGGAGAGTTTTTAGGAGCTGCTTTATTATGGGGTGGATTATCATATCTAATCGGAAAGGGTATCGCCAAAGAAATGACTAAGTGGGAGGTCATATACGAAAAATAGTATTAAATATATATTCCTTACTTATTTAATAAATTTGCCTTAATATACGATGACAGCACTTACAGCTTACACTAGTGAGTAGTCAGTGCAAAACTTAATACAAGGAGATAAAATGAAAATAAAGTCAATAATTGCGGCTCTGTTGCTTTGTTGTTCTTTGCAACCACTAAAAGCACAAACAAATCACGTATATGGTGAATTTTTGGGAGTTGGTTTGCTTGGTAGTTTTAGCTATGAGAGAATGGTTATGGACAAACTAGCTGCCAGAGTTAGCTACGGTGGATTTACTGCTACATCAACCTCAATGAGCTATGACTATGAAACTGGCTATACTTATGTTGATACAGAAATTAGTGTAAACCCGTTGACTGTTGGGGCACACTACTTTTTTGGTAATAAGTTTAAGGCTGAGGTAGGAGCAGGAATTTCTTACTGGATGGTATCATTTACTGGTGGAGCCAGTGGAGAAGTGGGAACCCTTACCATAGAAGAAGATGGTGGATTATTAAATTTTTACACCTCTGTTGGACTAAGGTACCAAAACCCTGATGGCGGAATCACTTTCAAGCTAGGACTTTCACCTACGATTGTAGGTGATGTAGGTTCACTTCCCTTTCCTCACATTGGGCTAGGTTATTCATGGTAATCTTAACCGTTTAATATCAAAAAACCCTGCTTTTAAGCGGGGTTTTTTGTTTGTACACTA
>MDSZ01011259.1_pt1 | contig 17377 bp, 17 predicted proteins | sample 811201 | NCBI WGS metagenome assembly MDSZ01 (sample SAMN05326647, study PRJNA326480) | marine metagenome | isolation source: seawater | place: Indian Ocean: North | collected 2010
GTTTTAGTTCATGATGGGATAAAAACTAAAGATGATAAAAGCTATATATTTCCTATAACAAGTACTGGTGTTGGTAAGATGAATGATTATTTTAAGAGAAAAATAAAATTACCTTTCGATTCAAAATTAAATAAAGCTGGTTGGCTTGTTTATGATATAAATACTAACAATTGTACGGAGCTTTGGATGGATGAATATGCTGATATATTTCATTTATCATATATTGAAGAACTAAGTGATGGTATACATAAAATTTATTCTTCATTTGTTTATAATTTTACAGAATGGTTAAATGATAAAGAAGTTGAATTAGGTATTTTTTTGAAAGAAGTAACAATTAATATGAAAAATATGGAGATAATTAAAGTTCATAATACAGGTTTACGTATGGATTTTGTTAATGAATATAAGGGATATTTAATAGGAAGTTCTTTAACAAAAAAACCTAAAGCAATTTTTTACAATATAGAAACAAAAGAAAAATTTGATTTAGAAATACCTGGTAGTGAAGTAAGAGAAATGTTACCGTATAAGGGTATGCTTATATATTTTTCGCATGAAGAAAATCTAACAAAAACATTTTTGTATGTTGTTTCAATGTTTAAAGCACAAATAATAAACAAAATAGAAGTACCAAACAGACCTCCTGGTGCACATACTACTATGTTTTAAAAACAATATTTGTTATAATTATAATATAGGTTTATGTATAGAGAAAAAGAAGAATGTTGCTGTTATCCAAAAATTAAACAAAATGTTATAGTAGATCATTTTGAAGAAAATGGCTTTGCTATGAAGAAAGACATATTTTACTTTGATTTAAAAGATCCAATAATTGTATCAACTAATCACAATATCAAGAGACATTATAAAAATACAAAAAAACGTTGTAAATTTAGTACTTATTATAAGTATACTAAAAAATGTACAATAAAAACTGATAAAAAAAGAGAAAAAAGAAAAAGTTTATGGAATTGGTTATGGCGTAAGAAGGAAAAAGATAATAATCAATAATTAATTTAATGGTTGATGTAGAAGAAATAGTATCACCATTATCAGAAAATGAAGATATGAATATAGTACAAGAATGTCCAATTTGTTTTATGGAAGAATCAACAATATATAAAATGCCTTGTTGTAAAAATACTTTATGTCAAACATGTTATATTGATTGGCATTTCAATCAAAAAATGGGGACTTGTGTATTTTGTAGAAACATACACTTAGAATATGAACCAATTGATATTAATGCTTCAAGAATTACAAATAGTGTGAACTTTCAACAAATGAAAGTACTATTTTATTTGTGGTTTATTTTTATGACTTACTGTTTTTTATTTGTTTTTTATTTATTCACAAAAAAACAGTTAAAAGAAAATTAAGAGTTTTGAAATAGATGAACAAGATAAGCGACTATTCTAATTTAGAAGATTGGTTTTGCAAAGTAGCAAAAAATGAAATAAAACCGTCATTAGTTCATTTGATTGGAGATGTTGGTGTTGGTAAGAAGACTGATGTACGTAATATTATTGATAAATATGGATATAGATGTATAAATATAAATTGTATTTATGATAAAGATCATAGTCGTTTTAAGAAAAAAACATTTGTAAATGAATTGTTTCACATTGTAACAAATAGAAATATTGAATATTATTTGACTGGAAAAAGAGATGTAGTTGTAATTCATAATTTGCATGTGATAACAGAAAAAGCTTTTTACGATGATATGTTAAAATTGAATTCTGATATAGACTTTGTAACTCCGGTAATATGTATTTTGAATAAGAATTATATAAGTGAGCGTTTTTTATCTTATATGACAAAAAATTGTATTGTTTTCAATTATGAAAAAAAGTCTCAAGAACAATTGGAGTATATATTGAAAGAATATGGTAAAGTATATGGATTAAAAACTATTCCGGATGAATTAATAAAAGAAACTTTTGATTCAAAAGGAAATATATATGCTTTAATGAGAAAATGTAGAGAATATGCATTAACTAAATCTTTATCAAAAAACAATTATCATTGTTGTAAGATAGACAAAAATATTGTAACAAAATGTTTCAATGATCTTTGTAATCAAGATGAATCTTGGACACGAAAACAAGATATTATAAAATCGCAAGGTTCTTTGATTAGATTATTGATGCCAAGCCATGTATTTGCAGGTTTAGATCAAGATGAAACAAAAGATTTGAAAAAGTCACATGAAATAGCTACTATGTGTATGAAAAATTTAGCGGCGGGTGAATTATTATCGGGTACAAATAATACAATATATGCATCTCTTTTACAATGTATATATCCTACATTCAAGGTACAAAACACAACTATAAAAAGTATGGTATTGTCAAACTGTCAATCAACTTCTAATATGTGTGTTTTACCAAGATTATTATATCCTCATCCTGAGGAGCAATATATATACATTTTGTACTACATAATAGAAGCAATTGAATTAGAACAAGCAAGAAAAAAGATAAAAGATGAAACAGAATGGAATACATGGTTACCGTGTTTATCAAAATTAGGATTAAATGAACTACAACAAAAATATTTAAAAATTTTTTCAAAATACAATATATCAAAGAAAAAAGTAAATCGTTTTTTGCTAAGATTGCATGGAGCTATACCAGACGAAATTGTTGTTTAAAAACATTCTTTAACGAATTTTAATAGGTATAAAATAGTTTTTCTTTCTTTTAATACAAAAAGTAATAAAATTACCTGGTTGTCTTTTTTTATTATTATAAAAACGGTGTTTTTGACCTCTTAATATGAATTTAATATGATGACCATCTGTATCTATAATACCATTTATTCTCATAAAATTGAATTTATTGAGTTTTTCATAGAATAATGGACATATAGAATGAGCTCTATTTCCTTTTTTAATGAAAATAACAATATCATTAACTTTAGCAAAATATTTTAGAAAAACATGTTCAATATCTTCAGGGAAAAAAAGAAAATTATCAGAATTAGAAACTATATTTCCAACACAAGATCTATTATAACCACATTCATAATTTTCAATTTTACCAATACAAATTTTAAATGATTCATTAGAGTTTTGACATAGTTGTTGCTGATTAACTTTAAGTAAATTGAACGCTTTTTGAATAATTTTCAAACGATTTTTAATAAAAATATATATTGCTATCTTTTTTTGATTGGAAACAATAATATCAAGTTGTGGTTCATATTTGAAAAAATTTCTTAAAGTTAACAAAAGATTTTCGTTATATAGTGTTAACATATTAATTAATAATTGTAGAATTACTTTTATACCTGTGACAATATTAATATTGTTTAGTTTTTTATTTTACATATAAATAATGGACTGCTTTCGTAATCCAAATTATCGCAAATGTCCCCCAAGAATGTCTGACGGCAGACACTTCACTAATTATGAAGCAAACAACTCTTTAAATTCTAAAGTTAGATATGAAAATAATCTTGTAACTGGTTCTGATTATCGGGCTTATTTAACACAAAACGCAGTAAAGTTGATGAATATGAATTCGCAACAAGCATGGGCTGCAAATGGATGTGGTCCATGTAAAAATTTATGTCTTGGTATTGATGAATCAAAAAGACCAGGTAATTCAACACAATTTGATGCGAATTCTTGTATACCTCCTGATAATTTCCAGCAATATACTGGAAGTGACCCAAGTAATTTACCTATGAATCAACCTGAGTTTACTCGTGTAGCCATACCTTCTGGTGCAGTATTGACTCCTCCAAAAAAGTAAATAAATACTAAAAATTTAGTTTTTTTTAGTCTTTCTTTTGATTTTTTTTGATCCTTTTTTATTTTTACGAAGAGTTTTTTTCTTCTTTTTTCCTCCACCGGTAATAGGAAGAGGCCTAACTTGTTTTGCTCCAGTTCCATAACTGTGATCCATGTTTACAGAATAAGGATTTGGTTGAACATTTAATTGTGAATTAGCACCTAAAGGTTCTAATAATGGATATGGACGTCTGTCTCCAACTCGAGTACCTCTTTCATGAATACTAAGTTTTGGATTATTTACAATATCGTTTTTTTTAGGACTAAATATGTTAAAAGAACCGCGTAGCCAATTTGTGAAGCCTTGAATAGAAAACGACGAACGAGCTAATGCGTTATTACCTGAAGGCAAATTGCCACCTTTTTGTTTATTTCCTGCAGTCATATACTATTGAGCTGGAAAAAAATATTTGTATACAATTTCAATAAAAAAAAGAATTCTGTGTTGTTTTTGAGTATCAATGAAAAAATTATAGATTTGAGAAGTATCTTTATTTTGAAAATCAATGGATTCGTCTTTTAAAGATTCAGCAATATTTTTCCAATTTAAACAAATAAATCTATTAATATTGTGTATACCCGTTTGATTAAGGCCATTAAATAATGACAGGTATGGTGTAGGATTAATATTGTATTTTGACAATTTATTCAACACATCAAAATCATTATTATTAGAATATGCTTGGTGAGAAATATATCCTCTAATTCTTAATGATTCAATATTTTCATCGGTTAAAAGTCTAATATTTGTATTTGATTTTGATAATGCCATGTATATAACAACAAGTTTTGTATACACACATAATACGCATATATTCAGGTAATAGATTTATATAGTACTTGAGAATTGAGAGCCATAATTACCATAATTACCATAATTACCATAATATTCGTAATAGCCATTTTGTTTGTAACTCATATCTGATGTAAGGCTACTAATATCTGTATCAACTGATGAAAAATCTTCATAACTATCAGTTTCTGAAAAACTCATATCAATATTATTGTCATATAAAAATTCGTTTTTATATTTTAAATATTTGGAATAATTTCCAATGTATGTGGGATAATGTCCTATAAATTCTGTTCTTGTTCTATCTTTAAAAATAAATTTGGATTGGCATTTACCCATTATTTTATTTAATTATAGTAGAATATATCAATGTTAGTTTATATATGGAATGTATCTTTGTTGTTCAAGATGATATAATGTAACTGTAAATGAATCATTAAATTGTGGAACACTAACTATGTCTTTATCAAACAATTCATCACATCCATATTCAGCACTACAGTCTTTTTTGTCTTTAAAAATTGGTAAATGTACACTAACAAATTTATTAGTTTGTGTATAATAAAGCCATTTAGTGGCTCCACAATAAATTCTTTTTCCAAATAGTGGTATTATTTCTGAATTATCTGAATTTGTTAATACACCAATTTGTCTATAATTTTCAGAAGGTCCTCTTGTTGGTACATTAATAGGGATTCCATTAGGTGGATTAGTTTTTATTGACTGATGACAAGTTGGATGGTTGACGATTACTGTTGGTATATTATGAATAGATTTTTCAGTTTGAACATGTTGTGGTATTTCAACAATTGTTTGAACTTCTTTTTGTAATACTGGTTTTTGAATATCTTCTTTTTTTGAAACTATTACAGGTTGTTTATGAGAAGATGTTAATTGTATAGATATATACATAAGAAGTATTATTATGATCGCTAATAGTTCTTTCATTAAAAAAATAAAAGATATTTTACAAAGATTATTATAATGAATTTACGGGGTTCTTTTACAATGATTGGATTTGAAAAAAGTAGTAAATATTTATGGCAATATGAAAGAAGAGAGGATTCATCAGGTGTATATTTTTATCATGTGATTAGACCATTATTTCAATCAAAATGTGGAACCCGCTATTGGGATCTAATGACTTATAGCAAAACTCCAAATATTGAATTATATCTTTCAAATGGTGAAAAAATCAACATAGATTCAATTACAAAATATGATACAACTATTCATATAACAATAACTTGGAGTCAAACATCACAGTTGTTATGGAATTCTATAAAAGATAGTTCTTTAGGAAAAATTATGGAAGGTTTAGAAAAATCTAATATAAATACAGATGTTCTCAAAGATATGGATGAAGAATTAGATAATGCAGTAATATTTTGTCAAAAACTGGCAAATGGAATACAAATATTACAAGATAAATTAGGACAAGAAGACAATAATACAAAAGAACTAATTGATTTGTTTCCGAAAGGAAACATTGTGAAAAAAACGGTTACTTATGTTGGTATATTCGATTAATAATAATTGGTAATAAATATGTCAAATATGTTGTACATTTGTATAGTTTTATGTTTAATAATTCTATTAGTATTGTTTTATTTCAAAATTAAAAATAGCAATAAAGAGAAAAAACTTGTAAATATAGAAAAAATAGAAAGTGTGCCTAATAATATATGGTTATATTGGGAAAATAAGCCAGGACATAAAAAGCCGGACTATATTCAAATGTGTATAAATAGTGTTTTAAGAAATTGTGGTAAAGAATTTGATGTAAAACTATTAGATGAGAATAATGTATTAAATTATTTACCATCTTTGAGAAAAGATTTAAATAATTTGACAATACCTCAAAAAGCTGATTATATTCGTTTGGCAATTTTGAATAAATATGGTGGTATTTGGTTAGATTCAGATATAATAGTATTTAAATCATTGTTACCTTTGGTGAAAAAGTTAAAAGAAACAGATTATGTTGGTTTTGGTTATCATGGTTTAAAGTTAAATAACATGTTTGCAAAAAATGGTTATGGAAAACCCGCAAATTGGGCAATGATATCCAGAAAGAATGGTATTTTAGTGAGAAAATGTTTAGAAAATGCTAATAAGCTATTAGATAGTAAAGTAGATTTAAATACAAATTCTGGATACCATAAATTAGGAAGAGAATTGATTTGGGATGTAATAAATAATTTAAGAAAAAATTCAAATTGGAATTATTATCATGTAGATTCAATAAACTTAGAGCGTGATGTTCGTGGAGAGAAAATAACAAATTCAAGACTAATGTCAAATGAAATTTTGGATTCTTCTTATGATTCATATTTAGTACCTTTGTATAATACTTCTCCAGGATTTCCAGAAAGTTTTATAAATATGAAAAAAGAAGATATTTTGAAAAATAATATGCTTGTTTCTCAATTATTTCGGAAAGCATTTGATTATTTACCTAATAATTGAAGTTGTGGAGCAGATATAGATGATCTAATAAAATTAGAAACATTATTGTGCATATAAAGTGTAACATCACTTGTAAATGATGATTTTAGAAAATTAATATCAAGAATAGTTTTGATAAATTTGATGTCAAGATATTTAATCCAAACATCGGTAATACTATCAATTTTTTCTACATCATGTAGGTTATCGAAAGGACAAAACACAAGTGTAATACCCGCAATATAAGCCCCACGTAGCTTATCTTTAATACCACCAACAGCATGAACATTACCATTTAAATCAATTTCTCCTGTAAAAGCAATATTATTTTTGACTGGAATTTTTAGTATACAAGAAATCATAGCGGCACAAATAGCAACACCAGCGCTGGGTCCATCTTTAGGTGTAGATGTTTCAGCGCAATGAAGATGAAGATTTGAATCAGAATTAATATTAATATTGAGTGCTTTAAGTTTATCGATATTGATAATATTCCAAATAGTAGTGTGTGATACACGTATACTTTCTTGCATAATTTTACCCAAATTTCCAGTTAATTCAAGTTTACCTCCATTTTGACTATTTTGATTATGACAATGTTTGATTTCAATATGTAATATACCACCACCTCCGCTGGTAATGGCGAATAATCCTGCGGCAGTACCTTCAGTGGGAGTAGATATGATTTTAGTAGATTTAATGGGTTTATAATCTAAAAGAATATCTTTTGTAATTAGTTCATTATTAATAATTATTGGTGTTTCAATTTCATTTCTTAAAACTCTAATATTAATTTCTCTTAACATTGTTGATAGAATTTGTTTTAGTTTTCTAACACCAGCTTCTCGTGTATAAGTTTCAATAATAGTTTCAAGAATAGAATTAGGTATATTAATAGTAGTTTCAACAAGTCCAAGTGTATAATATAAATCTGGAATAATATAGTTTTTACAAATTTTGATTTTATCACTTGTTCCAAAAGATTCGAAACGAATCCTATGTATTCTGTCTAATAATATAGGATCAACTTTAGAAGGATCATTATATGAGAAAATAAAAAGTACGTGTGACAAATCAATATGTATTCCATCAAAATATTTATCAACAAATTCTGTATTTTGCGTGGGATCTGTTAAATGAACAAGAATTCCAATAATTTCTTGACCTTGTGGTGTATTACTAATTTTATCTAATTCATCAAAAAATATAATTGGATTCAAACATTTTGCTTGAATTATGGTATTAATGATTTTACCACAAGTAGATGATGCATATGTATAACCATATCCTTCCAAACTGGCACCATGTGTAGATCCTCCAAGAGCTATTAGAAAAAAAGGTCTCTTTTTTCCTTCTTCATCAATTAAACATTTACTTAATCCTTGTTTTGCTAAAGAAGTTTTACCAACACCAGGTGGTCCTTCAAATCCAAAGCAATATCCTTTTTTAGAATGTCCAGTAATCCATTCGCAAATAATTTGCTCAATAGCTCTTTTGGCAGAAGTTTGTCCATATATAGCATTTTCAAGAGTTTTTTTAACATGAGATTGTGTATCTTCTATAACTTTTTGTACATCATTCCATTGTTTTTTGTATTTGATATATTCTGAAGAATCAAGTAAATCTGATACTATATTTGATACAATTTGTTTTGTTTCTGGATTAGAATATTGAACAAATTTTTGAAAATTAGTTGTAATTTCAGAATTATTTTTTTTAGTAACAAAAACTTTATAATTGTGTCCTAATTCATTAGTATATTTGAGGAATTTAAGATTAAGCATTATTTTCAAAGTTTTAATAACTTTGGTAATTAAGTTAGATGAAGTAGCATTAAGAACAGATAATTCATTATGAATTGTGAAGAAATTACGCAATTCTGTCCATGTATGTGGATATAATACTTGTGGATTAGAATTGAATGTTCTAACAAAAAATTGAATTTGTTTAAGGAATAATTTAAGAATTTTAAATTGAGATTCAATTCTGATTATTCCAAAAGGTATTTCTAAAAGTTTATCAAGAAATAGTTGTGGTTTGGTAATATCCGCTGGTTTTGATTGAATTTCTCTAAGTTTTTCTATAGCAATTTTCTTAACATTATCTGAACAATTAAGTGCACAAATTCTGATTTCATAATATTTTTCATTAGATTCTTGATTAATATTATTTAGTTTTTCATCTGCTATATTTGTGCGTTCATTTATAATTTGTTGTGTTTCAAAAGGAAGTTTTTGAAGTAAAACATTTGCAATATTTGGTGATTCTTTAATCAATATGGTATAAAGTAAAATTGAAACAAAAAGATTTTTTTCGTCTCCAATTGAAAATAAATATAGCAAACAATATTTTTCATGTTCATCAAGTTCCATAAAATCAGAAGCAATAGATGATATAGCTTTTTTCAAGAAAACATCGTAAAGATTAGTAATTTTATCTAAAAAATTAATTAGAGAGTTATGTGTTTTTTTATCAGAACGTAAGAAATATGGAATAAGACAGGTTCTATACAATTTTGTCTTAATATCATTAAGATTTTGAATATTAATCATATTGTTTTTGATTACCAATGGTGAAAATGATATAAATTTTAACGGATCATCGATAAAATAACCATATAATATATAGGATTTCCATTTCAAACTAATATTTGGCAAAATATTATTACAATCAGATGATAATTCTATTTGTTGTGATAGGTAAAACACAGGTCTTGGATAATTTTCTTTACATTCTTTTAGTTTAGTAACTATAAAGCAAGAATGCAAGAATTGTTCCCAATTTGAAATTTTATCAAATAATTTGATTTTAGTATATGGTAAAAATATAAGAGAATAGTATCCGCCATTATCTTTTCGTAATAGTTCTAACATTTGCCATATTTTATTATATTCTTCTTTGTTGATTATTTTGTTTAAGATTCCAATATAAATGTCTTTAATTTCAAATAATTTAGTAAGATTATGTTTAATTTTAGTAAGATGTTTAGAAAGATTTATAATAGTTATGAATAGACTATGTTTATATCGAAAGTCAAGACATATACGAATATGTTTTTGTAGGTATATTATACCTTTAGTATTCATAATCTAATAAAATACAATATAAAATTTATGAGAAAAAACTTGTTTCTAAAATATAAAGAATTAGTATTATTTAGAGAACAATGACTGAAGAAAATATATTCAAAAAAATTCCAGAAATAAATGAATTAAAAGTAATTTTTTCAAGGATGATTAATAATTGGGAAACAAAGCTTAATCTGGATCATATTGATAAAAAATATGAAAAAATGTGTTCTGAAAAATCAGAAAAATCTGATAAAAACGAAATTATAATTTTGAATGAATTGATAAACAATACATTGAAAGAATTATCTGTAAGTACAATTTCTCAGATATTATCTGGAATAAATCGGTATATAAAAAATCCGTATTCAAAAGAGTTGACACAAAAGGTAATGGCTTTACATAAGTTATTGGATTCTATACAAGACAAATGTTTTGAACCAGAAACAAAAGCTTCAATAACTGTAATGTTTATAGGTATTTTGATATCAAAAATAATACGATTTTACAATAATATTTTAGATAACAAAAATATAAAAATAAGCGATTCGTTAAGTAAAATGTCATATATAACCTGGTATTATGGTAATTATAACAGTATAATTGAAAAAATTATGAAATTAAAAGATGTATCTGTATTTTGGATGGATGAGACTATATCTTGGGAAGGTTATAATAGTGAAGAAATAGTGGTTATTCCAATAGAAGATAATATTGATGATTCAAAGCAATCAATATTAATTAGATGTTATTTGAAATCAATAAATTTTTTTATAAAAGCACAAGAAGTATTTAGTTATATAATAGTTTCCAAAAATGCTCCTCCAGATTTTTATATAGAAAACGGTCTTCTGGATCCTAAAAATATTAGTAATATCCTATAATTATGAAAAAAGGTAGATTAATATTTGTAGCAGATATTTTACATTTTTTGACATTCAAAGAATTAGTTTTGTTTAGTAATACAAATCAAAATCCGAATATTGATGATTTCAAAGAGTTATGTAGAGTACATAATGGTGATTTATTTAAATATTTTCATAAAAATATTCGATCGAAAAAGGAATATGTAAAATATGCAATAGAAAATAGCATACAAGGTAGAACATTGATACGTTTTGTTCCATTTAGTATACGCTATTCGATTTGGGATAATATGTATTCTGATAATTTATTAGAATATGAAAAAGGATTGAATAGTATTATAAACAAAAAAGATATTGTTCCAAAAGAGTTTATTCATTATATGGATTCAGATGATTTTGCTTTTGTAGCATTAAGAAAAAATGGTATTAGATTGAAACAAATGAATATGTGTAAAATAAAAAAGAAAAGATTTTTGGTGACTGTTGCATTATTAGAAAATGGAAATGCTTTGAAATATATACCTTATGATTTGAAAGATGATTTAAATTTGGTTTCATTATGTGTAAATAAGTTTCCATATGCTCTTGAATATGCAAGTTCTTTTTGTATTAATAATGAAAAAATTATAGAAATAGCTACATCAAAAGTAAAATGGGTATACAGATTTTGCAAAAAAACATAGGTGCGGTAACAAATGTATATAAATAGACATTAGAAGTATAATGAAAATTGAATATACTAATGAAAGATGTTTATTAGTAGAAAAATTTTTAAAAAAAAAGGAGCTTGAAATAGATAATTTACAAGCTTACATACCTTTCATAAAAAAATCACATAAAAAACAAATATCAAAATGGAGTACAATAAAACTCGAAAATAGGATAATAGAAGTATTGAAATCATATCCATATGAAGGTATAATATCAGATTGTTCTGGAAATGAAAAAAAAGTGTTATTTCATATAAAATGTACACCAATTTTGGAGCCAGTTGCTTTATGTAGAAATCAATATACCGGATATAATAGTCATCATTGGTTGGCAAATTGTAATACTATAAAATATGTATCTTTGTGCAATAAGGTGAATAGTATGAAAAATACAGCATATATTGATACTTTATGTAGTATTCTTTTGAATAAACTAAGAAATGAAAACAAAACACCACATTATGGACATATATATGGAACATATAGTGGTATTTATTCTGAATATGAAGAAGAAATAACTGAAGAATATTTGTCATTAGTAAATGAGAAATGGTTTCAGAGAATTATAAACAATGGAAAATATAGGTTAAAAATAGTAGATGAAAAGAGATGTGATGATAAAAAAATTATTTCTGAGTTTTTAGAAGATAAATCCCATAACATAGAAGTATGTGATTTGGATTTATATGCTACAGAAATACCGGAATCTTCAATTCCAATGAAATTAGAAGATAACGATGCAAAATATTATTTGGTACATCCAAAAGTTCCAGTTCAAATAGTTTTTATGGAAAAGTTTGATAAAACATTTGAAGATCTAATAAACGAATTAATATACAACGTAAGAAACACTAAAAGGTCTGTGTTAATACGTAATTTTAGGAAAAGGATTGTAATAAATAGATTACGTTCTTGGATATTTCAAATATGTGCGGGATTATGTTGTGCAAACAAAAATATTGATTTTGTTCATAATGACTTACATATTCAAAATGTAATGGGAATTTCAACAAATGAAACACATCTTTATTATATAAGAAATGGAATAGAGTACAAAGTACCAACTTATGGGTATATTATGAAAATTATAGATTTTGGTAGAAGTACTTATACTTTAAATGGACAATATTACATTGGAGATGTATTTGATGAAGACGGTGAAGCAGGAGGTCAATATACAACTCCTTCTTGTAAATGTTTTAATACTAATAAAGAAGTTAAGCCACATCCGGCATTTGATTTAGCTCGATTTGCGTGTTCATTTGTAGAAGATTTAGAAGAATCTATTTGGCCAACAAAAGACGATTTGAATGAATATGATATTGGTCGTTTGATTAATAATTGGACACTAAATGATAATGGGCAGTCATTGATGGATATAGAAGGATTTGATCTATATATAAATATAGCAAGACATTTTAGAACTCGTGATCCATATTCTGAGTTAAACAATGCAATTTTCGGGATATATAAAAAACAACATAGTCAAGAAGAAAAAGATAGTAAAATCATTTATGATATTTAAGAGAAACTCTATTTATTGAAATATGAAGATTGACTCAAATACTGTAGTATTAATTACTGGTGGCGCACAAGGGTTAGGATTCGCTACTGCACAATATTTGGCTTCAAAAGAAGCCAAAATTTTTATTATAGATTTAGATGAAAATAAACTAAGAGGAGCAGTGGTGAGTCTGGGGCGGGCGTCGGCGGGCGCGGTCGATGCGGTCGAGATGCGTGCGTTCGGCTTCTCACACGATGGCGACTCTGGTCGCGCACTTCGCGCCGCAGAAGGCCTCGTGGAGCTTCCGTTTGCCTACAAGGTATGTGATGTTAGTATTCCAGAACAAGTTGAAGCTGCAATTAACCACTGTGTTACAGTATATGGTAAAATTGATGCTGTAATATCTTGTGCAGGGATAGCGGCATATTCATGTACTTATAATGAAGCATTAAATCTGGAGCTTGACCTTGATATTTGTAAAAATACAATGAATGTAAATTACTTTGGTTCGTTGCATTTGGCAAAATATGCTTCAAAAGCAATGGCAAAAAACACTCCGAATGAAAGAGGCGAAAGGGGTGTTATTTGCTTTACAAGTTCTGTTTGTGCTACTGAAGGATTACAAATGTCTTTACCTTATTCTGCAAGCAAAGCTGCAATTAATGGTATGGTAATGCCAATGACACGGGATCTATCGCATTTGGGCATTAGAGTTAATTCAATAAATGCCGGTACATTTCCCACAAATATGCAAATTAATGGAATCAAGGCAGGTTATGGTGTAAATGATGAAGAAGGGATTAAAAAATTTCAAAAGGAATTTATTGATAGATATTATCCTCCTGAAACGTATGATAATTTAGGTCAAGGACAGGTTGAAGACTTTGGACATTTTGTTGCAAGTATTATTGAAAATCCATTTATGAATGGTTCTGTCTTAAGATTTGATGGTGGAATGAGAATGTAAAAATACATATGAGATTTTTTATAAAACTTCACTAAAAATTACAAAATCGGTGGGTTATACTAAGCTTAGAGAAAAAAGAAAATACGTAAAAACTGCCTGATAAAAAATGAAAACCTCTCTAAAAAATAAGTAAGAATTGAACAGAATATAATGTTATATTCATAATATTCATGATGGGGTTTAAATCTTGGATTTCTAATTATCGCGTTTCAAAAGGAGAACGTTATTCTCACCTTGGTATGAATCATTTTACTGGAAGTTATTTTATTCCAGAGGATGAGGTTTCAACATTTCATAAAAAATATTATGAACATGTCTTTTCACAATCAGGAAAGTGTGATTTAATTGAGAGCCATAAGGATTTGTGTTGTTTATTATATGACCTTGACCTTACTCTTCCGAAAGAAGAAACAAATGTTAGAGGAAAAAAAACGCGAGGTTATACCCAAGAGTCAATATTGAATTTTATTCAAGCGGCCGTAGGAATAGCATCAAAATATATAGATGCTCCCCATCATGCATTTGATGCTTATGTTTGTGAAAAGGATAGTCCAACCGTTCAAAAACAAAAGGTAAAGGATGGAGTACATATAATGTTTCCATTTATAGTAACAGAACCTTATATACAGCATCTTATTCGAGACGAGTTGTTGACGGCTGCGAAACATATGTTTGAGAGAGCAACAAATGATATTGATGATATAATTGATGTTGCTGTATTAGAGAAAAATGGGTGGATGATGTATGGAAGTTATAAAAAGGATGCGCATCCTTATAATTTGACTGGTATATATCAATATTTTTGTGAGGATGATCTTGGTGAAATACATCCTACAAGATTGGAAAATTCGGAATATTATACACCATCTTTAAAATTAGTTGAATTGTTATCAATACGGCGTTTTACAATGGCAGATGTTGCGGCTATAAAGGAGGAAAGAAAAGATGCGATTGAATGTTTCAAAGCCGATTATGAAGCTCAAAAAGCGGAACAAAATGGTTCACAAAAACGATTTACGAATGATAATAGAGGAGCATCTGGAATAAATTTAAAAACTGTACAACAATTGGTTGGTATTTTAGATGTAAAAAGGGCAAAAGATTATTTTTCTTGGATGGAAGTAGGATGGTGTTTACATAATATAAGTGATGATTTATTGGACACATGGATCTCGTTTAGTGAAAGAGCGCAAGAATATGCGAATATTGCGCGTAGTGAATGTGAAAAACGTTGGAATACAATGAGAGGACATGGTGTATTGATTGGTGTAGGTTCATTACATATGTGGGCTAAAAGTGATAATTTTAAAGGATATATCGAAATAATTCAAAGTGATTTAGACTATTTCATTTGTAAAACAGTTCAAGGTGCAAGTTTTGAAAAAGGAACAAAAGGAAAGAGACAATTGGATAATACAAGTTTGGTATATGGCATAGCTAGTATTTTAAAACAACAATATGGTCATTATTTCATTTGTTCTAATTATGCAGATAGAGTATGGTGGGAGTTTACTGGAAATATTTGGGTAAAGGGTGATGCAGACATTGGTTTAAAAAAGAAGATATCAGATGAATTATATTCTAATTTTATGAAAGTAAGTAAAAAATATAAATATTTAGCAGAAAGAAAAAAAGGTGAACCAAATTGTGAAAGATATGAAATGATAGCAACTGATACATTAAATGTTGCGAGTCAGTTACGTGCGGCAAAATTTAGAAAACAAATTTTAGATGAAGCTTCAGAGCAATTATATTGGGATAGAGATAGAAGTGCGGCTTTTGAATCAGATAAGTTTGAGGATATATTGAATACACATAAAACTTTAGTAGCATTAAAAAATGGTGTTTATAATCTAGAAAATGGAACATTTAGAGAATCAAGGTGTGAAGACTATATAAGTTTATGTGCTGATGTTGAATGGAAGCAATATCATTGGACTGATCCTATAGTGGAAGAAATATTACAATTCTTAAAGCAGATTTTGCCAGAAAAAGAGGTTAGAGATTATGTTATGCAAGTTTTAGCAAATTGTCTTGATGGTACTACTGTATATGAACATTTTCATGTGTGGATTGGATCTGGTGGTAATGGTAAATCAAAATTAATTGAATTATTTGAAAATGCATTTGGAAAATATTGTGCAAAGTTACCGATTGCAGCATTAACTGGAAAACGTGGAAGTGCAAGTACTCCTCAACCTGAAATAGCACGACTTAGATCAAAAAGATTTGTTGTATTACAAGAACCAGAAGGAAATGCACAAATTCAAGTAGGTATTATGAAGGAATATACTGGTGGTGATAAGATTACTGTAAGGACTTTACACAAAGAACCAATAGAATTTTTTCCACAGTTTACAATGTTTTTGACTTGTAATCAATTACCAAAAGTACCTTCAGAAGATGGTGGAACTTGGCGTAGGCTAAAAGTTGTAAAATTTGGTTCAAGATTTGTTGAAAACCCAGATCCAAAATGTCCAAATGAATTTCCAATTGATCATAATTTAGGTAAAAAATTAAAAGAATGGGCTCAACCATTTTTTTGGTTATTAACGGAATATCATAAATTATATCGTCAAAATGGATATTTTGAACCAGAAGCTGTTAGATGTGCTACAAATGAATATAAAGAAATGAATGATAATTTTGGGGATTTCTTAAATGAACATATAGATAAAGATGATAATTCTTCAATAGAGTTATGTGAATTATTTTCTATATTTCAGATTTGGCATAAAAGGACTATTTCAGATAAACCACCAAGCAGGAAAGAATTACAAGTATATTTAGAGAAAAGATATATACTAAAATCAATTAATGGGAAAAAAGTGTTTATAGGTATTAAATTAAAAGAACAACAAGATACTGATTGTACTCATATGATTTTTGATGATGATTCAGCATTAGTTATGTAAACACTAGTTATGTTGATATGTGATATAATACCAATTGAATTAGATTATCACATATTGGCATATCTTAAATATGCAGAAGTAAAGAAATTATTAGAAATAAATTACAAAGAAGAAGGAGTACAAGTATTGATAGAAATAATGAGTACTATAATAACAAATGAATATATAGATTGTGTAGATACAATAATAATGACTAATCCTCGCAATGTATTTCCAATAAAACTGTTAATTGAAATATGTGACAAAATAACAGACGAGATACAAAAAATTAAGAGACAAGATGAAAAGAAAAAGACTATAGAAA
>MDSZ01136350.1_pt1 | contig 17376 bp, 12 predicted proteins | sample 811201 | NCBI WGS metagenome assembly MDSZ01 (sample SAMN05326647, study PRJNA326480) | marine metagenome | isolation source: seawater | place: Indian Ocean: North | collected 2010
AGCTATTCCATAATCCCTAAAAGAGAGTCTTAACTCTGTAATAGTACCGTGCATCCAGCTTGCTCCACGTATGACGCGATATTCTCCTTTACTTGGTCCTAGATAATCTTTCACGGGTTCATCGCTGGGAATTTCATAGTTGTCATGGACCCACTCCGCAACGTTTCCCCCAAGATCGTAGAACCCTCGCTGATTAGCGTCATAGGTTCCGACAGGTGCCGATACAACGTAATTATCATTGTAGCCAAATATCACGCGACCGATCTTATTTGCTGCACTTCTGTCCGCATAATTTTCGAAGCGAGCAGGAGGTGGCAAAGACTTCCCCCAAGGAAATTGGAGTTGTTCGTTCGCCTCAGATTTTTCTTCGGGAAAAGTTCTGGCAGCCCACGACCACTCCGCCTCGGTAGGCAATCGATATCCAAGTGCCTCTTTGTTAACACCAACAACTTTGGAAAATTCAATATCGTAAAATGGTTCAAGATTGTCTTGGGTCGAAAGCCAGTTACAGTAGGCTGCCGCTTCGTTCCAACTTATTTGAGTGGCCGGTTGATCGTCTCCGTTTAGTGAAATTTCATCAAATTTTCCAGAATCGTGGCCGGACGCAAAAGCTCGGAACTCTGCATTTGTCACCTCTTTTTCGGATAGATAAAACAAACGGCTGAAATCCGCCTTCCGCAAAGTCTCATTTGCCCTTCGTCCGGGTTCACGCCTCGAAGCTCCCATTAGCAGTTCACTACCATTTTGTAGTCGTAGGGTTTGACCTACTTTTGTAACGATCCTCGGTTTAAGCGAAGCAATTCGAGCTTCTTCGAGGGTTAATAACCTAACTCGTAGCGTCTGGTCGACCTCCACGATAGGACTAAAATTGGTCTTATAGTCTGCGAACCCTTCTTTCTTTATCTGAATCTCATACTCATCCAAGGGTAACACCAGGTCCTTCTGGCCGAAAAAAGAGTCCAGTTTCTTTCCGTTCAAACTAACCTGCGCGTCTAGCGGCGAGGTCTCAAGTCGCAGATTGCCGGTCAACCGCGGCAGTACGATGGATCGATCGTTGAAACTTCCCTTCTTTAAGTTAAGCCGTTCTTGGAAGGGCGCATGGTCGCGAGCAAATACAAACAACCGTTGATTCGCAAGCGACGCCAAATCGACCTCTACGGGCGTAACTCCCATATAGTTTCCATCTATGGAAACAAAGGCTCCTGATGGAACGCTCGATAACCGCAGCTGAGCGTCCGCCTTTTCTAACGAGACAACTTGCAGTTTTTGATCTCTACCAGGCTCGGAAAGTATCTGTCTTCGATGGGCTTTAAAGCCCCGCAGTTGCAATTCGATTTGCCTTTCCCCAGCCAAAACTTCAACTTCCTGTGGAGTAACAACCCCCGTAGCCTGACCGTCAATCACAATCTCTGCACCCATAGGGCGACTATCAATGAAAATTTTCGACCAGTTTGGGGCCAGCTCAATCGCTATGCTCTGCAGTCGGCCTTTTCCATCGATCTCCACGGTATTTAGAGCTTCTTGGAAACGAGGGTGTCGAGCCATTAACTCGTGAACACCCGCAGGAAGACGCAGTACGAGCTCGCCGCTGATAGCTTTTGTCCATGCTTGGAGACCTTCTACCTGGAACAAAGCATCTTCGGGAGTTACCTTGATGCTTAGGAGACCGGGTGTTGGGGTTAGCTCGAAGAATAACGTTTGATTCCTTTCGTCATTCACCTCAAATTTTGAGGAAAAAGTTTCGTAGCCCTCGGCGGTGACCACGACCTCATATTCTCCGCGCCTTAAGAGGAACACGTTACCGAACTCAACGTGAAACCCACCACTTAGAGAAATTGCCTGCGGGGCGGCCGAGAAATTCATCCTCACACTTTTTGCGGTAAACAAAAACCAAAGTGTGAATAAAACTATCGCGATACTGGCCGCGAGCACAATCTGCCCGCCTGACCAACGTTTAATGGTCCTTTCGGTTTTCGAAGGCTCAAAAGGTATGGCCTCGATCGTGTGACGAGATTCGCCTTTCTCGCTCACCGGCTTATCCTCTCCTCGCAACGGATGTCGATCGGGCGCATTCCCGGCTCCACGATGACGGTTCGATATACGTCTCTGCAACCGTTCTGAATACCCCTAAACGTCTGCTCTCCGACATTCAGCTCAATGGTGGTTTGTTGAAATCGACCGAGGGAACCGACACCAGATATGGAGATTTCAGTTGCGTCGTCCGAATAAAGCGTCACCGATACGGGACTGGTGTATCGATTAAGAAGACCCTTTACCTGTGTTGTAAGCGAGCGAAAATTAGGCAGCTTTACTTTATCCGTGGTGTCAAGAAGCCTCTCTGCCGACCTAAATACGTCAGTGGCCTGAGCGAATAACTCTTCGTCCGACAGCTTTTCGGGCTGACTGACGATTATTTCCAACTGATCAGTCAATTCTTGGAGTTTCAAAGTATCTCGAATACCCTCGATCGCGAAAGTAGAGAAAGGGTGAGAATCTAAGACAGCCCTATACAGTTTAATGGCTTCACCCCACTCCTCAGAAGTGACGGCGGACACCGCAGCCTTTCGGCGATCTGCAAGAGATATGGATTCTTCCAGCTGATTTTTGTATCGCAAACCTGCTAAAACGGTCTCGTTTTCGGGCGACAGCAGTTGAGCGGACGCAAAGTATTTTTCTGCTTCATCAAGGTTTCCGCGCGCAAGCGCGTACATTCCAAAGCCGATGTCCCTTTTTAGAAGTTGCTCAGATCGTTTTTGGTCGGCTCTGTCAAAAAATTGATCCAAACCATCTGTTAGCGGGTCTAAGTCTGCTATTTTCCTATATACCGACAAGGCCTCTGAGTATCGATCAGCAAGCTCAAAATTTCTGGCGTCCCGTAGTGCTTCTGCCACGTCAGGCAAGACTTTCACTCTCTTGCTTAATTTCTCAAGCGAATCAGGCTGAGCGCTTAACTCAACAGCTTCAGCAAGCAATCGGTTTGCTCGCTCGACAGCCAGCGAGTCGATACTTTTTTCGAGCTCATCCGAAAGTTCAGCCAATCTTTGTTTCCCCTGGCCGGTTGCTGTTTCAACGATTTCTAAGGCGGTCAAATAGCGCTCGCTTGCTCCGGCGAAGTCATTTTCAAGAAACAGCTCGTCGCCCCTTAATGCAATGTCTTGCGCGTCCGCTAGTTCTGAGAGTGAGAGGACCTCGACATTTATGATTTTCTGAAGCGCTTGATTAGCCTCAACAAAAGAAGATAGGGATTGCTCAGCAAGATTCTTCGATTTTTCGAAGTTTGAGGAAGCGAATGGCGCAAGGAGTTCGCCATTCGCTCGAACCTGAGATTCCGGACCACTGTTTTGCTGGGCCTGAATTGTGTCTAGGGGCGTTAGTTTTTGAGGGGAGACTTGATACGAAAAGTACAGAACAAGCGCGCTGACAGCTAGAACTGCCACTGATAAGCCAGCAAGCAACAGTCTCGTGCGAATGTCTAGTTTGTCAAGAAAAGACTGGCCCCTGCCCGTCCCTGAATATTCAGGTTCGCTCAGCTTCGGCGTGACTAATGTGATTGGCCTTCGTGCAGTGTCTTGACTACTCATCTTTGCCATGCGTCCTTATCGTCGCTTAGCGCTAAAAGTCGTTCGGCTAAGGACTGATGCTCCGGTGCTCCGCCTCTGGTCGTGCATCCGCGTCGAGAAAAGTGTCGCTGCCCCACTCCTCCAGATAAATTTTTTTGAGAACCTTGCGCAATTCTGCGTATTGCTCGTCCAGCGTCCCGTTGAGTCTTATTGTTTCATTTTCCAAATCCAGGGTCGTAGGCAAAAGTTCGTCCTCCGCCGCACTTCCTATTTCTCTAAGCTTGTCTGCGTACTGCGCGGCCTCTTGCCGCTTTTGCAGTCCTTTCATAATCAAAGTCGCTCCGCCTGCAACGCCGGCAACGCCACCTGCGTCGACGAAAGCATTATCGCTTTCGTAGATAGCTGCAACGCTACCTGCAATGGCTGCTGTTCCCGCAAGGAGGCGGCGACGGGCCTGTTGCCTTAGCTTTTTGTACTCAATCGCGTCGTTGTAACTAGCTTTCCTCCAAGCATCGTAAACCGGAGAAATTTGAGACTGGAAGTTTTTATAGTGTCCGTCCATGGTATCGATAAACAAGTATTCTCGTTCCTTCACTTTTTGCACTTGTACGAAAAGCGGGTCCGTCTCTGCAGGCAATCTATTAAGAGAGTAGCGTCCCCCAGTGCTCGTTAGCGCGCTAGCAAAAGCTTCTGGCGCAAAGGTTGCCGCGAATCTGACTTCTGATGTAGAGCGAATTCGCCGGAGATCTTCTCCGTCTAAGTTTTTTCTATATGCGAGCAAATCATCTGCGAACCTCCTATAGAGACCCTGAAACGCATCTACCCCAGGCGGCAAACCCTCCTGATAGCCATATTTGCTCGCCAATTCTCGGTAATTCCTTGAAAACCACTCCAATCCGGTTGCATCGGTAACGGTAAATTCAACCGCTAGCTCCTCTCCGGTCGAGGAAAGTATTTTCCCTTCAACCAGCAGATCTACCGCATCGCTCTCTCTTGGCAACATCCTTACCGCACCCCAGTTGCCCGAGGACTCAAGCATGTTCTTTACCAAATAAGCGATGTAGCTCGACTCTGCTTGCCGTATCTCTGGTAAGACGATCTGCTCTATGCGCTCGTCGTAATCTTCGGGTACATTCGCAGAAAGTGCCTTTATTCCGATGTCTAAGAGTTCAGCTTCTTGTTGGACTCCCTGATACCGATCTGGTGGACTCAAATCCATGGTTCGAACGGTTTCAGTAACGCAACCAGGACATAAGGTCACGACAAAAAGATAGGCGAAGCATTTTTGCATGACGAGTTTCATAGTCGTCGTTAATCGCTCCCGAAAAATTGACTAAGGGTTTTCGAGCTCACCTACGCCCCACTATTCTTGTAGCGCTCAAACTCTTTCCAAAGCTTCTCCCTTAACTCAGGATCCGATTCTTGCATTGCGGCCTCGCGCAATTGCCTCGCGATAATATCGTCGTCCCTAGCATCTCGCAGCTTGGGAGAGGCTTCAGATGCGCCACTCGCAGCCTTCGGGGAAAGAGGGACTGCAGAATCAACAACCTTTACCATAGTGGCCGTTTCAGCCTCATCGCCGGATTTTGTGGTGCCGCTCTGTGTGCGTCCTAGCGGGCGAGAATTAGTGCGATTTTTGCTGATCACCTCCCTCTCAGCCAAAATATCTCCATCGATATCTTTCAATATTCCGTTAAGTTCTCTGTCGTTGGACGAACTCGTTTCTCGAGCATCGTTTTTTTGTCGCGAAGAAGCCGCACTTACACCCTCTTTCTGACGAGCTCTCTTTGTCGTTGTGTTACTAGTCTGCCAACCAATGTCGTCAGCGGTCGAGCCGCGTTTGCCGACTTGATTCAGCCAATCGTCTTCTACATCCTCCAGGCCGCTCGGCGCATTTTGTTGGCCATTGTTGCTCCTCCTTGTCTTACTGGCTTGCGACCCTGCTTCGGGTTGACCTTGTTGCTCACTCGATGAACTGGCGCCTTTCTTTTTACTGCCGCTTGGATTTGACTGGGAGCTCGATGGTGCCGATGGCTGGGATGAGCTTTGACTTGTTTGAGGAGGAGGAGTTTGTGTCGGACTTGGCATCCTCGTTATCGGAGCACACGCCTGCGCAAGAAAGACAAGGTAAATGATGACCAGGTTTTTAGCCGTTCGAGGAAAGAGGATTGACGTCATGATAAAGTCCAGGGCTGTCGTTTGGTTACTTGCAAGTAAGTAGGCTCAGAAACCACCGCTGATGCGTCAGGCAAAGATGCAGCACCATCTTCATCGACGTTCTTATCTTCTACGCCCTGACTTTCGTCCTTTTCTCTTTCAGAGCGACTGGGAAAAAAAGGGTATTGGTAGAGATACTCGAAATTTTCGAATGCCACGGGCGCTCCATCCATTAACGCTGGTCGAAACACAGCGTCACGAATGCTTTTTCGAACTCTGAAAACCATATTCGATCCTGGAGAGGTCGAGACAGTTTTTATTTTTCTAACTCTACCGTTGGATCTAACATCAAAAGACAGCTTCACAAAGCCGACCTCCTGTGGAAGGCGATCTTCCTCGGGGGGTGCTTTCGCGGGAATGATTTTCGGACTGAGTAAAAGCACTGGTTCGTTCGTTGAAGACGATTGTGATTCGGGCAACACCTGTTGGACTTCATGTGCTCGCGTGTAGAGTTTTGCCGCGCTCTGCGGTTTCTCAAAAATCAGCTGCCAATCAGCCAGTTGGACTATAGCCTCTCGCAAATTCTGCGCCGCAAGAACAAACTCCGGATCGCGTTTTTGATCCTCAAATTTTTCCGTCGGAGCAGCGAGTGCAGCCTCATCGACCAATTTCGGACCTACAGGGGTTTCAGATTCCGATTCATCATCTGAATGCAACGGCAGTGCCTCTAAAGCCGCACTCTTTGCTTTTAATGCCTCAAAAACATCAAACTTTTTTTGACGTATAGATAATGCCTGTTCCAAAGCTTTCTTACCGATGACGAAATGTTGATCGCTAATTGCCGCGTTAATTTCATACTGACGGTATATATCGGTCGTACTCCGGCTCGGCACAACTGCCAAATCAAGACGCGCATCTGACCTATTTACACTCGCGGGAAAGTGCTCGTTCAAATGCGTTTTTGCTAGGCCGAAAAGAAATGGCACTGCGAGCTCTTCATCCACATCGACGTTATTTGCAAGCTCGCGTAGTCCACGACCATACATTTCTCGCGCCGCTAAGTGATTGCCCACGATTTCGTAGTTTTCGGCAAGCCGTGCCAATGGTCTTAAAATGGAAAGCGGATCTTCACTTTTATTCCTTTCCGCCACCTCAAGGGCATACTCCTCTCGGTCTATCCATTTGTCATAATTTCCAACAGCACGATAGCTCGTCGCTTGTTCGTAAACATTTTCTATCTGTGTGCCAGTGAAAAGACCTCTTTGAACTCGCGCTATGTGGATCGCTTCATCGAAGGCCACAATTGCGCTTTGGTGGTCGCCTAGGGACGCGAGAGCTTTACCGCGCAGAGCTAAGGGTTCAATCAACTCTGTACTGTCACGGCCAAATTGGTCTGTGAGGCTCTGCAAAACATCGTCCAATTGCGGAATAACTTCGGCAGCCTCACCACGATTGATGCTTTCGGTCACAGCCTGCACAAAAGAAGTGGGGCCGACTTGTGCATGAGCGGCCGATATGAAAGTTGAGACAAAGGCACACATTAGGCCAAATAAAATCATCACAGCGCACCGCTGCGAGACAAGATTAGGTCTTATCATCTGCTTCATGTAATCAACGCTCAGCGACTAACGAATCTTCCTTTGAAGCTTTTCCCTCTAAACGGAGAGTGTCAAGAAAATCAGAGAGCTCTGATCGTGTAATTCAGCGACAGACGTTCGCCCTCTATTATCCTGGCTCCAGCCCAATGATCGATTCGTTTAATCATCTGCTGGAACAATCAGGAATAGGAAGTCGAAAAACGTAGTTCTTCTTCCAGATAACTCTGTTTTCTTTCTTGCGTGCGGGTCAATTCTGTACTGATCAAAAGAACCACTGATTACTCACTGGGGCAAGCTTGCGACCACACGCCGTTTTAAGACGATATCAGGCTCGCACCCGAGATTCGCGTCAGTTACGATTCTTGGTCGTGGATTAGTCTTAACCATTTGTCCGACATTTTTACCGTGTACACTACGACCTAAAGATGCGCACTACTTTCGAATAACAAACGCCGAGAGCGCACCGTGCTCGACCGGGAGCAAGTAGCCCTAATCATGTCCAATTGTAGACCGCGACTAACACTGTTCATCGTTATCATCGCCACGAGTCTTGCGATACCCGTAAGCGCTGACAGCTCCAGGTTTTCAGGCTCCTGGCAACTCAATGCCACTGAATCTGATGTTTTACGGGAAGATCTAGACGAGCGCACTAGCTTGATCAACAAACCCGGCAAACTCAGCGGATCAATCATGGGAATGCCACTTCCGGGTGGCAAACCAAAAAATCGATCTCATTCTCCGCTAACAGCGAAAGATCCTGCTGTTCTTCGAGTGAGGTTTATGAAAATCGATATTGTCTCAGATGCCGTGCAACTAACCTTTCCTGAGCTTTCAGGCTTCGAAGCGTCGGATAATATGGTAATCGGAGAATTTAGGGGACGAAAAACCTCGTTTTCCTCTAATAGAATCCGTCAAAGTTATAAAACGACGGAACGGCGGGTCAAAAAACTCTTTTCAATTCGATCTGATGGCAGGCTGCTTGTTCAAGTAGAAATCAAACCTAGGGGCGCGAAGAAAAGAGTATTAAGTCGCGTTTTTGACAAAGTTTGAAACGAGAGTCTGCGCTAGGGCTTCAACGTCATTCTAGTTGGGTTTTTTGGCCTAAAATTTAGATTTGAAAGCCATCAAATATTGTTGCCCACCGGCCATAAATTCCGCATCTTTATCCGATGACTATTTTAAGCTACTTAATCTACGCTCCGCTGCAAATCCTCGCGATTCCTGGTGCAATTGTCGGCGCATTGCTCACGGCTTATAAGCAAATTCTCGTCAGTAAGCGCCTTGGAGTATCTCAGACTGCGATCGAAATCATTAACGGCAGATGGACCTTGCATGTTTTTGGCTTGCGTAAAGACGACGCTACAGCGGCGCTGATGTCAGTCCTACCAAATACATCGAAGCTCGGCCTATGGTTGGTGTTATGGCCACTATGGATACAGGCACGGATCGCTGGGAAATCTTTACTTTACCCCAGAATTCCGAATGCCGGCGATGAGACTATCGCTGATATGGTACCCGCGCGAACGACATACTTTGACGCGATTATTGCGAGAGCAATCAAAGATGTAGACCAGTTTGTTCTGTTGGGGGCAGGATACGACACGCGCTGTTATGGCGCGCTCGAGAGCAGCGGCGTTACATTTTTTGAAGTTGACCAAGCCGCTGTCCAGGACCACAAGCGCATGATGATTGATGTTGCGGGAATTCGCTGCGAGCAGGTGAATTTTGTCCCCATCGATTTCAACAAAGACAATCTTTTTAGCCGGCTAACCGAGGCAGGCCTAGACACTTCGCGCAAAACACTTTTTCTATGGGAAGGTGTATCGCTGTATCTTTCCCCCGAGCAAGTTACCTCTACCCTAGAGATAGTGAAACAGAAGGCCGCCGCCTCCAGCATCATCGTGGCCGACCTGTATGCGGAACGACTAATCAAAAGTCTTGGCAAGGTCAGCGCGAACCAGAAAATTCTTGAGATGACAGGGGAAACGCTTGAATTTGGCCTTCCTTTCGCTAGCGACTGGCGGGCCGTGCTCTCTGAATTTATAGCAGCGAGATCCCTCAAGCAGGGAGAGACCCACTTTTTGGGCGAGAACAACAAAGCAGGTCCTTATGCGGCAGTTGTAGAAATGATCTGTTGAGAAGCGAATCCCCTTTACCCCAGATCTAGTCGCTAGAGTTATTAGAAAGACACCAATCGGCTTGACAGATTCAGTCGGAGGTCGCATCCCATATTGTGCTAGATTTGGAAAGTCACCATTTCTTGCAGCATCTTCATCTATCGAAAGTTGAAACTATGATCAAAAAAACTGCTTTTCGTATTACTTTGGCAATTGCCTTAGCAATCTCACCCATCGTCAATTTGTTAGGCCAGAGTAACCAAATGATCGGACATGAGCACCCTTACGTTTTTCATTTGGTTCAGGCTGATCTGTGGCATGCGACATTGGCCGAACAGGGCAGCATATACTACCCACCAACGTACGACGTCGACGGCTTTACACATGGAACTGCAAACCCAGAAAAGTTGCTAGTAGTAGCTAATCACTTTTACTCAGAGGTCCGGGGAGACTGGCTGTGCTTACGTATGACCGTCGAAAGTCTGCAAGAGTCTGGCGTTGATACCATCTTCGAAGGTACAGCCCCCGTCGGTGACAAACCCGCGGATTTTGAAGGGTCCGATAGTGAACTGTATCCGCATATCTTGGGCGGGATCTCACCAAGTGCTGTTTTAGCTGCGCACAAAGTTGTGCGGACCGAGGATGGTCAATTTATTCAAATCGAAGGTGTCACCGATTCGCCCTAAGCCAAGCCGAGAGCATCACCTGGCCCGCTGTAGAGCCCGAACCGTACCGCAAAGCTGCTACTTAGGGGAGAGTTTAAGCAAGCGCCCTTTGCTACTGCCACGCTCATCTTCAAGGGCCCAGAGCGCTCCTTGAGGCCCTTCCAATACACTGCGTATTCGGGTGTCCATGTCATAGCGTTCAACCTCTTTAGCAGCAGCGCCGTCTATCTCAATACGCACAATCACTTTCGCACCAAGGCCTGCCGCAAGGGCATTACCTTGCCAATCTTCGAACTGAGTGCCTTTCACGAAAGAGAGATGGCTTGGCGATATGGCCGGCACCCAGCTGATCTTCGGGGCCTCAAACTCCGGCCGAGTGCTGTGGTCTGGAATGGGACGTCGGTCATAGTGATCGCCATCGGAAACTTCCGGGTAGCCATAATTCTCCCCCTTGCGAATCAGGTTTAGTTCATCGCCATGCAGAGGCCCCATCTCAATCACCCATAGTCTACCCTGGGAGTCTTGAGCAATGCCAAGCGGGTTGCGATGCCCAAGAGACCAGACCTCGCCGTACACCCCAATTCGGTCTACCAGCGGTGAGTCAGTTCTGTAGTCAACAAAGGGATTATCAGGAGGCACCGTGCCATCGTCGTTTAATCGCAGCACCTTGCCCAGATTGCTTTGCATATCCTGGGCCGGTGTGAACTTTTGGCGATCGCCTGAGGTAATCCATAAATACCCCTCGTCATCGAACATCAGCCGATGACCGTAATGACCGTAACCCACCATCTTCGGGTATTGGCGCCAAAGTACTTCGAAGCCTGCGATTGAAGGACGGCTGCCCGCAAGGTCGATACGACCGCGGCCCACCGCTGCACCCCGGGTACCATCGGGCGCAGATTCAACGTAACTCAGGTAAACCATCCCATTAGTCACAAAATCCGGGTGCAAGGCAACATCACCCATCCCACCCTGACCGCCATAGCCGACATCTGGCAGTCCACTCACGGCTCGCTTGTTGCCTTCTTTATCCACCACCAGCAGCCTGCCTTTCTTCTCGGTCACCAACATCTGACCATCGGGTAAAAAAACCATGGCCCAGGGTTCATCGAATGAAGTGACCGCTTCAATTTTGAAGGGTAAATCCTGAGTGGCTTGCGCGTTAAAAGACGCTGATAAAAGCAGCGTCAGCGCTAATACGTACCTTAATGCTGTAATAATCATCGCTGTCTTAACCATCACTTTCGTTGCACTATTTATTGAGACTTCCTTGAGGCGCGGCCCCCAAGTTGTTCGTCAGATTAAGACATGGTGCGTGAACGAAATGCATAGAGATAGATGGTCGAAGCATTGGCGTTGGACCAGGTGAGTGATGCAAGTCCGAACTTGCGATAAGCTCCTGTAATGCGTGGATTTTCTCAAGCTGCAGACAACAACAAGGCTGCTATCTTAGAAGTGCTTGCCGAGCAGCTGCCCCGCCAAGCTAGACTGATCGAGATTGGCAGCGGCGCGGGCCAACACGCAATTCACATGGCCGCCACGCTGAATCACGTTCTTTGGCAGCCCACCGATGTCGCCACTGTGCTGCCAATGTTAACGAGCAACATCTCCGAATACGGTGCCGCTAATATCCTAAGTCCCACTGCCCTCGATTTGGCCACCCAAGAGTGGCCCGCTCAAACCTATGACGTCGTCTACTCCGCCAACGTTATGCACATTGTGAGTACAGAACTAGGTGAAAATCTAATTCGTGGCGCGGCAAAAATGCTAACCGCAGATGGAATGCTCGCGCTTTATGGCCCTTTCAAATACGAGGGGAATTTCACGAGTTCCTCCAACGCGGACTTTGACCTATGGCTAAAAGCACGCGACGAGCAGAGTGGTATCCGAGATTTCGAGTGGGTTCATGATCTCGCCGCTCGGTCCGGCCTTCAATTGTTGTTGGACCAGCGGATGCCGGCCAACAATCAGACACTCATCTTTAAAGTTTCGGCAAAATAGTTTTCGCATCGGTTCCAAACTCTCCGATCAGGATGACAACACCGCCAAAACCTGACCCCCTGAAACCGTTTGTCCTTCGATCACTAGCCAAGTAATCGTTCCAGCACTAGCCGCAGTCACCGGCACTTCAGTTTTCATGGATTCGAGAACGGCAATTTCTTGACCCTCTTCCACAGCTTCGTTGTCCGCAATGAGCACTTTCCAAACAGATGCACTAATTGGACTGGTAATTTCTTCCCCTTCCAGTTGACTCGCACTGAAAGCGGGAGCGTTCGTAACCTGGGAACTAATGAATGTGAGACTTCCTGATGCTTTCCAACGCTCAAGTTCATCGGCAAAAGCCCGCTGCCGCGTTTGGTTAAATGCGCCGATTTCTGCGGCATTTTGCGCGAGCTCTTCCTGATAGAGACCCAGATCCAATTGTGTCGTCTGAGTTTCTGGAAAATAGGCATCTGATGCACAGGCTTCGCGGATTTCCAGTAACTCTTGGGCGTCGACTTCTTGATAGCAAATTTGGTCGAAATTGCGAAGCAGCCAACATTCGTTCCCGAGGTCACCAAAACCCTGATTGCGCCATACCGGGATGGTCCGACCAACGAACTGATAACCCCCAGGGCCCTCCATGCCATAGATACACATATAGGAACCGCCAATACCCACAGACCCTTCGGCAGTCCAAGTGCGGGCAGGATTGTATTTGGTCGTCACTAGGCGGTGACTGGGGTCAACTGGCGTCGCCAGGGGCGCACCGAGATAGACATCGCCAAGACCCAGCACCAGATAGCTGGCATCAAAGATAATCTGCTTTACCTGCTCCACCGAGTCCAATCCGTTTATCCGACGAATAAATTCGATATTATCGGGGCACCAGGGCGCGTCAGGACGAACATTCTTCGTATAGCGCGCAATCGCCTCATGACAAGCAGGGTCGTCCCAGGACAATGGCAACCGAACAATTCGCGAAGGAACTTTGGTGCTGCGATTAGTCCGGGCCTGCTCCAAAAGTGGCTCTAGGGCTGGCACTATGGTGTTGTGAGCCCATCGCGTTGTATCGAATCGCAGTAGCAGCGAACGCACGCCGGGGATCATTTCCTCGACCCCAGGCAAACCACTATCAATGACGATCTTGGCAAAGTCACCGATAAGCACCCGGCAACCCACATCAATAATCGCCTCACCGAATTCCAGCAGCACCCACTCTTGGCCTGCCTGCCGGATTTTTACATCGTTGGCTTGGTATAACACGATCTTCGCTGCAGCGCTTTCTTTCACTCGGTTGAGGCTTGGCACTACGACCAATTTTTGTCGTGCATCTTCTAGCCACTGTGCCTGAGCCTCACTGATTTTAGCGGCCTGGTGCTGATCAACTAACTGGAGCTGCACCTCATCGCCGGGCACCAGTTGGCCAAGTTTCCAGCGATCGGCATTGATCACCACAGCTGGACAAACAAAACCACCGAGGGAAGGTCCATCGGGGCCCAGAATGACCGGCATATCACCGGTGAAATCCATCGCGCCAAAGACATAGGCTGAGTCATGAATATTTGATGGATGCAGGCCAGCTTCACCCCCGTCTTCACGCGCCCACTCTGGAGTTGGGCCGTTGAGTCGAATACCCGTGCGATTAGAGTTGTGATCAATCTTCCAGCGAATACTAAATAACTTCTCTATCCAGTCCTCGGTGAAGAAGTCAGGGGCCGCATGTGGACCAAGTAGGACCCTGAGATTGTGACGATCGTGCAATGGCGTTTGTTCCCGCTCCTCGACGCCCGCCGGCATCCCAGACTGTTTCACCCTATGCCATCGCAGCACATCTAGCGGACGCAGCGCGCGTCCCTGGTGACCGCCGAATTTACCGAGTACAAAGGTCGCCGGCGAACCAAGAAAATCTGGGAGATCCAATCCACCCTCGAACAGCAGATAGGCGCGAAGTCCTTCTTCCATCGCGTCAATACAAAGCACCTGACCCGATGCAACCGCAAACACCTGACCGCGTTTAATGGGCTGTTCGTCCAGGGTAGCCTGCAACCTGGCACCGGTCAGAACACAGCGAGTGGAGCCACGAAATCGTATTTTTGCACCGGCGAGCACCATTTCGAGACCGGCAGCGCCCAAGGGGTTATCGAGCAGGCGGTTACCCAGCTGAAACGATAAGTCGTCCATGGGACCAGATGGTGGCACACCCACATCCCAATAACCTTGCCGGCCTGGATAAGACTGCACGGTCATCTCCAGACCCGGACGTATCACCTCCAACTCGTTTGGCTGGTAAGACAGGGCTGCAAGCAACTTAGTATCTATATTGCCCGCACGAAAAAGGTTGCAGTCGAGTGCTTGCTGCAGAAGGGAGATATTGGTGGTCGTGCCGTAGATCTTGGTCTCAGCGAGTGTGGCCAATAGTCCATCTATTGCCTGAGAACGGCTTTCACCGAAACTCATAATGTTTGCAAGCAGAGGATCAAACCAGTGCGAAACCAAACTGCGCTGTCCAACCCAGCTATCAATGCGCCCAACATCCGGGTAGTTCACGTCGACCTCACCGGGCGTAGGTTTGTAATTGTCATAAGGATCTTCGGCGTAAAGTCTTACCTGCACAGCAGCACCGGATGGCTTCAGCTCCGCCTCAAGCGCACGGCAGCTAGGCAAGTCCTTAGCGGCTAGTCGAATCATCCATTCAACAATATCAACCCCATAAACTAGTTCGGTAACACCGTGCTCGACCTGCAGTCGAGTATTCACCTCTAAAAAGTAATACTCCTGAGCATCTGCGTCGTAGAGAAATTCTATAGTGCCCGCGCTGGCGTAGTTAACCGAGGCCGCCAAAGAGCGTGCACGATTGTGCATAGACTGCCGGATATTCTCCGGCAAATTCGGCGCCGGGCATTCTTCAACAAGCTTTTGATTGCGACGCTGCAGCGAGCAGTCGCGGTCCCCAAGAATGATGACCTCCCCCTCACCGTCACCGAATAGCTGTACCTCTACATGTCGCGCATTAGTGATGCACTTTTCCAGGAACACACCCGGACTGGTAAAATTGCTCTTCGCTAGGGCGGTCACGGACTCAAAAGCCGCTTCCAAGTCTTTAACCGAATCGCAGCGTTGCATGCCGATGCCACCGCCGCCCGCAGTGCTTTTCAGAAGCAGCGGAAAACCCACCTCTTTAGCGGCCGAGACCGCTGCGGCCAGGTCGGGCAAAATACTTGTGCCTTCTAAAATTGGCACCCCCTCAGTTTGGGCTAGGGCACGTGCCTCGTGTTTGAGGCCAAAAACGTTGATCACTTCGGGGGAAGGTCCAAGAAAGGCCAATCCCGATGCTGCCACCTTGCTAGCAAAATCTGCGTTCTCGCTCAGGAATCCGTAACCCGGATGAATCGCGTCGGCTTTAGCCTGATCAGCAATTGCGAGGATTTGCGCTACGTCCAGATAGGTTTCGGCTACCGAATTACCGACTAAATCGTATACCTCATCAAAAAACTCAAAGTAACGACCGTCTTTTTCAGCCTTTGTCCGGAGAGCTATGCTGGTTATTCCCATACGCTGTAGTGTGCGAGCGATTCGAACCGCAGCCACGCCACGGTTCGCTACCAGAATTTTCGTGAACAAGTTACTGCAGCCTCATCTCAACCTGAACAGGAGTGGGGTTATAGCCATTGCATGGGTTGTTCAATTGGGGGCAATTGGAGATCAAAATCGCTAAATTTACGTGAGCAAGTATTTCGACATATTTGCCTGGGCCGCTGACACCATCTTCAAAAGTCAGCTTGCCCTCTGGAGTTACCGGCACATTCATGAAGAAGTTCACGTTATGAGATAGATCCGACTTCGTCAGCTGCAAATCAGCGAACTGGTTATTTAGGGCAAGTAGCCAACTGTCGCGACAGGAATGCATGGTTCTTTTGTCCAGCGCATACCGGACCGTGTTGCTCTCTGCAGCGCATGCGCCCCCTAGGGTATCGTGGCGACCGCATGTATCTTCAACGATTTCCGCTAAGGCATCGCCACTTTCCGACCTTAGAACCGTACCCGTTGTTAGATATAGAGAACGCTGGGCCTGGACGGTCTGCATGGCACTGTAGCGCTCAGCAAAGTTGTCCGCATTGAAAAACAGAGTATCTACAGCCTGGTTCCCATGTGCATCGGTAAGTCGAATGATCCGATCCTTGGGCAGCACACCTAGCCAGTAGCCGCCAGCAGGAATTGTCCTTGGCGTCTCATCCTGCATCATCAATTTATTCACTGGTGACAAGCTATCTTCCAAGATAATAGAGCTCCGTATTGGTGAAACCGCGGGTATTTTCCTCGCAGCTGTTACGGCAAAAATCGTCATCGCTCACGGGTGGTGACTCGCTGAGGGCCATTTGAACCTCTGTCTCAGGATAATCGGGTGAGTCATTGAAGGGATGAGGACAAGTGTGACAAACGACAATGCTGTCCATTTCAAAGCGCAACCGGACCTTAGTACCTGGTTCGTATCCTGGGGCGAGGGATAGATTGCCCTGGGCATCCGCATCTACTCGAGAAAACCAGTTCATATTGGCAACTAGGTCGCGTTGACCAAGTCCGTACTTACCAAGCTCAATCAAAAAACTATCCTGGCCATTGCGGACGTAGTCGTTTAGCGCCTTTTGATAATTGTCTTTTGACCAAGGCTTGGTTGCCAACAAGGCCTCAGTACACGTGCCACTGGTCGCATCGTGCCACCCGGCATCATCATCAATCACGGAACACAGGATGCGCCCCATATCGGTGTAAAGACAGTTTCCTAAAGTGATTTTGAACGTGTGCTGGCACTTCAAGGAGTCGGGCAAGTTCAATCGCTCGGTCGTGTTTTCCGCGTTGTAGATCAGCATCCCTACATTGCTGCCTCCAGACAGATCCGTCAGCTCCAGAGCAACTCCCTTCCTAACCGTCATGGACCAGTGTCGTCCGCCTGGAATGCTCTCGATGTATTCTCTTATCATGGGGTACTGGCACCTTCCCTAACTCGAAAGCTTGTGATCAAGCGATTTCGTTAGAAGAGTGATTTGATAGCGGGTTAGCGCAAAAGTTAGCACAAGTGGTGAAGCGATTAATAGGATTAGTGGGAGAAAGCGGTGGGCGTACTCGCCAAACTCACCCTCGGTCTCTTGTGCACCTTCGCCCCGAGCGCCTTATCGCATGCGTCGTGCCAATTGCGATTTTGGAAGAAAGCGCCTGTGCCGGGTCCGCCAGAGTTGGCACAACATTAGCAAAGAGTGGAGTCGAATCACTGCAAAGCGCTTAGAAAAACTCAAAAGAT
>MDSZ01128891.1_pt1 | contig 17374 bp, 14 predicted proteins | sample 811201 | NCBI WGS metagenome assembly MDSZ01 (sample SAMN05326647, study PRJNA326480) | marine metagenome | isolation source: seawater | place: Indian Ocean: North | collected 2010
AGTTTCGGGAATGTATCTTGTAATTATAATTGAACTCATCAAAGATACTAATATCAAATAAATATTTTCTGAAATAATACCAAAAAGCAGAATAGAACCTACTCGAATTATATCTGGCGGTAGATTATCCAAAGCTTCACCTGTTTTATAAACTGTGTCGTTGATTCTTGATAAAGTTCCATCTACAAAGTCTATAAATAAAACTAAACACATAAGAACATACCCGAAAATGGCATGATATATTGATAAATTAACGATTCCCTCAAATAAAAAGAAAAAAGAAAAAGAAGCTAAAAAAATTGATGAAATAGTGAGAGCATTAGCTGTAAATCCTAAAATATAAAGAAAATAAGCTACTCTCAAAGCAATGAATTTCACTAAGTTAGTGAAAAATCCAAAATGTTTTCTTTCAAATGTTGTTTTATAAGGAAAGGTTTTTTCTAAAAAAGTATCTAAAGATACCTTTTTAAAATTAGGCAAAGCACCATAAAAAGACCCAAGACCATAAGTAAAATGAATTACAAAAAAAGTAAAAAATAAATAAGGAAAAAGAAAGATATTATTATTTTTTAAAGCCAGAAATAAACTAAATAAAAGGTTTGTAAGAAAATATATAAATATGGGAATAAGGTACAAAAAATCAAAAAATGTTGGAAGATTTTTTATGCTGGATGTAACAAAAAAAATAGGAATTGAAAAAAGATATAAAAAAAATAAAAAAGGTACAAAATGCCTTATTTTATGAAAAGAATCCTTACCTCTATACTTGTTTGTAACAATTTTTCCATTATCAAATTGTTGAGAAAATAAATTTCTTAGATTTGATCTAGAATAATATGTAGAACTTATTTCTGGATCGAGAATGATCTTTTTGTTATTTTTTAAGATTCTTTTATTAAACTCTAAATCTTCATTTCTTGGTTCATTTTCATCAAAAAAACCAATTTCATCGAAAAGATCTCTTCTAAAACATCCAAATGGAACTGTGTCAACATATTGCCTTTTTTTTGGTTTAAAGATTCTAAATCTAGATATTCCAACGCCAAAAATACTAGATAAGCATAATGAAACAGCTTTAGAAAACAATGAATCAACAGAAGGTTTTGTGTCAATATAACCTCCAACGTTTGCAATGTCTTCATCTGATGTTTCTAAAATTTCTATGCACCTATTAATATAGTTTTTTGAATACTCAGCATGCGCATCCAACCTAACGATGAATTTTCCATAAGAATCTTTTATTGCGATATTTAATGCAGAAGGAGTAATTTTGTTTGGATTGTGAAGTAACCTTATAAAATTATATTTAGAAGAAATACTTTTTACTATTTCAATTGTATTATCTGTACTTCCTCCATCAACAATTAGAATCTCCATATTTTCCAAATCGTCATTATTTTTGATAATAGATTCAACACAAGTTTCAATAAATCTCTCTTCATTAAGAACAGGTATTATTATCGAGGCTTTAAGTTTTTGTTCTTTTTGCATTTTTAAAAAGGAGAAGTTACCTGATCTCTATAAGCAGAAGACTCAATATACTTATGACCTAAAACAAATTTACTAATTGCGTTTCTTGCTGCAGGGATTTTACTTAACACCAACTTTAAATGACTAGGTAAAGGAATACTATGTTTTACCTCCAGAATCTGCAGATTATCTTCAAAAATTGGAATTGATGGACTTACAAGATTCATTAAATCTATTTCAGAATTATAGGTTCGAAGATTTAAATCAAATGTAATCCTGATATTACCATAGGGTAAAAAGTAAGCTTCTCTGTCATACTCAACAATGACCTTTGGTTTGTATCCATTTGAGATTAATTTAGCATAGGACATTTTCAAGAAATCATTTTTACTTTCTAAAAGATATTTATAATTTCCTTTTAAAATCTGATCGACCTCCTCTCTAGGAATAATTGCAGAAGTCTTATTTATTGCTGTTTCAACACGTCTTTTTGATTCAAACTTAACTAAACTATCTTTATGGTCATAGACTCTTAATCTAAATTTTTCTCTAGACTTTAGTCCATCAACCTTATCTTCAAAGTCATCTTCATTTGGAGTATCAAAATAAAGACTTGTTATCGTATATTGACTATTTTTGGTATCAGCATTTTCATCTAATTCCATTATTTCTTTTAAATAAGACCTTAACTCAGCAACAGAAGACGTTGTTACATAAAATTTAAATTCTTGTCTTATTAGATTGTCAATTCGTTGCATACATACCTTTCATTTCTTCCTCTGAGCTAAGTTTTATCGAATCGATTTTATTTTTTAAACTGTTTTCAACTATTCTGTTGATGTCAATACTTTCAATATATAGAGATGGGGGGTCATAAAATCTTTTTTTAATATAAAGACTGAAATCTGTTTTGTTATCGCTAAACCTATTTCTTAAAGAAAAGCCTTTAGAGCCATCTTTTAATGTAATTGCACTTTGATTATTATCAAATTTATTTTCAATAATAAAAGCTTTTGACTCTTCCCCAATACTAAGAGCTTTATCTACAAACCCAGAAAATTTATTTTTAGAAATGGTTATTTTTGAACCACTCAAATCTAATCCATCTCCATTAAAATTTATTTCAAAATCAACTCCATCTTTTTCAAAAATAAATAAATTATTTTTTACTTCTCCGGTACAAAAATCTAGATCTATTTGATCGGCAAAATTATTTTTAAAGGTAGAGTTCTGTATTAAAACCTTACTATCTCTAATATTAATTCCATCATCTGAGTTACTGCCTTCAATAAGAGAGTCAAGAATTTTTACATTGGCATTATGTATAGAAATTTGGCCAAGATACCTTATACCTTCTAATGAAGCTTCGGATCCTCCATTGATTTTTAAGTGATTAATTGATGCATCTATAAACTTGTCTCTCCCTATTACTGCTAAAACTCCAAATGGTTCTCCGTTGACTTTATTACTTATTGTTACGGGCTTATTTGCGGTTCCTTTAATTTCTAAATTTGACCTAACTAAAATGGATTTATCCTTTTGAACAACAAAATTTAAACCCGGAGAAAAAATAATTTTTTTATTTTTGGGGAAGATAAGGTCATTCGTAATCGTATAATTTCCTGAAAAAACAACTAACTCTTTATCAGTTAAAGAATAGTTTATATTGTTGATTTTAAGAGTCTCTATGGAATCTTCATATCTAGTTATCGAAAAGTCTTTTAAATAATTTATATAAATATTTTTATTAGATATTCTTTTTTTTGTAATTGAGTTTACAATTTCGAATTCAGAAGGTTTATCTATACCTTTTAGCTTTAATTTAGTTATTCTGTTTTTAGAAGCAAGAGTTTTAATAACTTCTAATGGTTTTAGATTAAATTCTTTTGTATATTCATTTTTTTCATCTTGAAATCTTATCTTGAATGGCACAAAGGAATCATTAAAAACAGATAAAACATCTCCTGATTCTTCTGTAGAGTTTTTCTTCTCAAAAGTTAAAAAGACTTTTCCATAAGTTAAATAATTTTCAATAGCTTGAAAATTATGATTTAAATTTTTAAAGAATTCATTTTTATAAAAATTAGCTTTTCTTAAGGAATTTTTGCTTGAGTGAAGGACATCGTAATTTTCAAAAAAAGTATTCTCAGCTTGTTGAATTATTTTGGGTTTATTTTCTAATAGACTCATCAGATGTTTATCCCTGAGATTTCTAAAATCATCATCCTGTGTTAGAAGATAAAAAAGGTTTAATGTTTGAGATTTCACGAAATAACTTTCAAACCATGAAGAATTAAAATTTTCTAAAGATTTATCTATTGGCTTCAAAGTATCTTCTATTCTAAATAAAAACTTGAATTTGCCTCTAGTCTGGTCATATATATATTTAAAATTATCACCAGTTACATGATGAGCGTTATTTACAAAAATATTTACAGCAGCAAATTTAGCCGCATAGTCAAGATCTATGAGATTCTTTAGGGCTTCGATATCTTTTTTCTCAACAGCAGCAAGTAATAATTTCAAAGCAGCCAAATTTGTGGGATGGTCTATTGAGGAACCTTTAACTTCCTTATTATTTACTAAATTATCCGAGCTTGACAGATGGGCTGTTCCATTAGAATTTTCTTTCCTATCCCAATCATCATTTGATTTAAATAAGGAATAGTTTGTTATTTTGTGAAATTTTTCAAACCACTCCTTACTATGATGTTCAACTAACATATACATACCTATATCAACATCGTTAATCTTTAAAATTACCATTTCTCCATAAGGAGCAACTAGGCCAAAGTTAGATGCGAATTTGTTAATAATTATTGTTGAAATATCTAAATCATCTTTATAAGTTATTAATGAAAATCTCCTCATGTTATTTAGGTAGTTTCCAGATTTTTTGTGCTTAATTCTCAAGGAGATTGAATTTTGTCTACTAATTGGCGATATAGAAGTTCCATGGAACTTATATTGAACTTTTTCCTCAGAACCATTCACCTTAAGCTTGGCTTTTCGCCAATAATTTAGTTCATCTTTAATGAACCCTATTTTCTTAAAGTTTTCAATTTGTTGATTTATATTTTTTAAATCAGAACCAGTTAAATACAATCTGACGATCTTAGCTTCAGGTAAAAAGCTTTCACCAATATACTTTCTTAAATCTATTTCGTTATATAGTTGGTCTGTAAAATTAATAATTTTTTCGATTCTTGGATATTTTGTTGATAGCTTTATTGCATTCGCATAGAAATCGTTGTTGTAATATAAGAAAGAGAAAGAGAAAATAAAAATAAAAGAAAGAGTTAAAAATAAAACAGAAAAATAAAAAAAACTACTTTTTCTTTTCATTATTAATGCTTTTGAGGATTAATTATCAAGAATGTTACTGTTGTAGGCTAGCAAACTTAAATCTATAAATCCTTCTAGTTCAGTTAAATTCTTAGAAAGCTCATTTTCCTTTTTTATTCTTGCCTCGGCAATTAACTCAACTTGACCATTTTTTATGTTTTTACTTTTAATAATATATTGGGATGTATTTTGATTAAGAGCTTCTAAAAAAATAGGTTCTTCATCAGCGTTGTATTTTAAGATGACTAAATATGCAATTGTTCCAAATGGTAATCTATTAAGTAAAATAATTAAAATCGAGATTACAATAGTTGCTGTTAAAGAAACTTTAATATTTGCTACTCCATTGGCTATTCCTATCGCAACTGCCCAAAACATATAGACTATATCCAAAGGGTCTTTAATTGCTGCTCTAAATCTTACGATTGACAAAGCCCCTACCATTCCCAAGGAAAGAACAAGATTCCCGCTTATAACCATTATTACCGAAGTAGTAACTAGAGAGATTAAAATTAAAGATAAATTAAAGCTTTTTTGATATAGGACACCTTGGTAACTTGTTCTATATGTCCAGGAAATTATTGCAGCACAAAGTAAGCTAGCAGTAAGGCCAACTAAAACATCTATCACGGTAAGATTAGCTCCAGAGGTTAAATTTGCAGTACTAGCGTCTAAAATATCTCTAAAAGTTAGTGTATTAGTGGTTTCCATAATTTAGTTGTCTATTATATCTCTATTAGCGCTAGTGTTATACAGACTGATTAGAGCTAATATATTTTTTAAAAATAATTATTGTCTTTTTAAGATAAATATATAAATCTGGTAAATATAAAATTAAATAAAGTAAAAATAACAAAAATAATGATTTTTTCTCATATAGCAAAATTATTGAGATAAAAATAAAAAAAGTTGGTCTCAGTAAAATTTTTAAACTGCTTTTGTAAAAATTAACTTTTTCAAAATAAAAATAAAGCCAAAAAATTCCTAGCAGATAAATATAAAAAGTAGCTATTGTTGATATAGCAACTCCGTATATGCCATAGCCAAACTTAATGGATAAGTAATTTAGCAAAGAAGCATTCATTAATGATATAAAAAAAATTGATAATGTGTTCATTTGTTTATTATTTGCAATCAAGTAGCTTTCTGGAAGAAAAGCTAATCCTTTCATAAAATAGGCCAATAAAAGTAATTGCATTACTAAGATACTCATTTTGTAATCTTCAAGAAAAAATTCTATAAATGGAGAAATAATGTTAATTGATATCACCACTATTGTTACAAGAATAAACTCTGTTAACCTAGTTTGATTAATCATCAAAGATGATATTTTTTCTGACGAGTAGAATTGTTTTAAAATTTTAGGAACCAATAAAAAAATAACCGAATTGAAGGCTGTCATAACTCCAAAAGACAAAAGATATCCTAAGTGGTATATCCCTAAAGTTGCTCTGTTTGAAGACACTAGCTGGTTTATCATGATCCTATCAATTGTAGTGATCATTAATGACAAAAGATTAAATAGTAAGAGTGGTATTCCTACATAAATCAATATCTTGACGATTTGAAGTTCTAATAAAAACTTAAAATTTGAAAGCTTGCCCAAGTAAAAAATTAAAACTAGAAAATTTCCTATTATGCTAATTATGAATATTGCATCTAAAGCAAAATCATCTACAAAAAAGAAAATTCCTGCTAAAACAAATAATGATGAAAAAAATTCAATTCTTACCATTTCATTTATTCGTTCATAAATTCTTAGATAGCTAAAGATAAAGCTTTTTGCTTGGTAAAGTACGCCCAAAATTAAAATATAAATTAGATACTTTGTATTCAAGATTTGAATATTAAAAAGCCCGAAATACTCTAAGGCTAAAAATATAATGAATACAACGGATATAAAAATAGTATTTATGGATTGAAAGGATATTGTGTTGTGGATAATTTTCTTAATATATTTTTGTTTATCCGTTTTACCTAGGTTTATGGATATTTCCTTTGTCATAGAAAAATAGATCCCTAAATTTGTATAGTAAAAATATTCAAGAATTATTACCAAAATTGCATACTCTCCTAAACTATTTGGTCCCAATGAAGCTACAATTATGATTGATCTTAAAAAATTAAAAATTATTACTACGTACTTAGTAATAACAAAGAAAAAACTTGCTTTAAAAAAGTTAAAAAAATCCATGGTGGTTTTCAAAAATTTTTATTTAATAATTTTTTTGATTCCTTTTTCTAGAGATGTAAAGTTTCTATTTAGAAGATATTTCATCCTTTGAACATCTGGCTGTCTCCTAGTCATATCACCTTCTTCTAATGGATCTAGATGAATTATTTTAGATTTTGAGTCAAATATTTTGATTATTGTTTCAGCTAATTGAAGAATAGTGGTTTCTTCATTATTTCCTATATTTACGATTTCGTTATTATAGATGTTATCTCTAAATGCCCTTATTGTTGCTTCGATATGATCATCAATATAACAAAATGTCCTGGTTTGAAGACCTGTTCCGTAAACTGTTATGTCTTTATTTTCTTTAGCAAGTGCTAAAAATTTTGAAACGACAAAATCTTCACTTTGTCTTTTGCCATAAGTGTTAAAAAATCTAAAAATTGTGAAATCTAAATCATGTTCTTGTTTATAAGATTTACAAAAACATTCTCCAACATTTTTTATCACTGCGTAAGGTAATCTTGAATTTAAAGGAGTCAGGTATTCTCTCTGAGGTAATTCGACCGGCTCTCCATAAACTTCTGAAGAAGACGAAAAGAATATTTTTTTTACATTAGTGTCTTTTGCTAAAAAAAAGATATTCTCAAATCCACGTAAATCATTTAAGACCTCTATTGGATTATTTATCGTACGATCAACACCAACTAGAGCAGCATAATGAAAAATATAATCAAAATTGCCATTTCTTAAAATAGGTTCTACTTCATCAAAATTATTAACATTGGCCTCAATAAACTTGTGATTCTGATTTTTTGATATGTTTTCTTTTTTGCCTGTAATAAAGTTATCAATTGATGTAACTTCATGATCGTCATCTAAAAGGGCTTCAACTAAATGGCTTGGAATAAAGCCTGCTCCTCCAGTGACTAAAATCTTGCTCATTAAAAGAAATCTCGAAACCTTATTCTACTAGGTTTGTTTTTTTAATTAAAATTTCTGCACCTATATTAGTAAGATGATTTGAATCATAGTAAAGAGGAATTCCATCAATTTGAGCCATACATCTACCTTCTAAGTTCTGGTTACAAAAGATTCTGTCTAAATGAATATTTTCTAAATATTGATTTTCTTTAATGGAGCTCAGTATGTAATTTGAAAATTTTTGTCTTTTCAAAAAAATCTCATAACTAGTGCTTACCTCCTCAGGAATACTACCGTTAAAAAATTTGTTAACCATATTTAATTTTGATAAATTCCAACCTACTTCAGGGAGAGAATAAATTAATTTCACTTTAATCTCATTTTCAATAAAAGAATTTATAAATTTATTTAATATGTCTTTTTTTGCCTCACGATCGAAAGTAAAATTCGTACCGTTATAAACCAAGTATTCTCTGTAATTTTTAACATATTCAACTCCTCCTTCTTCGTTATTGAAATTAAGTTGGTCAATTTCACCCATAATAGGAAAAAGTCTAAAAGACCACCTATTAAAGATAATTACATATTCAGGTTGTAATTCTTTTAATTCTTTAATTAATTTAGAAAAACTTTTTTTACATTTATTTTTATAAGAACGATTAGCATTTACTTTCCTATAAAAACCAACAATTGGTTCGCAATAGTTATTAATAATTTTTATACCTTTGCGCTTTTTAACTTTCAATGCTTTATCTAAAGAGATTGTAAGAGAGTCTGCATGAGAGTCTCCATAGAGAACTATTGGTTTTTTTGATGATTTTAAATCTCCAAATTCGCAAAACTCAAGATTGGAATATTCCTCTATGGGAGTTGTCCACTGACAAACAGAATTATTGAATTTTTCAGGTTGAATTGCTTGCAACTGTTTTGTAGTAAATCTACCTTCTAATCCATTAGAGCTAACTCCAATCACTCCTAATGAAATGATAAATAGCCCTATAGTTAAACTTGAAAGAAAAATTTGTTTTCTAGTAAAAAGATCTTTCTTTCTAAAAGGAGTCTCGAAGTATCTCCAACTTAAAAAAGATAATATAAATGCAATGAGAATCAAAAATAAAAAAAATATTTTTGATGGAGTGTTTATATTAATTAATCTTGCAAAAGAAAATAAAGGGTAATGCCACAAATAGAGGCTGTATGAAATCAAGCCGATAAATACCAAATATTTTTGGCTTAAAAATTTATGAACATATGTTCCTGGATTAGAAAAAATAATTAAAAAAACTGTACCAATCACGGGTATTAAGGCATTAAAGCCAGGAAATTGCGTTGAATGGTCGAAAAAAAATACTGGCAAAGCTATTAATATTATTCCCAAGCAGGAAAAAAACTGATTCTTAATCTGATTATTCTCTGTTCTATAGGCTAAATATATGGCTGTAAGAGAGCCAAATAAAAGTTCCCATGCTCTAGTTATGGAAAAAAAGAAGCTAAAGCCCGGAATCGCATTGAACTTAAGACTATCTTCAATAAATGGATATCTTGGGGAAAAATTTCCTCCAAACTGGGAAAGAGAAAAACTAAAAAAAGAAATTAAAACGATTAAAAGTGTTAGGTTCTTTAATCCTAATTTCCAAAAAAAAAGAATAAGTAATGGGAAAAAAAGATAATACTGCTCTTCAACAGCTAAGCTCCATGTGTGAAGAAGAGGCTTTTCTTCTGCAGCAGTAGCGAAGTAGCCGCTTTCACTCCAAAATTGAAAATTTGATAAAAATAATGGAATAGAAATTAAGCTATTTGAAAATTCCTTTAAAGCTGCAGGAGTCATTATTAAAAAAGCAAAAGGAATTGTGGCAATAACCACAAGAAATAAAGCAGGAAGTATCCTCCTTACTCTTCTCTCATAAAAGTTGATTATGGAGAAGTCATTATTTAGTTTTTCTTGAAGAATAAGGGAAGTTATCAGGTAGCCACTTATAACAAAAAAAATATCAACTCCTATGAATCCTCCTGAAAAGGAAAGAAATCCTGCATGAAATAAAATAACCGTAATAACAGCAATTGCTCTCAAGCCATCAATTTCTTTTCTATAATTAAGGAATTTATATTTCATCATTAGAAATATTAATATCAATAATTTTTGAAATTTCTTGATTTATCTTTTTTTTTGAGTTTTTGTGAAAAATTTTTTCAGAAAATTTGGATTTGAGATTTAAATTAATATTATTTTTTAGATCTTGATGATTAAAATTTTCAAAGAAATTTAAGAAATCTTCATTGGAATCTAATGCTCTCATTAAATTATTTTTAATGTAATCATCTAAAACAAAATACCAACCTATCTTATAAACAAGTACCTCAGCAAAAGGTATCGCTTCAACTAGTGCTGTAGAACTAGTTCCAATAACGAATTTACATTTTTTAAAATAATAAAAAATATCCTTTTGATCATCTTTTATTACATTGATTTTTGAAGAAATATTTTTTAAGACTCGATACTCATCTTCCCAAAACTTATATTCTTCGGGTCTTAATTTATAAAAAATTTTAAAGTCTTTGAATCTTTTTGAAAGGCAAAAAGCAAGATCCTGAAGAGCATGTTTTGTTGTATGTCCATCTGATACGATTAAAATACTTTTTTTTTCTTCTGGCAAAGATTCATATTCTTTAAATTTTTTTTCAAAAAAGGGATTTCCACAAACCCTAGTCAAGTAGTTTTTATCAAAAGAAGATAATCTGAAGGGTTCCCATGATAAGAAGTAGTCTGAAAGGTAATTTTTATAATCTTCATCAATTGAATTATTATGTTTGTAGAGTAACTGATAATTCGATATTAATCCGTGCTGATAATCTACGGTAGGTATTTTTTTATTGAAAGCGGCTTTAATTGAAGCATTTAAAATACCGCAATCATTGTAAATAATAATTTTTGGTTTAGAGAATTTGATGATTAATTTTACAAAAAAAGATATAAATTGAATTCTTTTAAAATTTTGAGAATATATTTCTATCCAATTCAAATCGAAGTTGTATTTTTTTCTAACATTATCAATAAGTGTTTTTTCAAACTTTTTCCATTGTTTGTCAAAAAAATAAAATAACTTAGAAAGCCTTGTCAAAAACTTTAATATGTATGAAATATTTATTATTGAGGTGCCATTTATGCTTAAATCAACTGATTGAGTATTAAGTATAGAAATTTCGTAATCCTTCAATGATTCAGTTAAAGGCCATATTAAAGGATTTGTGTGATCTCCATCTATTTCGATCCTCTTTGGACTTACATTAATTATTAAAATCTCAGTATTCTTAAAAATGCCTTTTAAAGAAAATATATCCTTAGGTAAAAGATAGATATTTTCTATAAATTTCATAAGAGTCCAAAAGAAACTTTTATGTTTTTTTCCTTCGAACGGAGTTCCCATTGAGATATTTAAGCGACTGAGTATCAATTCGCTTAAGCCTGTCCTGATGACAGGCCAAACATATAACTTTGAAACAATGAGTTTTTCCTTCAAAAATTCTTGTTCAAAATTCAAAAATTTTTCTAATTCTTTTTTTATGAGGGTTTCAGAGGCATTTATCATTCTATAAAACAATAACAGTATTAGGTTTTGTTCTCACAGTTAAAGGATTTTAATAAAACTTAGTTTTCTATTTAAAATGAGAATCCATCATCCACAACAATATCTTGGCCACAAATAAACTCAGATTCATCTGAACATAAAAAAGCCGTAACTCCATTTATATCTTTGGAATCAAGCATCCCTTTTGTTCGAGCATATGAATTATACTTCTTTAAAAAAACTTCATCCTGTCCATCAAGAATACCTCCCGGACAAACACAATTCACCCTAAACCTAGACCCTTTTGTATATGATGAAAAATATTTACTTAGACTTTGAATTCCAGATTTAATTGCGACATATTCAACTGGCAAGGTCATACTTGTTTCTTTATATAAATCAAAATTAGGTTGAATTAAGCCATAAATAGATGAAAAATTAACAAGAGAAAATTTTTTGTCCTCTTTAATAGAATATTTTGCACATTCTCTCATGAATAAAAAATATCCTCCTAGATGAAGTTTAAGATTATCGGAAAAGTTGTTTAAAGAGACATCCCAAAGTTTAGTGCCATAAGCCTTATTTTTTGGGTAAGCAACATTTACAGCAGCATCAATACCATTAAATTTTTTTGCAGTTTTATTTATTATAGTTTTTATTGATCTTAAATCCGTTATATCCCCATAAATAGCTGAGAAAGAATTTCCTAGGTACTTTTTCTCTTGTTTTTTAAGAGGGCCTTTCTTAAAGTCTACACCGACAACATTTGCTTCCAATTTTAAGAAATGCTCTACAAGGCTTTTACCTAGCAAACCAGTAGAGCCAACTATAATTATAGTTTTATCCTCAAATGTTTTTATTTCTTTCATATAAAAAACCTGCTACCAAAGCATCGGTAATGTCATCAATATCTATAGCTCTTTCTTTAGGAACGATAATTGATTTTATCCTCCCAGAAAAGAGGTATTTTTTTGATAATATAAATTCTGGTCTTGAAACATAACTAACAGTGGTCATATCGTAATATTTAGGTGCATCTTGCCTTCTAGAAACAACCTTTTTTTCCTCAATTAAATTTGCAATTCCCTCTTTATCAATACTAACCATATTGAATGACGGATTTCTTGAAGATGGAGTAACTGTTATTACAGCATCATCATTCTTTTTCAATGCATTTAATGCATTATTAATATCTTTTTGTGATCTAAGTGGCGAAGTAGTGGGCAAACTTAAGAAAATATCAAATGTTTCGTTCATTTTTTGTAAATAATTTATTGCATGTTGCCAAGCAAGCCATTCCGGGGTTTTGTCTAAAGCAAGTCTTTTTGGCCTATGAATAATTTCTGCTCCATAAGCCTCAGAAATTTTTACAATTTTTTTTGAATCGGTAGAGACAAAAACTTTTTTTATTTTTTTATTTTTTTTTGCAGCTAAGATTGAATGAGCAATTAATGGCTTGCCACCAATTTCATATAAATTTTTATCTTTTAATCCCTTTGAGCCTCCTCTTGCAAATATAAAAGCAAAAACTATTTTATTTTGCATAATGAATTTTTTTTTGAAGAGGTTTTCATAATTTCAATTAAGCTTGTTAAATATATTGAATCTTCAGGGCTTATATTTGGTTTTTGTTTTTTTAAAGAAACTTTTTTGAAATTTTTTAGTAATTTAATGTACATGTCATTTCGATTTTCATTTCTTTCTTCACATATCTCAATTGTTTGATCTCCAAGCCTCGAGAAAAATATAGAATTATTGATTAGATCCATTTCTAAAGTCCCCTTTTCTCCTATTACTCTGCAATATCTGGTTAATTTTGAATTCAAAAAATCCATGTGAAGATTTAAACTTAAACCAGACTTGTTAAAAAAAATTGCATCTATTGATTCTTCTACATCAATTCTTAGGACATTTAAGTTAAAAGATTTACAAAATACCGCATCAAATTTTCCGAAAATCCAGGTAATGTAATCTAACTCATGACTCAGTTCTCTCAATACCCCTCCTCCTAAACTTTCTTTAGCAGATACTGTTTCTAAATAATCTTTACCCTTTCTCCATAACGATAAGTGCTGACCAACATTCACATTGATTGATAATATTTTTCCAATTTTTTTTTTTGTTAGAAAGAAACTTTTTAAAAGTATTTAAAGTGGAGCTAAATCTATAGTTATATCCAACGTCTATTAAATTTTTTTTTGATTTAAATTTTTCATAAAACTTTTTTAGTTTCTTAGAATCATTGGTTATTGGTTTTTCTATTAGTACAGGGATATTCCTATTTAAAAAATATTCTGCATTTTCTAAATGAATAGAAGCTGGAGAAGCAATTATTGCGAACATTTTTGTTTTTGAAGCTGCCTCTTCTATACTTTTAAAGTTGAAATCCACTTTATTATTTTCATGTTTCAAGGGTTTTCCAGAAGTGGATAAATTCCCAATCTTAGATTTAGGATATATCGTTCTTAAATTTGATATGTGTCTTTGAGATATAGAACCTGTGCCTACCACAAGATAATCACAACTATCACTAAGAACCTGCATAATCTTCATTAGCTTTTTGAAATTCTGAGATTCTACCAATATCTAACCAATATTCGTGAATGGGGAAGATATTTATATTTTCACCTTTATCCAATAATCTTTGAATTAGAGAAGGCATATCCATTTTCTTTTCTTTTTTCATATTTTTAATGATTTCGGGATTGATGACATAAATTCCTGCATTAATGAAAAATTTTTGAAATGGTTTTTCTTCAATTTTCACTAATTTAGATCTTTTTTTATTTATTACACCGTAAGGTATCTGTATTTGATGCTCTGAAATACATACTGTTAAAACCGCCTTACTTTTATTGTGATTATCAAGTAACTTTTTAAAATTTACATTTGTTAAAAGATCTCCATTCATCATGACTAAAGGCATGTTAATTTCTTTTTTTGGTAAAAGACCTAAAGCCCCAGCTGTGCCTAATGGATTTTTTTCGTCTATATACTTAATTGAAACTTTCCATTTTTTGCCATTTTCAAAATAGCCTTTAATTTTATGCGACATAAAATGAGTTGAGATGTAAAAATCTTCGAAGCCTGATTCTACAAAGTTTTCTAAGATAATTTGCAAAATAGGTTTAGATCCTACTTTTAAAAGTGGTTTTGGAATATTATCCGTTAAAGGGGTTAGTCTTTTGCCAAATCCACCAGCCATCAAAAATACAGGATTTTTAAAAATCTTTACTGCAGAATCATCCAAAGAACTTTTCAATCCGATAACTTTTTTATTCTTATTACAAATAGGTATTTGAAAAATTCCTTTTTCTTTCATTATTTTATTGATTTCATGAGTTGGTGTATTTTCATGAACATAAACAGGTTTTTTATTAGCTACTTTTTCGATATTTTCACCCATCCCTATTCCTGTCAAAATTGCTCTTCTTATATCGCCATCGGTAATTGTGCCAACCAATAAATTATCATTTTTAGTTACAAGCAATATTTTTTGATCACTTATTTCTAATTTTGATATTGCGTCAGATAAATTTTGACTTACGTCTATCAAACAAGTTTTCCAGTTTTTCAATGACAAATTAACTCCTTGTTCTTATTTTAAGAAATCTCCAAAATTAAGTGATTGCAATAATAATTGATTTTTAGTTGAAAGCGAATCTTCAAGAGATAGTTTTACTACTGAATCCTTTGTTTTTATGAATACATACTTTTTACTTTTATAAACTACTTCTCCTGGATTTCCTTTGTAAATATTTTTTATTTTTGGAATCTTAACTTTTCTTAGTTTAAGTATTTTTTTATCATGCAGTGTTTGGGCACATGGTCCCGGATTAGTTAAAGCCCTTACAAAGTTGAATATATCTCGGGATGTACTGTTCCAATTTACTCTTTCATCGCCTTTTTTTCTTTTGAAAAAGTATGAACCATATGGATGGATTGATTTTTGCTTAATTCTTTTAAAATCGCCTGAATTTACTTTTGTTATAGCTTCATAAAGGCATTCTGCACAAAGGACTTCCGCTTTTTTTAGCAATGTTGAATAATCATCTTTATCAGATATTACTCGTTTTTTTTGGAGAATTATGTCTCCTGTATCAATTCCTTCATCAATAAAATGTACTGTTACCCCAAATTCCTTCTCATCATTAATTAAAGCCCAATTTAAAATATTTCTTCCTCTATAGAAAGGTAAAGCTCCAGCATGACAATTCAAAAAACCCATTTTTGGTAAGAGAATGATGTCTTTTTTCAAAATTTGATCGAATGACATAGAAACAAATAAATCAGCATTGTATTTTTGGAATTTAGCTACGGCTTGAGGAGAATTAACATCCTCATAAGAAATCAAATCAACGCTAAGCTTTTTAGACCATTTTTCTAGTTTTGAATCAGGTTTTTTAAACCTTGTAACAATAAAAGAGATTGAAAAGTTATTGTTTTCAGATATCTTTTTAAGCGTATTGTCCGCCCAAGGACCATCCCCAAAAAAACCTATATTTATCATTGGATAATATCTTCTTTTTCGTAATCCTTTTTAGATTTTGTTCCAAGAATTTTCCATAAATTCATAGGGCTCAATCCTCCTCCAGGCCTTTTAAATGTGAGATTTTTTTCTGTGAACTTTTCTCCTTTTTTAATTTTTTCTTTTGCTACAATACTTTTTCTTACAATATTTAAATTTTTAATCTCAGATTTAGAAGGTCTTTTCTCTTTGCTTCCTCTGATTACTTCAAATTCTCTTATTAAGGAAATCATTTGTTTCAACTCTTTTGGATTCAGAGAAGCTTTATGATCAGGTCCTTTTAGTTTTTTATTTTTGGTGAAGTGTTTTTCTATAACATTAGCTCCTAAGATAGCTGCTGACAGAGATACAAGAAATCCTTTTGAATGATCTGAATAACCTACTTTTGTATTAAATTTATCTCTAATAGTTTCCATTGCTCCTAAATTTATTTCACTAATTGAAGCAGGATAGTCTGAAGTGCAGTGAAGAATAGTTACCTTTTTTTTAAGAATATTTTGTCCTTCTATTGAATTAAATGCGTCAGTCAAATCCTTTTCTAAAATTTTTTTTGTTTCAATTTTTTTAAGATAGCCAAAAGCCAAAACTGATAAAGCTTTTTTGATTTCTTTAAGGTCAGACATTCCTGTTGAAAGAATAATATTTTTTCCTGTTAAAGCATGAGAAAGGAGAAAGGGTCCATTTGTGATTTCTCCAGAAGGAACTTTAAGGTAATTTAAATTAAAGTTAGATACTAAAAAATTCAAACTTTCGAGATCAAAGGCAGTAGATAAGAAATCTATATTTTTTTCTTTACATTTTGACTCTAAATCAAAATAGAATTCATTTTCTAACTCAAGTTTTTTTAACATTTGATATTGGGACTCTTCTACTCCTGAATTTAAAGATTGATATGCTGCTTGTTTGGCATAAGGGGTAACTAGATTTTCAGATTTAAAAGTTTGGAATTTAATGGCATCTGCTCCTGACTCACTTGCGATATCAATCAACTCCAAGGCTAGTTTTTTATTACCATTATGATTTACTCCAGCCTCAGCGATGATGTAAGTTTTTTTCATAGTTTGATAATTATTCCTTAAAGATCATGGAATGTTTTTTTTAAGATTTTATCTAAATTAAGAGAAAAAATTTTATTTGCTATTTTCTCTGTAGCTCCCCCATCTCCATAAGGATTTTTGAATTTTTTAATATCACTTAAAAATGATTTTGAAAAAGCTTTTTTAATAGCGCTATCAATAGAATCCTCTGTAGGTAAACAATTTATTACGCTTTTTCCCTTTATTCTTCCTAATTGCCTATCTCCAATATTTATAGTTGGTATTTTAAAATGAGGAACTTCAATTAACCCGCTAGAAGAGTTTCCAA
>MDSZ01229533.1_pt1 | contig 17370 bp, 21 predicted proteins | sample 811201 | NCBI WGS metagenome assembly MDSZ01 (sample SAMN05326647, study PRJNA326480) | marine metagenome | isolation source: seawater | place: Indian Ocean: North | collected 2010
ATAACTAAATTAAAAGATCAAGCTTTATTAAATGATCAGACTTTAGTAGCTATTAATTCGATCAGCTTAGAAGATCTGATAGCAGTAAAATTAGAACTTGCATGCAATCATATTAATAATAGATTGTACGGATTTGATATATGGCGTAACTCAGCTTATATAGTAAAGGACGCCCTACTTAAATTTGCAATTTCAACGACAAAATCTAAAAAAGACGCAGCAAGGTTTCTTGGCCTTACGTATGCTGACTTTAAAACAGCTTGCAAAAAATTTAAAATTGATATTTGACATTTGAAAGTAAAGCCAGTATACTATGGTAACGTGGGGCACCATGCCTATTAATGTGCCTCCGAAGCGTGGAGTTTAAATCAAACAAAACTATAGGATAGCAGGCAGGGAGCAAGAGAACTGCACTGGCTTTTTAATTTAAGGAGTAATCATGTGGAGAGTATATAAATGGAATGGTCACTATATTATGGGTGACCTCGTTAGTAAACATTCTTCAGAGGCAGCAGCTTTAAAAGCAGCTAAGAAAAGTATTAAATTTAAAAATACTGAAAAAGAAAAAAAGGGAAAGGAAACTTTCATATGGTTAGACTCTGCAAATTATATGCCGCTTGGTGTTATAGTTAAAAAAACTCGGGGATGATATGGATTCGACAAGGTAATAAAGAGGAATAGTGCAAGCAGGTTAGACACGACCTTAACAGTTCAAAAACAATAGTTGCAAACAACAACAACCACTTCGAACAGCGCTTAGCCGCTTAGTAGGGAGGCTGATTAGAGCCTTCTATCCAATCTAATCAAAACAACAGACAAGTTGTAAAATCAAACCATTTATCATCAGCTTGATGGGGGTGATATCTTATTTTCCATCTATCTTTGTTAGTTTGTGATAGTAAACTGGCTAAGCTTGTGAATGACTACAAATGAATTTATTCTGGACGTGGGTTCGATTCCCACCGCCTCCACCATATAGGGGATAATATTATGTTTAATTGGTTTAAAAAACAAAAAGAGAAAGTAACTGAAAAAACTATCGAGCACGAAGATTCAATTGAAGAAGCGCTTTGGGAAATCAAAGAAGAATTTGATTTAAAAACTGAAGAAGTAGAGCGTACAGTTATAGATAAAAGACAAAATATTGAGTACATGAGAAAAACATTGAAACGCGACCTCTAGTTAAGGTGTGTACACTGAAGACAAAGATTATTTTCAATTTGAAATAGGCGACATTGTTAAAGAAGACACAATGCTTGTTTTCTGGGATGATGAACCCTTGATTGGTATTGTATTGGATATCAAAAGACATGTTTATTTTCTTGGCCAAGCTGATTTTGAAATTTATCAAGACCAATTAACTATATTTTGGTTTAAAATTGCTAAAATTGAACATGTACCTTCAGATTTAGTTAATTTATTTTCAAGATGAATGAAACTATGTTATAGTTAAAATAGGAGTTTTATTTGTTGATATGATTATAAAAGTTGCTTTTTACAAGGCTCGTGGAGACTACATCAACAGAATTGTGCGTTGGTGGACAAAAAGCAAATATAGTCATGCGGAACTAATATTGCCTGATGGTGTCACTTGGATTGGTATTAGCCCCTTTAAGGGTTCTATACTAAAAGCAAAACACAAAAAACACTATAGCGAATTGGAATGGGACTTTATTGAACTAAAAGTTACCGAAGAACAATTAAAAGTTATAAATGAGTTTTACGAAAGCACTAAAGGCGCCAAATATGATTGGATTGGTATGATGTTATCACAATGCCTACCATTTCACATTAAAGAAAAAGAAAAGTGGTATTGCAGTGAGTGGATTGCATATGCATTAAGAATAAGCTGTGTCATTGATTGGAGACTAATTAAAATTTACGATAGAGCGGATTTATCTCCCGCTGTGTTGTATAAAATTATAATGGCCTCTAAAAATGAAAAAATACAAAGCTGACGAATGGGTTTATTATTGCAGATTACCAGACGTTGAATACTTTAAAGATGAAAGAGAACCAGCACTTGTTTTAGCAGTGTTAGATAATGACATATTTTATGATTATAAAATTTTTATTGAAAAAACAGGAAAAATAAAAAAAGTTAGAGAGTCACACCTTTTTTCAATGACGCCACCTACGTATTAATAGGGACGGCAATAATATGCTTAAAAAGTTTGCACTTTTGTTTGCAATTTTTAGTGCTGCGTGCACTCAAGATTATGCAGTAGTGACTGGCGAAACTAAAACAATAGTAGTAACCGAAACAGTAACTGAAACTGTCACAGAAACCGTGACAGAAGAAGTAGAAGTTCCGGTTTATGTAGAAGTAGAAGTACCTGTAAACGAAGGTGTAATATGGATTGATTCATTTACACAACCAATGTCGGTGGATGGAATTGATATTCTGTGGGTTATTGATAAGTCTGGTTCAATGATGCGCTATAATGACGAGTTACTAGCTGGAGTTGAAGCGATGTTGTTGGCTCTTCCCACTTCTGATTGGCGGCTCGTAATGATTAATGCAGACTCTAGCCACTCAGTTACTAGCACCGAATTTCCCTTAGTGCCCGGTGATGATATATTAGATGCAGAAGATATGTTGAATACATTACGATCAGCGCACAGGGAAGAAGGTTTTAACGCAACATATGAATATATTGTAAATAATCCTTATTCTTCCACTTGGATGAGACCCGACGCTGGACTTTTGGTAGTGTTTGTTTCTGATGAAGAAGAGCAAAGTAACTATGAATACCCAGCAGTGACCGATTTTTTGAGTTGGTACCAAAGCCAAAGAATGGGCTCTGTATTTATTGCTAGCATTGTTAATTTGGAAGCTTCTGACAGCCTATGTACCCATTATTTCAGTCCTCTTGATGTTGGTCATAGATATATGGAAGCAGCCAATCTTTTAGGTGGCACCGTTGTTGATATATGTGATGAAGACTGGTCTCCGGGAGTTACCGATGCCACACACTCAATTGAACCCTATGAAAAAATTGAATTAACACATAAACCAGAAATTGATTCAATCAGGGTTTTTGTCAATGGTGCTTTGAATCATGAATGGTTATATATAGAATCAGAAAATACTGTATATTTTACCACAATACCATCGGCCGGCGAGCTTGTAGAAGTTGGCTACAGGTATATTGAAACCAGCTCATACAGCTCTACGACTGACACTGGTTCATAGTAAAATATTAATTGACATCAAAACTATATTGTGTTATATTTATTGCATACGTAAGGAGTTAGTGTGACTGTACACAATAAAATGTTTGATGAAAGTTCTGAAAACGAACGCCCCACTATTATGGTTTCTGGCGGTTTTGATCCGGTGCATGCTGGTCATATAAGAATGATCAGAGCGGCCGCAAAATATGGTGATGTGATTGTTATAGCAAATTCTGATGCTTGGTTACATAATAAAAAAGGTTTTGTTTTTATGGACTTTCATCAACGTTCTGAAATATTAAACGCTATTAAAGGTGTTATTTTAGTTGATTCAGTTGATGATTCGGATGGAACTGTATGTGAAGCAATTAGAAGGCTTCGCCCCACTTATTTTGCTAACGGAGGTGATCGTGGTAAACACAACACACCAGAACAAAATGTTTGTGATGAATTAGGTATAGAAATGCTGTGGAGCATTGGTGGTGATGAAAAAGTTGCCGCTTCTTCTGATTTGGTTAAAAGCGTAGTAAATAAATTTTCTGAACGTTAGACTTGACTTCTATTCACTCTCTAGTTATAGTATGAGTGAAGATTTTAAAAGTGATAAAATGGTATCATTTGGTTATCAAACACTCAAACTTGACGCAACATATAGACCGATTGACATTATATCTGGGGTTGAAGCTTTAGTAATGTGTATAGTTGGGAAAGCAAAAGCAATTGAAAATTATGATGCTCAAATTTGTTCCCCAAGCAAAAGCTTCAATATTCCCTCAGTAATAGTACTTCAGAGAGTAGTAAAGTTCAGATTATCAACACCTACATGCAGCAGAAATGGTGTTTTTCAAAGAGATCACAATGTATGTCAATATTGTAGTGTAAAATTTACAGATAAAGAACTAACTTTAGATCACATTTTACCAAAGTCTAGAGGGGGAAAAAACACTTGGGATAACCTTGTGGCCGCTTGTAAAAAATGTAATCAAAAGAAAGGTGATCGAACACCAAAAGAATCAGGCATGATCCCTATTAACAAGCCTATCGCACCAAAAAATAATTTGGTCAAGATTACGCCGTATTTAAAGAAAATTTGGAAAAATTATTTATGGAACTAAGGAGGTAAAATGTCCATTTATACAAAGCTGCAGAGCTTAAACCTGCCGGAAGACGCTAAGGTTAGTCTTCGATTTAGTGAAGGAACAGATGTTTTTGTTCATAACGAAACAGAAGTCGAAACTGCACTATCTGACACTGATGTGGTAACTCGTTTTAGTGAACTTGTCGCTACTAGAGGTTTAGATGCGCAGACCAGATGGGGCGACAATATTGTACAAGAAATCAGAGATCAAGGCATGCTTGATGATTATGAACGTGATGATACTTTTTCTGATTATATTGCTGAAATGATGAATGAAAATTTTTACGAATTCGATTTTATTGAAGCATCAACTGAAAAATACGATCATAAACGTGGATTTTGCACATTATCAGCAGAAGTCGAAGTACCTGTTACAAATTTAATGCAAGTACAACCCGATTTATTTGGTTGGGACGTTGTTGTTGAAACACCACTGGGAATTTTGACAGTCGACGCTTAATAGTTATCTATATTCTACTTATTACAGGAGGGTTTTATAATGAACACGTGTGATAAGTGCGGTTGCTCTACTTCTTGCGAATGCGAGTGCTGCTAAATTTTATATTGGGGTGAAGCGCCATTGGCAGGTGCACCGGGTTGTTACCCCGGCCGTTGTTGGTTCGAATCCAACTGCCCCAGTATTTTTTATTTAAAGCTATAGTTATTAAGGTGGTAGAAACTATAGTTGAATTAATGATTTTGGCAATGGCTATGTTTTTGGCTGCGTTTTTTTGTTTGAGAGTATTGTTATTGCCAGATGCACCAACTACCACAATAGAAAAAATTTATGAAGTCGAAGAGGCGATATACCAAGAATGATAAAGTTTTGGTTAAATCATTTGCAGGTCCCGACGTATGTGTTATATTAAAAAAGAGATACTTAGTCCGTCAATCAAAAAGTAAATTAGGGGTTGATGGATGGGAAGCACAAATTATTAATCAAAAAGAGGTTGACAAACTGCGCAAACGTGGTGTACCATATACCAAAGGCGAAAAGCCTATGGTTTGGGTTTTTGATTGGGAAATAATAAAAAAATGTCGATAATGAGACTACTTACAGCAGGGCTAATTAATAATATATGGCTAAGAAAAACTATGTTTTAGATACTAGCGTATTTCTCACGGACGCTGATTCAATATTTAAATTTTCAAATAATGACATTTTCGTACCTTTAAAGGTTTTAGAAGAAATCGATGGACACAAAAAGAGGCAAGATTCGGTCGGAATTAATGCGAGAAAAATTATTCGTATTTTTGATGACTTGAGAAATAAAGGAAGCCTGCAGAAAGGCGTAAGAATTGCTAAAGGCGCAGGAATTGTTAAAGTTATTTCTTATGAGGCACTGAAAAATGTAATTTTTCCACCTGACCTAGATCTTAGACATCCCGATCACATGATTATAGCAACTGCTGTTTCTTTGAGACAAAAAAGCGCGGATAGCCGTAAAACAGTAATTGTGTCTAGAGACATTAATATGAGAGTAATTGCTGATTCAGTAGGCTTATTATCCGAAGATTATATTTCTGAAAGTGCAGTCACATCATCCGAAGAATTATATGAAGGGTTTACAGTTTTTTCTGTTGATGATCAAATTATTGATAGATTTTATGCTGATGAGCCAATTATGATTGCAAAAGATGAAGTTCAAGAACAATGGATGCCAAATCAATATCTTTTGCTAGTTTCTAATGCCAACGACAAAAAAAGCGCATTAGCACGCTTTAAAGACCATTTCCAGCCTCTTCAAAAGGTTGCGCATGACAAACTACCAGATTGGCGTATCGCAGCAAGGAATAAGGAACAAGCGTTTGCAATTGATTTATTGATGGATCCAACAGTTAAGGTTGTATCCTTAGTTGGCCGCGCAGGATCTGGTAAAACTTTATGTGCAATTGCTGCTGGTCTTCAACAAACAATTGGTCTTCGCGGAGAAAACGTTTACGATAGGGTAATAGTTTCGCGACCTGTGCAGCCTTTAGGAAAAGATATTGGTTATTTGCCGGGAACTATGGAAGAAAAAATGTTGCCATGGTTAATGCCAATTCAAGACAATTTACAATTTCTTCTAGGTGGTGACAAAAATGCCTTACAGATGTATATGGATAAAGGCAAAATTGAAATAGAAGCACTAACTTACATAAGGGGTCGTTCAATATCCAATACATTTATGATTATTGATGAAGCACAAAACCTCACAGCTCACGAAATTAAAACAATTATTACTCGCGTTGGTGAAGGAACAAAAATCATTTTGACTGGAGATATTGAGCAAATTGATAATGTTTATGTTAACGAGACAACAAACGGATTAGCACACGCTGTAGAAAAATTTAAACTATACCCAATTGCTGGTCATATAATGTTTAAAAAAGGTGAACGTTCTGAAGTTGCAAGTTTAGCGGCTAAAGTACTATAAATATAAAATTTTTATTGTATAATCTATCAAAGGAGTTAAAATGGATAAAGATAATGACAACAAAGTTCTTTCCGAAGAACAGGTTCACACCAATCCGGTTTTGGCTATGCGCGTAGAGACCGATTCCAAGCTTAAGGATTATTTGGTTGAATACGTAGGCTCTAAGCTAGATAATGAAGAAGTAACTGTCAATATGATTGCAGAAGTATTGGCCTCAGATTTTCCTGAATTTACTTTTGCCTTTGCTGAAGAAAACTTTTTACGTGGCTACCAACAAGGATTAGATGATGCTCAAAAACTACATAGCAGCTTCCCAGAAGCGGATAATGGAACAAGTAACTAATTTTTATACTGGAAGCGGCATTCAAGTATATTTTAAAGATCAAATGCTTGATGAGCGCATCGATGTTGAAAAAATTATCTCTAGTTTCGAAAGGTTATTACCTAGCCACCTTTTAGAAGAAGTAGAAATGATTATAATTGGGCATTTTCAAGAATTTGAAGATCACTCATTTACAGCTTTTTATAAGGATGGTGCTTTGCATATTTCTAATGTACAGATAGATTCAGAAACGATGCTAAATGATATGATTCATGAAACGGCTCATGCTTGTGAAACTGCATACGGTCAGGAAATCTATGCTGATAGTAAAATTAAAGATGAATTTTTGAGAAAAAGATTACATCTTTATAATATTTTATGGAAAATGGATTTTAAAGCCCCAAAAAGTATATTTTTAGATATTGAATATGATGAAGAATTTGATTTATTTTTATTCCAAGATATTGGATATCAAACACTTGGCAATGTTGTAAAGGGGCTATTTGTTAACGCTTATGCTCCGACGTCATTAAGAGAATACTTCGCCACTGGCTTTGCCGAATTTTATCAACACCCCAATAATCATTCAGCCTTGAAAAAAATGAGTCCTGCGTTGTACGAAAAAATTACATTATTACACAATCTTGATAAAATTGATTGACAAGTAATTTTATCGTGTTATAATAACATTGTATAGGATTAAAAATGCCACATATTTCTTATTCTGAACTTAAAGATTGGAAATTCTGCCCATTTTACCATAAACTTACTCGTATTGACGGTATTGATGGTTTTACAGGAAATGAATATACTGCTTTTGGATCAGCGATTCACTCTGTATGTGAGAAGAAACTTCTACAAGAAGATACTAGTGATGATTTTTTTGTTAAAGAATTAAAAAAGCATATTTCTGAACTCGATGAAGAACACGAAATAAATAAAAAGTTAGTTCTTGATATGATCGGTCAAGGTAAAAGAATTATTCCTGAAATTGAAGATGCACTAAATAAATATTTTCCAGAATTTGAAGTTATGGCCGTCGAAATGCCTTTGTTCGAGCCTATAGCAGATGAGGAAGATTATAATTTTAAAGGTTATATTGACGCCGTAGTTGCCACTCCTGATGGCAAAATTCACATTTTTGATTGGAAAACATGTTCATGGGGTTGGAATGCTAAAAAGCGATCTGAACCAATGGTCACTTACCAGCTTACGCTTTACAAACATTATTTTTGTCAAAAAATGAATATTGATCCTAAAGATGTAGAAACTCATTTTGCACTACTTAAGAGAACTGCTAGTAAAAATAGAGTTGAGTTTTTTCGTGTCACTAGTGGACCTAAAAAAACTGAAAATGCGCTAAAACTTTTGAATACAGCACTATACAATATTCAAAAAAAGCGTTATATTAAAAACAAGCTTTCCTGCACAGGTGGGTATGGCTGCAAATTTTATAATACTGAACATTGTCCATGAGGTATAAATGACAAAAAAGAAAATTTTGGTCTTATCTGACCACCCGCTTTCACCATCTGGTGTTGGCACACAAACAAAATATATGATTGAAGCTCTTTTAAAAACTGGTAGATACCAGTTTGTCTGTTTAGGGGGCGCGATTAAACACCATAACTATAATCCTGTTAAGGTAGAAGGTTGGGGTAACGATTGGGTTATCTATCCTGTTGATGGTTATGGTAATCACGAAATTATTCGCTCTCTTTTACAGAAAGAAAAGCCAGATGCACTTTGGTTTATGACAGACCCACGTTTTTATGAGTGGCTTTGGGAAATTGAAAACGAAATTAGAGCTAATGTGCCTATGATTTATTATCATGTATGGGATAATTTTCCGTACCCTCATTTTAATGCTAGATATTACAACTCAAATGACAAGGTAGTTTGTATATCAAAAGTTACGCATGAGATATTACAAAATGTTGCTCCAAACATTGAGTCTGAATATTTGCCACATGCGGTTCATTCTAATGTGTTTCGACCAATATCAAATGATTTGGAACGTCGAGCAGCAAAAGATTTAAGAAATAAAATTTTCGAACATTGTGAATTTAAAAATCCTAATAAAAAGATTTTCTTTTGGAATAATAGAAATGCAAGAAGAAAACAATCAGGTACACTGTTGTGGTGGTTTAAGGAATGGTTAGATAAAGTTGGCCATGATAAAGCTATGCTTGTTATGCATACTGATGCCCAAGACCCCCATGGGCAAGATTTACCACATCTTATCCAGCATTTAGGCTTGCAAGGACAGATTTTACTGTCTACTCAAAAAGTTAGCCCTGAAGAATTGGCTAATTTTTATAGAGCAGCTGATTATACCATTAATATTTCCGATGCGGAAGGTTTTGGATTAGCTACTCTTGAATCATTGGCGTGTGGAACTCCCATAATTGTCAATATGACCGGTGGTTTGCAAGAGCAGGTAACAGATGGTAAAAACTGGTTTGGTTGGGGTATCCAACCTAGCAGTAAAGCTGTCATTGGGTCATTACAGGTGCCATATATTTATGAGGATAGAGTAAATCAACAGGATTTTGAAGAGTGTTTAAATAAAGCTCTGAAACTTACCAAAAAGAAGTATGAATCTATGTCCAAAGCTGGGCGTCAACATGTTTTAGATAATTATAATTTTGATGCTTATGAAAAAGAATGGGTCAGAATTATGGACAATTTTATTGAGAAAAATGGCTCTTGGGATAATAGAAAAAATTATATAGCATGGGAACTTATGGAGGTAGCATGAAAAAAAGAGTAATTTTAAAAGGACCACTTCTAACACGGAGCGGCTATGGAGAACAGTCTAGATTTGCTTTACGCGCATTGCGATCGCGACCTGACGAATTTGAAATTTACGTTCAGCCTTTAACTTGGGGTAAAACTTCATGGCTACACGAACAAGATGAAGAAAGACAATTTATTGATGAGGCAATTGAAAAGACTATTCCCTTCATTCAACAAGGTGGTCGTTTCGATATGTCTGTGCAATGCACGATACCTAATGAATTTGAAAATATGGCAACGGTAAATATCGGCTACACTGCTGGTATTGAAGCGACTGCTGTGTCAGCCAACTGGTTACAAAAAATTAATGAAATTGTTGATCGTGTTATTGTTGTGTCAAGCTTTTCAATGGATGCTTTTAAAAGATCTGAATATACCGGTGAAGTGAATGGCCAGCCGGCTAAACTTAGTCTTGAGAAGCCGATTGATTTTGTCAATTATCCTGTCAAGATTCAAGAAGATCTTTCAGAACTGCCAATTAAATTAGATTATGATTTTAATTTTATTTGTGTAGCTCAGTGGGGACCTAGAAAGAATTTACCTAATACAGTTAATTGGTTTGTGCAAGAATTTCATGATGATGAGGTAGGACTAGTTATAAAATCTAATATAGCTAAAAATTGTATTATGGATCGCACTTTAATGCTAGAGAGATTGAAAGAACAATTAAATACAACATATCCAGATCGAAAATGTAAAATTTATTTGTTGCATGGAGACATGACTGAACAAGAAATACATTCCCTCTATTTACATCCTAATATTAAGGCTTTTGTAGCTTTTCCTCACGGAGAAGGTTTTGGATTACCAATTTTCGAAGCAGCCTACAGTGGACTTCCAGTTGTGGCCACTGGCTGGTCAGGACAACTTGATTTTTTAATTAATGAAGAAGGTAAACCCAGTAAGTCATATTATGAAGTTGGCTACGATATGAATACAATACCCGCCGAAGCTGTATGGGAAGATGTTTTAATTAAAGAAGCTATGTGGGCATATCCTCGCGAAACATCTGCTAAACAAAAAATGCGAGAGTGCTACGATGACATTATATCAGGCAAAGATCAAGGCGCTTGTGAATATGCAATAGAACTTAAAGAAAGGTTTAGTGCTGATAAGATGTATTCTAAATTTGTAGATCTTTTGCTTCAAAGTGCTCCTGAAAGAACAGTTGTTAATGATATGGATGAAATTGAAAAGTTGTTTGCTGAGGCTTTATAGTGGTAATTTTTGTTTCAGATTTATTTGTTAAAGATTATGTTGGAGGCGGTGAATTATCAACTCAAGCGTTGATTGAAAGTTGTCTTTTACCGGTGGCGCAGATTAATTCAAGATTTTGCACACCTGAAATTATGCAAAAACATAAAGATGCATTTTGGGTGTTTGCTAATTTTAGCGAATTAAGTTTGCAGTGCATATTGTATGCTATTAAAAATCTTAGTTATTCCGTCATAGAGTATGATTACAAATTTTGTAAATATCGCTCACCCGAAAAACATGCAGAAGAAGAAGGAAATTGCGATTGTAATGACAGTCAATTAGCAAAAGCCGTTACGATGTTTCTAACACACTCAAAAACAACATTTTGGATGAGTTACAATCAAAAACAAAAATATATTGATAATTTTTCATTTATTGAAAACCATCAAACGCAAGTTTTGAGTTCTGTATTTTCAGAACAGTCTTTAAATTATATTACAAGCCTTGATTTTAGCAACAAAAACAATAAGTACTTAATTTTAAATTCTAATTCGTGGATTAAAGGTGCAATCGATTGTCGAGAATATGCTGAAGCTAATAATCTTGAATATGAAATGGTTTGGAATCTTGAATATAAGGAATTGTTGCAAAAGTTAGCTGATTCAAAAGGTATTATTTTTCTACCTAAAGGTGGCGATACATGTCCGAGATTTACAATTGAGGCCAAGCTTTTAGGCTGCGAGCTTATAATAAATGATAATGTTCAACATAAAGATGAGAAATGGTTTGCAACACGTGAAAGTTGTTTAAAATACATGCGCTCTCGAACTGAATTTTTTTGGGAAAATATAGAAAAAATTTGGAATCAAGAAACTCCATCAACTGAATCTCAAGATTCAACTCAAACTTTTAGAATTATAACACCTTTTTATAATGCTGAAGGGTTTATTGGTAGGTGCATTTATAGCCTAAAAAGACAGCAAAACCAAAATTTTCAATGCTATATGATTGATGATGTATCAGACGATAAAAGTGCAACCATTGCGATGCTATCTACCTTAGATGATAAAAGATTTAAATTAATAGAAAATGAAGATAAAAAATATGCTCTTCAAAATATATCTGACGCAATTGCATCTATAGAAGATATCAAAGATGATGATATTATAATTTTACTAGATGGTGATGATTGGTTGCCATCATCAAAAACATTAAGTCATCTTGAAAAAGTGTATTCTGAGAATCAGTGTTTAATGACGTATGGTAGCTATGTATATGCTCCGTCAGGCGAAAAAGGTGTAGAACCATCAAAATATCCTCAAGAAGTGATTGACAATAATTCATATCGACAAGATCAGTGGAGAGCATCACATTTAAGAACTTTTAAATACAAACTCTGGAAAGAATTAGATCAAAACGATTTGCAAAACGATGATGGATATTATAAAGTTGCATATGATCAAGCAATTATGCTGCCCTTACTAGAAATGGCTGGTAATAAAGCAATTTATATACCCGAAGTTATGCATGTCTATAATAGAATTAACCCTTTAAATGTTGATAAGACAAAACAACAAGAACAGTTTTTAACTGCTCAAGAAGTAAGAGCGAAAAAGCCATATCAGAGATTAACTTGAAATTATTTTTAGAAAATGTTAATTTAAATTCGAACTCTGGACCAAATTCGTTTGGACAGAAGCTGTTTAAGTATATGCCGTCTTTAGGGGTCACGTTTAGTGAAGACCCTGAGCCAAATGCCTACCTGTGTTTTATTGAGTCCGGTAGAGCTACATACAACGCCCCCCTATACCAAAGGCTCGACGGCATATACTTTAACAGCGCTTTTGATTATACTGCGCAAAATTCGAATATTAAAAGAACGTATGATATGTCAACGGGAGTAATATTTCAATCAAATTTTAACAAAGAATTAACATTTAAATATTTTGGTCCACATAGTAATTATGCCATTATTCATAATGGTGCGGATATTAATTTAATAAATTCAGTTGAAGATATCAAAATCGATAAATATGAGAATATATGGTCTTGCGCATCATCATGGCGGCCACACAAGAGATTAAACGAAAATATTAGGTATTTTTTAGAACATTCGAGTCCCAACGATGGACTCATAGTTGCTGGTTCAGTACCCGAACGTATAAAGTATGACAGAGTTCACTATGTGGGAGACTTACCTACTGAAAAATTATTTTCGCTTTACAAAGCATCTAAATATTTTTTGCATTTAGCATGGCTTGATCATTGTCCTAATGTAGTGGTCGATGCGGTAGCATGCGGATGTACTGTTATATGTTCAAACGCCGGCGGAACAAAAGAGATAGCCGGAAAAAATGCAATCATTGTTCAAGAAAATGATTGGAATTATGAACCAGTTGAATTATACAACCCACCGGCGATGAATTTTGACAATAAATTAGAAAATATTTGGCATGAAAACAGTGAGTATGATATGTTATCGGTATCAAAAAAATATTACAATTTTATAAATGGTGGTTTAGATGGAAGAAATTAAGTTACTAGATTTAACAAGACAATACGAAATTATAAAAGATGAAGTAAAATCTGTAGTTATGGAAATTATGGAATCTCAAAGATTTGTAAATGGCCCAGTTGTGAAGAAGTTTGAAGAAAATTTTGCTAAATTCTGCGGTACTAAGTATGCTGTTGGATGCAGCTCTGGTACTGATGCGCTTATTATGTCATTAATAGCTTTGAATATAGGTTGTGGAGATGAGGTAATCACCACACCTTTTACTTTTTTTGCCACTGTTGAGGCTATTATCCGCATGGGCGGCACTCCTGTTTTTGTAGATATTGATGAAAAAACATTCAACATCGACACCTCACAGATTGAAGACGTAATAACTGAAAAAACAAAAGCAATTATCCCTGTACATTTATTTGGACAGTGTGCAAATATGCCAGAAGTCAATCGTATTGCTGAAAAGTATAATTTAAAAGTGATTGAAGATGCTGCACAAGCGGTTGGTGCCGAATGGAGCAAAAATCGCGCTGGTTCAATGGGTGATTTAGGGTGTTTTAGTTTTTTTCCTGCTAAGAATTTAGGTGCTTATGGTGATGGGGGTATGGTAACAACTAATGATGAAGAACTATATGAAAAAATGCTGAGAACAAGACAGCACGGTATTGACATGAAAAACCCTTACCATTATGATCACATTGGTGGTAATTTTAGATTAGATGCACTTCAAGCTGGTATTTTAAATGTTAAATTAAATTATATTGAGTGGTGGTCTCGACAAAGAAATCAAAATGCTGAAGTTTATAATTCTAGATTTAATAAAAATCTGTATGACTCAATTAGTGGTCCTGTAGCGCCACACACATCACCCGAGGCATACCATGTTTACAATCAATATGTTATCAGAAGCCAGAAGAGAGATACATTAAAAAGAAAACTAGGTATTGCCAACATTGGCTGCAACGTTTATTATCCGTATCCAATTCACACCCAAGAGTGTATTGCAGCATTAGGATATAAAGAAGGTGATTTTCCAGTTACAGAAAAAGCATGTAAAGAAGTCTTGGCCTTACCAATATATCCAGAACTTCGTAATGAAGAAATATATAAAGTTATTGATACGCTGGAGGGAAGATGAGAGCTGCATTGGTTGGGCTTGGCTCTATGGGACGAAATCATTACAGAACCATAAAAAACAATCGAGATATTGATTTTGTAGCTGTTGTTGAACCTAACGATGAATTGGTAGCAGACATTGATGTGAAAAGATATCGTAATGTTGAACAGCTTTTAAATAATGAACAACTTGATTTAGCTATTATTGCAACTCCTACTTCTACTCACTTGGATATCTCTAAAAAATTTTTAGAACAAGGAATTCACTTATTAGTAGAAAAACCCATTGCGGCAAACAGCAAAGATGCAAATAAATTAGAAAAACTGGCTTACAAAAATGGTGTTAAGTTGGTTGTAGGGCATGTTGAAAGATTTAATCCAGCAATCCAGGCAGTTTTACCTTATCTTCAAGACCATAAAATCATCCATTTAGAAGCATCAAGATTTAGTGGCTATCCCACAAGAATTACTGATGTTGGCGTTAAAGTAGATTTGAGTATTCATGATGTTGATCTGATGAACCTTTTAACACCTAGCAATATAAAAACTTGTTATAGCCTTGATAGTAGTAATGTTGGCGACAAAGATGATGACGCAGTGTTCATAATTAAATTTTATGATGGAGCTTTGGCTACTGTACGTACATCATGGTTGTTTCCATATCGAGAAAGAAAAATAAAAATATTAACTGATAAAAATTATTTTCTTGTCGATTTATTAAACAAAAGCGCAGATGTGTTTACCAGCGAACACGACTCTGATGGTTACTCAATAAGAAATTTAGATATTAAAAGAGAAGACGCGCTAAAAATGCAGTTAGAATCATTTTTAAATTATATAAAAACTGGCGAAATCGGGACACTCTGTAGTGCAGAAGCCGCTGGATTAGCTTTAAGTTATGTAGAAGGAGAAAATCTATGAAAGCTTGTATTAATGTTATATCTTCAAGAGCGGTTTGTTTAAAGCCGTGTCTTGAGTCAGTGTGGGAAAAATATAACCATAAGCACAATTACCCTGTTTATGTGTATTATTTTGATGACATTTACGATTCCGAGGATTTACAAAAACAAATTATTGGAGATACAGGACAGAATGTAATTTTTAGATCTATTCCGTATGAAACTCCAAAACACATTGATGAAAAGGAAATGTTTTACAATAGAAAAGATGTGTGGTATGCAGCAACACAATTCCCAATAAGCCGAAAAGGTTACTTGCATATGTGTCATTTCATGTGTAATTTTCATGGATACCCTAACACAGATTATCATTTATATGATTATTCATTGCACATTGATGATGAGTCACAATTTACAGAAGATGTACCGTATGATTTTTTTGAAAGAATGGAGCAAATGCCAGAAGTTGATATGGCCGCTATGAAAGTATACGATCAAAATATTAAAAAGCCACATCAAGGCAATTTTGATACAAGAATTAATCTTTGGAATTTTATTAAAGTATATCTTAAGCATTATGATATTACACCTAAATCAAAATTTATGCAAGATCTAATGAATGATCCAAATGCGGATGAAAACTTTCATTTCTATCCTTGCGCAGATTCGTACATTATTCGTCTAAGCATGTTTGAATCTCCAGAGTGGAAGCAGTGGATTAACGCAGTCAATAAATATGGTGGTATTTACAAGTATCGCTGGGGCGATAACGACGTTAATAGTTTATTTTACCTTATACACTATGCGGACGATATCTACGATTTTAAAACAGTTGATGAAGGCTATCACGCTCAAGGTGCTCTGCGACATTTACAAGACTATGCCCCGGGTGTCAAGGATAATTCTAGATGAAGATACTCTATATAGATTACGGGAATGTAGTATCTGATGGGCACATGTATCAGTACTATGGTGATCTATTTAGAGAGTTAAAATTATTGGCGCAAATATATTTGCTTCAAGGTGTTCCTACAAATATTAATGAAATATTGTCGCAGATTGAAGGTGGCGTAGATTGTATAATTTTTGGACTTGGTTATTTTGCGCAGAGCCATCAACAATTTTTTAATAAAATTGAAGGATTAGATACCATAGATATCCCTGTAGTTTGTATGATTCATAAACCTCAAACTATGCTAGATAAAAAACTTGAATTTTGTAAAATCAATAATGTGAACTTAATTGTTGATTCACAATGCACATATAAGGATTTTGAGAAACAGACTGGAATCAAATCTATGAGATTGCCATTTACTGCCACGCCAAATATATTTTACCCACGCGATGTTAAGAAAGTATATGATGTTGGTTTTAGTGGCGCACTTCACGGTAAAGAAAATGATGGCCGTCAGAAAATATTTGGACCTACAGCAAACTTACGGGAAAGAGTATATGAAAAACTAGTTGCAAAAAATCGTAACACTTTTTGGAACTCTAGCAACACAATGGAATATAGAATTCATTCTGTTGAGGAATATGCTACAAAAATTAATGAGTGTAAGATGTGGCTAGGCACTACTGGACCTGTACTTGATGTTAGCCCGAGATATTTTGAAGTTATGTTGTCAAAAACTCTCCTTTTATGTAACAATATGCCAGAACAGTATGAAGATTACTTTACAGATGGCGTGAATTGTGTTATCTTTAATAATGATTTAAGTGATTTTGATGAAAAGCTTGATTATTACTTGAATAATGAAAGCGAAATGAATCGAGTCATTGAAACAGCTTATGATACA
>MDSZ01016590.1_pt1 | contig 17369 bp, 16 predicted proteins | sample 811201 | NCBI WGS metagenome assembly MDSZ01 (sample SAMN05326647, study PRJNA326480) | marine metagenome | isolation source: seawater | place: Indian Ocean: North | collected 2010
ACTTTCCTCTTACTTGCCCTAACATCTCTTTGGCTAAAGCAAGAGCAAATCTTCTAATCCATTGTTTGCCGATACTATTAATATTTTCAAAAGGAATATTTCCAAATGGAATAGTGTTTAGATTGTTGACGCCGTCGACGCCCACAGTTCTATCTGACTCTTCGTCCCAGGGATCTTCCTGAATTGTGAAGTTCACCCAAAACTTTTTTGGGGAGCCAGAAGTATGTTGAGGAAAGATTCTTAATCTATTATTCTTAATCTCAAAAGAATAATGCGAGTTTCTTGTATAAATTGCATCTTCATAAGCCATTGCTTGAGCTTTGTTCTGCCATGGCGGAATTACTTCGAACGTAGAATCATCAGCATACATACCATAGGTCGACAAGTTGCCTACTGTATTAATACCGCCATAATAGCCATAGAATCTCCACATAGCATGTGGTGTCTTATAAAAGACTTTTTTAATCGTAACTTTCTTATTATTGAAGTTAATGCTTGAAAAATCTGCGCTTGAAGTTATTAAAGACTGAAGGTCATAATCTTGATCATTGTCAGTAGTGTTTGTATCAAACGACGCTGAGTATATTCTCGTATTGCCTCCAATATCTAGTTCTTGGGAAGTTCTCTCACCTACTCTTTTCGTAAAAGCATAATCAAACTTGGGGTACTTAAGTCCAACATGTGTACCATCTAGGCTAGACGATAAATCACCGGACTTTAATTCACCATGGTGATCAAATGTGCCGGTCGTAGCACCTAGAGTGCTGTTTAAAATGTTTTTACCTTGATGTATATTAACAATATAAGAATACTCTAATACAGAAGCCTCGTAAGCTGTGTATACGTTCCCCGCTGTTAATTCAATATCTAGAACATCGCCGCCAAGCATCTTATACGTAAAAGATATTTGATCCATAGCCCCGGACACAAAATTAACATCATAAAAATCGCCGTCGGGATCAGCATAAATGCCGAAAGCATAGTTTGTTGTATCTTGAGCTTCTGAAAAAGTACCGGTGGATGGCAGAATTACTGCGCTTATTTCACTTGATGGTGTTAAGGTGGGTAGTGCCATTCATTTGGTCTCCTCTTTCAATAATTAGTTATTAAAAAGAGAAAACCCCTCGCCATTGCTGACGAAGGGTCTTCTTTTTTCGCTAATTGTTATTTATTAACCAGTTAGGTTAGAACAAACTACAACACCGTACATATCGGGTCGTACCATCTTCTTAGCGTAGCGGGTCATAACACCCTTACGTGGTACGAAGTCTTCCGTACCGAAAATGGTAGGAGTGACCTGTAGTGGCACGTAAGGAGCGTACACGTAGCCGCTCTCTAGGAAGCTGTTACCCTTACGTCCTACGAGAACTGTTGATCTCGGGAAGTAGGGGTCAACATAGACATCCCATTTCTTGCTAAGATTACCGACCTTTACAGTTCCGACGGTGCCGCGATCAGCGTCAGCAGTGACATTGGCGCGGAAGCCGGCAGTGAACTCAAGGATGTTGGCAACTTCGGGGCCGCAGACAACAAAGTTGGCTCCGCCGCGAAGAGTCTTACGGTGAATCTGTGCAGATACATCGTTGATGGTCTCAACAAGGGTCTCGTACCACTCGGATACGTTACCAGTGAAGGCACCTTCCGTTTGTACTGCGTTTGTCCTGTTGAGGAAGTTGCCCGGTGTGCGGGACCAGTAGTAAGTACCAGCCTTTGCACCCTTAACGAGGTCTTCAAGGATCTCACGATCAATCTCAAGAGCAATTTGCTCGGAGAGAATGCTTGTAAGCTCTACCTCTGCATCCAAGTTGTGGTATGCGTTGAGGTCTTGACCAAGCTCTGGGGACCACTTAGCCTTGAGCTTCTTGGTGTTAGCTGTCACGGAGACAGAGTCCACCTTGATATCAATCTCTGGGATTGACTCCTCGTTCTCAAGGCCCCACGGTGTAGCTGCAACAACAGCACCTACGGCGTTACCGCCGGCTGCGGCAGTACCGCCGAAGTTATCAGTTCTCTGATATACACAAGTAGTACTTGTTCCACCCTGGTTTAGATCGTGCTGCGCGTTACGGTTAGCCACAGATGCGGTATCAGACGCGAAAACGAAATAAGCTGTTGTACCACCGGATAGCTGAGTCAAGCGACGAACAGGTGCGAACTCTACATTATCAGTTGCGTTAACAAGAGATGCGGAGATCGAAATCAGATTATCACCGGAAAGACCGGTCAAGCCACTAACGTCGCCTGTGTAGATAATTACGTGGGTTGAGCCAGAAGTTAAATCGGGGTCAAACTTGCAAATACGATCGATCTCTGCGCGGGTAAGAACCCCCTCTGCACCGGTAGAGCCAGTGCCGCCGAATACGTCCTGCTCGATTGCTGTAAGTGTAATAGCAGTAGAGCCGGTGTGGGAAGCGTAGCCGTTGTTCAATGCATATAGGCCCTCTTCTGCGCTGGCGTCAAGATCGACACCACCAGTCAACTGCTGACCTACAACATTACCACCGTAAAGTGATTCGGCTGCGGTTGCGCCGGCACTAGTCTTAGTACTGGTGAACTGGAAGTCTAGGAAGAAGATAAGACCAGAGGGAAGGCTCATGGGCTGAACCGACACTAGGTCGTTTGCAATAAGTCCGCCGAATACACGACGTACAATTGGGAAGGCGACAGAAGCGAAGCCTTCGACATCACCAGCACTCATGGTACTGGCCTCTTTTAGTAGTTGGGCAGCCTGATTCTCTAAGAGACGGGCCATTCCGTTTTTAGCACTATCGTCGTTTAGACCCTCTAGAAGTCCGGTGCGCTCCCACTTCTCTAGTAGAGCGCTGCCTTCGTTCTGTAGGCTTCTTTCGACAATGCCTTCTGTTAATTTGTCAAGCACAGACATTGTAATATCCTCCATTAAATTTTGTTATTAAGTCCTGCTAAAGTTTTCCAACGACCTAACGTTGAATCCTTTTTATCCTGTACTTTCTCATTGCGAGTAAGTATCATTGTTGAGGAAACTTTATTAACTGCTTCGCTCAGCGATTCGACCGACTTCTTATTATCTCTAGAAGTACGCACTGTGCTTTGAAGAGTATCATATATAATTTTTGCTTCTTCAACGGTTTCGGCTGTTGATAACGCTTCGGCAATTTTCTCTTTTTGCCGCTCATTCAGGGAGGGATCCATCAATGCCTTATTTTTAAATAATAATTTTGCATTCACAAGATTGGTTTCATTAAGTTTATTCTTAAGAAATTCTACCGCTTCTTGTAGATCTACAATGTTTTTATTTGAATTATTTAAATCTTTTTGTAAATTTTGTAAATTGTTCTTTGACTCTTCGAGTTCTTCAAGAGTTTTATTTAACTCTTCAAGCTCTTCTTTTACTTCACTGTCTTGAGCCAAAGCTAGTAATTGATCTTCTATTTCTTCAAGATGAGAGTTGGGTATACCATTATTGCCCCATCCGGATGGTGTGGGATTAATATCAACAGTTAATTCTTCAACTAACTCTTCCAACTCTTCTAAATTGAAATCGACGTCTTCCGCGATTGGCACCTCCGGCGCTGTGGCCAGGACCTCGTCGGCTGCAGCTTCATGTGTTTGTGTAGCTGTTTCAGGCATTTGTTTTTCTAATTCTGTAAAATCGATAGTAATTTCTTCTGGCTGGCCGTCATTGTCCATGTCCGGGCAGCCGCAAAGATCTTCGCCATCGGTAGCAGCAAGAGGCATTTCTTGCACTATCTCTGGGACTGTTTCCGTGGTCATAGAGTCGAGTTCCATACCTAAACCAGATCCTAAAACATCGTCTTGTTCAAGCAATTGGTCGACCGCTTCTTTTATTTCTTTTGAATATTTCTCAACAACTGCTTCTTCCGCATTTTTAAGGGCCACCTCTTTTAGAGCGGCTGCATCAATAACGGCTTGTTCTAACATATCTGACATCTAAAATCTCCTGAGATAGGTATAACCCATTAATAAGTAGTCGTATTTTTATCAAAATTCCATTTTTTGCTATATTAGCTATCTGCGAAAGGAGTGCCCTGTGTACCGGAAACATAAATCGCCTTTCCATTTGTGACAACCCAAGTATCTGCGGCAACTGCAGTAACAGTCACTTCTGAATATATACCGCCCGTTGTCGTACCATTAAATATGATAGCGCTCGTGCTTCCTCCGGAGTTAAACGGAGTAACTGTAACCGTAGCGCCCATTCCAGCGGATTTATAGCTATGAATCTGGCCAAAAATTACTTCATTGGAAGTGTCGGCACAAACAATCTTGTGTGAATTGCTTGTTGCGCTAACTTTCACAAGGAATGTGAAGGTGCAGCCGACATTAGCAGCAGTACCAGCGTCGGGCAGCGTAGCTACGGCTCCATCAGCATCGTTAAATACGATTATTGCTCCAGAGTCGCCGGCATATAGCTGTGTATCTGCAGTCATGACGATGTATGGTCTCAAAGCTGAGAAGGCTTTAGTGACGTTTGTTGTAGAGCCAGCAGCAGTACCCACCGCTCTTGCCACCGTTGTGCCCTCTGCTTGAATAATAGTATCGCCATCGACAGTTAAAGTTAAGTCGGCGGCGTGAGAATCATCGTCAATGGTCGTAATCGTAGTTGCGCCATGAGTAGTGGTAGCAATTGTACATTTATCACCTGTGTCGGCAGAGCTTAATAGCGTTAAATCCGTTCCGCCGTCGGCGCAGTTAATAATTACTCCGTTATTCGTGTCGGCACCTGTGGAGGTAATTTCCATACCAGTGGCTGTACTTGTACCATTAGTGCCGCCGGTGACGGTCATCGTAATGCCTTTCACAGTTGGTGTCCCGGCGTCGGCGGCGTGAGTCAGTGTTGGCGTTAGGTTCATGCCGACCATCGTGTTGACACCGTTGGTCGCGGTGGCATTATCTATATCCATGAACATGCCGAACATTGTATTGTTACCAGTGGAAGCGCCTGTCTTGTCATAATCGATTGAGAGAGCAGTAACAGTAGTATCACTGGTATCGGTAACATTACAGTCAACCAAGACTCCCGGGTGGTCATTAATAGGGTTGAACTCGACTGTACCACCAGAGATATCAAGCTTGTTTGAACTGTGAGTAATCGTCATGTCGCCATTATTAAAATCAACAACACCTCCTGAAGCTAAGAAAAGGTCAGACCACCCTAGTGATGTGGTTCCCAGAGCAGTTCCATCATTGGACCCGGGGGACAAGCTGTTCTCTGCTAATTCAACTTCCTTAGAATTATTTGCATAAAAATTGATTTTATTTGCATCCTCAAAATCAATCTTAGTTTGATCGTCTTCTCCAATTTTAACATCAGTGGCCAGAATAGAGCCAACAGATAAATTGCCGGCAGAATCCAAGGTCATATGTTCTGTCAAGGTACCATTCAGTGACGTAGAAAAGACCATATTTGAGTCTTGTGTACTAGCAGTCGCCGTAAAAGCTTCATTTTTCTTAACCGCAATTTTACCAGAATCAACAGCAGTGCCGCCAGTATCTTCTAAATCAAACTGCATCGCGACAATACCGGCAGTACTATTCGCATCGCTTTGATTAATAAGTTTTAGAGCGACGAACTCTCCGTCGGTATCTTTAGTGATTGTCTGCAGCGCTGTAAAGCTATTAGCCGCAGAAGTAGTAACTGCTCCAATGTCTGAAGCTACATCTGTGCCTGCTCGATAATCTACATTTCCGCTAGAATCTAGAACCAGGAACTTATCCGTATCTTCGCCTGCTGCAGCAACAGTTGTAAGAAGAAGTGAGCCTGCGACTGTCGTTACAGAGTTAGATCCGTTACCAATCGTAGCATCTACTTCGCCATCTGCATTGCCATCAACCAAAATTAGGCCGGCTTCTAGGCCGGCGTCATGGGAAGCAACGGATAAGGTAAGTCGTCCGCCCTCTGCTCCAGAACTAGCGTCTTCTACTTCACCAGTAATACGAGCATATTCTGTAGCGGTCGGCGTTCCGTCATCCATGCCGTAGAATTCAATAATACCACACACATCACTATCGGTACCATCATTTCCAGCATGTGTGTTGTTTAGCCGAAGAATACCGCCGGCTGTATCGTCAGCAACGTTCTTAAGCTCAACCCGGGTGCCGTCATATAAAAGATTAGCTTCTGCGGCGAAAGTGTTGTCGCTGGTTACCCAAGTTATGATAGCATTGTCTGTATCGCCGGCGACAGATCTTGCAGAGCCTCCGCCGCCTCCGCCGGCTAGGCTGGTGCCATCTGTAATTTGGATATCATCGCCGGCATCTGTGGTAAAGTAAAGCTGATTTGGAGTGGCTGTCTTCACCCAAACTTGACCATAGGCAGCATTATCGCTATCTGCGTCAGCCTGCTCTTTTAATGTTAGCGCGCCTTCAACAGTTAACTTTGTTTTAGGGCTTGTAGTGCCGATACCAACTTTATCATTATCTGCATCGACGGATATTGTTCCGCCGTCTACTTCTAAGTCTGGAGTGCTCGTGTTACTTGGTGAAAACTTTCCCATTATATTTATACCTTATGTTCCTTAAGCCGAGTCTACAACATCTGTTAAGCCGGATCCGGTTAGTTCAAACATATATTTAGTTGGTATATCTGTTAATTCTGCGAAAACTTCATAAGCGCCATTATTACCCTGTGATGTAACATATATCTCTTTGCACCTAACATTCATAGTAATAGAATCTTTGTTATCGCCTAATGTAATATAATGAAAGCCTGCAGTAACATTCGAATTAGCCACCGCGTCGTTGAAATGTACGCGCAAATCGACATTTGTTCTATTGATTACAGTAACAGATCTAGCAACAAACGGAAACTCAATCTTTTCTTGAGCCCCGTTTTCAATTGTTGCAGAACCAGTGCAATAGGGTCTGCCCGCGACCTGATAAGAACCGACATGACCTAAACCGGGTGAAAATCGGTATCTATCTGGCCCTTGTTCTTCGTATGCTGGATTACTCATTTTCTCTCACACTCCTTATGAATATTTTATTTCCATTTTGCGGCGGCGGTCAGCTTCTGCTTTGCGCGCGTTTCTCATTTTTTTTATTTTTGCTCTTCTTCTTTTAGAAGAGGGCTTCTCGTAATATGCCCTTTCTCGGGCTTCCTCTAATATTTTTTCTTTTTTAACTTTTTTAATGAACTTTTTAATTAGTCTAGTTGAATTTCCGCGTACTTCTTTTAAAGAAACTGCGACATGTACTGGTCTAGCCATTTTATTTCCTTATATTAATTGTTTCCACTTGCCGCCGGAAAGACCAACAATGCCATCAATATTGACGCCAGAGTCGCCGGGTCGGACGCCTGCTAAGGGATTTCCGGCAGAAGGTTCGCTAGGTATAGCTTCCGTGCCTTGAAAAACATCAACATTGGTCATGCTGGCTTCATTCAATCTTTTTATTCTCTCCTGCCTCTCTAATTCGTACTTTTCCTCTAACTCTCTCTGCTTTTCTTCGCCTTCATCTTTAGAGCGTATAGTAATGCCCTCTGTAACAACTCTTTGCGTCTCTAGGCCAGAAACAACTTCAGAAATTATTCCAGAAAGTACACCCTCTTCAAAAATGCATTCTTTAATACATTCTTTGATTAGGGGCTTTAAGACTTGTTTTAATTCTTCTTTTTTCATTTTAATCTCGTAAGATGTCGTCGAAGGCATCATTAATACGATCAGACTTTGTTGAAGGCTGTATATTCTCCGATAAGCCGACCGAAACTCTGCCTCTACTATTTCCCTCTGGGCTTAAGAAGGCGCCTGGAGTGGATGGCTCGGAGACGATGTCGAAACAAATTAATTGGAAATCGTCCTCTACCATTGTTACTCCGTTGGCCTCTCTAACAGACCCAAGTCCCCTAGACGAAATGCCTAGCTTCACTCCGGAATTTATTAACGCCTTTAAAACATTGCCCGATGGAGTATCCAATACTTCAATCTTACCCATGACGCTATCGCCATCCCACCACATCTTGCTTACCAAGTGTGAGGCATTTTTCAGGTTAATTACAGAATCATCGGGATGATCTAGCTCTCCTAAAGAGCGGCGTTCGCGGACAGCTTTTTGGTAATTCTCGACTTCTCTTTGCAAAGTTTCTTTGCGATATATTCTACCATTACCATTTTTTGTGCCGGCCTTTTGGCAAACTCCAACAAGATATACAGAGCCGCCATCGACGCGCCTCTTTTCATCTTCAGTTAAGACAGTTAAATCACATATACCATCAGGACAAAGTTGGAAATATTCTTGTAAAAGTTCTTGGGCCATTTATCCAGATCCTAGCTTAAAGAAGCTTTAAGAGCGTTTAATTGCTCTTCTAGTTGGGCAATCGCGGTGGCTACAGTATCTGCACCTTCTTCCACTGTCTCCTCTTCATTAACAGTTTCTTCCTCATTTACAGTATCGTCTTCTGTGACGGTGTCTGTGTCTGTGGTTTCTTCTACTGTTTCTTCTGTTGTCTCGGTGACAGTTAAGTTTGTAATCTCTTCTTTGATGATCTCCATCAATCTTTCTTTTGTAATCTTCATTTTAAAAACCTCATTTATTGTTAAAAATTAAAAAATATTAAGCAGGCGCCACCTGCTTGAACTAGCTACCCTTGCAGCAACGTCTTACCTCTGGTGTGTTCCGGCGTCTCATTGTTGGTCCTCTCTATTTTTATTCCACAATCCCCAAAAACCATATTTAAAATATATGAGGTTCCGGAGCTTAAGCATCCCAAAAGAAATGCATTTAAATAATTATATTCAAAATTAAATAGTTCCGTTAAGCTATTAATTCCAAAAAGAAAAACGCCGACCCAGAAGCCCATACACATAGAACATTTGGATAGATCGCCAAGGACGCCTTGTTTTGGCCTTATAGAATCAAATATTTTTCCATAAACCAATATCTGAGTCATGCCATAGGCACAAAGAATAAAATATACTAAATCCACCCGTACCTCTTAGATTCTATATACTGCTGCTATACCATAAGGACGGACGCCGGGTCGCAAAGAACCCTTGCTTGTAGCATGCCGTTCTGGATCAAAGTCTGTCGAATCTTCTGGTCCGGGCTCTGTAAGCCTCTTCTCTTCAGCATCCTCGTAGGCAGTCTCATATTCAAAGTAGGGTCGTTCCTCTTCAATAAACTTGCCAACACTAAAAAGTGCAACTTGAAATGGATTATAATCCTTGCTTTCTGCAATTTTTGCTTCCATAGATGAATAAACAGTTCCACCCTGAACTGATTCTAACTCAATAACTCCCTTTCTTCTTAAGAAATGGAATAGGCGCTCTTGGGCTTCATATACTTCATCATTCATTCTATCTTTTGCAAAAGCTAATATTTTTTTCTTGGCTGGCATTAATACAATATCGATTTCCTTATGATCAAAAATCATAACGTTGCCGTCTAAAGTTCTACGAGCTTTTAATTCCATAGAAAGTTGTGGTTCTGCCTTGGTAGGCTCACTCACTTTGATTTTAATTTCTTTTGGAGCATCGGTTGGCTCGTTTACTTTAATATTAATTGCCATTATTCAACAATCTCATTTGCCAAATCTTGTATTTTCAAGATAGATTTTATTAATTTTGTATTAATTTCTTGATTTCTAAAATCATCAATTACATTTAATGTTCGATTTGCTTTCTCAACTAAGATGGTATCCTCTTTTTTTACATTCGTTGAAAAATTCTCTACAACTTCACGTAAACGACATATCTCTTCATTTAAGAATATCTTAAGCTCAAGGCCGTTATCTGAGAAGGAGGTGATAAACTTATTAAGCAAATCTCTCTGTTCTGTTCTTAGTTTGCCGGAATACTCATCGTTAAAGCGCTTAATAAACGAATTGAAAACTAATTTATCCCCGGGAACCTTATTTTCAATTTTACTATTCTTGCTCGATAAGTGATTAATAATGCTCTCTTCTAGGAGTACTTTCTTTTTTGGGGAAAGATCGGAAGAATTAAATAATTGATAAATGGTCGCCAAGCTCTTGTATTGTGGCACAAAATTATTAAAGACATCTTTGCCTAGAGACTTATTAATCTTTTTAATTACTGTGCTCTGCTCGTCAAACACTTGTTGTTTATTTAGAGAATTGTATTTGACCTTGGATTCATAAAGAATTTTTTCTGCCATGTGAGGCGGCATACTATCGATATCAGTCAAAGACCTGTAAAGCTCAAGTTCTTGGCCTAAAACAGAGTTTTTATTAAAGCTCTCCTTAATAAGGGAGGCAATCATTTCTTTTTTTTGTAAATCTTTATCCATGACAGCCTTAACCATTTCTTTGATTAGGGCCTCAAAAATAAATGCGGTATTCCTCTTTTTATTATGTTTGAACTTCATTGGTCGCGATTCTCCATCTCCATAATTAGTTTCTTCAAATCGCTATTGACTTGAAAAATCTTTGCTTCTTCGTCGCTAGAAACACTATCAAGACCCTCTTTTGTCACGACACCTTTTGACAAGCTTGTCATTTGTGCCATATAGGGAAATAAATTTTTTCTAGAGGCATTAGCCGCCCTTCTGTTTATATTATAATGTTGTTTTCTGGCGCCCATATCTCTTTTATCGTCTCTCGTCGGTATATACCACTTACTTTTTGATTTGCTAGTCGTAGTCTCGCCTTCGGAATTCATATATTTGACAGAAGTGTCATCATCTCTTTTACCGGGTGGTTCTGCCAATAAGACACCTTCATCCTCCGCAGCTTCAGGTGAGGGTTCTTCTTCAGGTGTGAGCGCTTCCGGTTCTTCTTCAGGTGTGATCTCTTCTGCTCCAAAATCTTCAAAAGCTGTGCCCAAACCTCCGGGAGTTGCAGCGGCTTCCTCTACACCGACGGCGGCCTCTAGATTTGCATCAAATTTTCTATCGTAAAATACCTGTCTTTGATTTTTCAAGAACTCTTCTTCTGTCATGCCAAAGACATTATTCGCAACCCACTGGCGACTAAAGAAGCCTTCTGTGGCCCCATTGGCAACATCAAACTTGGTTCTCCAGTGCTCCAACTCTTGCAACTCTGCAATCTTGGAGGGATTATTCAATGATAGACTGAAAGATTTCAGGTCCTCTCCCCTATAACCTAAAGTAAAGAGGTGAATAACTGCGATCTTTTCTAGCTCAGAAACTACTGATCTCTGTAATCTCTGTACAGTTCTAGCAAAACGGATATCTTTTTGAGCTAGCGTAGTTTGACTTTCGGTCGCCGCCTCTTCCGCATTTGACAGATAGGCTGCTGGCACCTTCAAGGCGCTGAATAGTTTATCTCTAAGATACTTAATATCATCAATATCGCCTGTATAAGAGCCTCCGGGCAGAGATTCAATCCTAGAATTTGCTCCTGCCCTGGTTGGAATAAAGTAGTCTTCCTCGACACTCATAGGATTATAGCGCAGATCAACGCGGCCAGTATCTTGATCTACAATTTGATTACGCTTCATTTGAGTCATGATCTTTTGCATATATTGCTCTACATCGTTGGCAGCAATATTGCCAACATCAATATAGAAAACTCTTCTCTCCGGAGATCTAACAATACGATATGCCATCACAGCATCTTCCATCAGTGTTAATTGGCGCCAAATTCTCCTGGCGGGCTCCAAAATAGATGTACCATAGGGAGCATATTTATCATTTCCTAAAATTCTAAAGTGTGCAATTTGCCAATTTTCAAATGTTAGGCCGCCGGAATTCCATTGGTATTGCACGTAATTTGGATTAGTTTTATCCTCGCCCTCAAGTCTTTCAACCTCATGAGCGGTTAGGGCGATTGCATGCTTGACGCCTACTTCATCGTCAATATCTAGGTATAAAAAGAAATCTCCAAACTTACACATAGATCGGCACCAACCAAATAAATTAAACTCCACATTTAGAATATTGTGATACAAATTATCTAAAACAAATTTAATTTCCTCATTGACACAACTAATTTTAAGCAAAGAATTAAAAGTAGAAGAAGTGGTCATTTCGTCAGCGTAGATATCTAAAGCAGATGCAATCTCTGGTGTATATTCCATTTGATCAAAATCAACATAGCGCTCTGCGCGGGCCTGATTTGACATGAAGTTGGCTTGCATCGAATCATACGGATTATGATCTTTTCTCTTAAAAGACTGTCCCGATGCTGATTTGAATTTAAAAGAGTCTAACTGTCTACGAGTTCTCTTTCTTGGGACTTGTCGACGATAAGTTGTTATAGGTCCAGAAAAAAGCCTTGTTAACTTTCTATACAAAGTGCTCTCTGGATTTCTAGGATTCTCTTTCTTTTTGCTTGACATTTTTAACCCTTAAGAAGCCACAAAAAATCTTCATATTTTTTACGATTTTCGTGGTCCTCTATTTTTTTATAACCCTGCATTCCGGGGATTGAAGTATTAATTTTTGTATTTGTTGAAATCATTGAGTTCAAAAAAGCTTTTTTATATTCTATTTCTCGGTGGTTCACTGAAAAGGCGATATCTCTGACCCAGCAGCCAATCGCTGCCGCCATAATTAAATCATCATTAAAGCCTTTCATTGATTGTGGCTTCCCATTATGCCACACAAAAGTTTTCATTTCATTATATAGTCTACTTGAATATATCGTAACTAGTTGGTTTCTAATGAATTCTTCCATCTTTGCAACAACTAAAGGTCTTGTTTTTAAAGACATTGTAAAACCAGCTACAGCATTTGTAGTTACCTCCGCTGTCAAAGGGTCAACATATTCGTGACTTGACTTGTAAGAATAGTAAATATTAGGATATGCTATTTCTTCCAATTTGTTAAGCACTGTCCAACCAACAGAGTTATTTTCTACAACAACCATACAATTGCCATATTCTTTTCCGACTTCATTAATCATGTTAGAAAATATATCTAGGCTAGGTTTTCCTTTATACTCAGCAATTATTTCCATAGTGTCTACTTTAAAAATATGAAACGCGGAGTAATCCTTTCCATCGCCTCTTGCAACGTCAACGGTCATTAAGTACGTACATTCCGCATCATATTCTTCCCAGATCCAAAAATTTCTATCAAATCCGGTCTTATACTTAGGAGCGGTTATATTTTTTTCAATAATTTCCATATCTTCTGAATGAAAAACTGTCTCGCCTGACATGTTAAAATTACACTCAAGCTCCTGAGCGATTTGTCTACGAGACATGTTCTTAGTTTCTTTTTCAAACCATTGCCTATCTCGGTCTGGGTGTACATCCCAGGGCAGAAGTGTGGCGAAAAAATCATTGTTCTCCTCTTCTGCGTCAATATAAGTTTGATGAAACCAATTCCCGACACCATTAGGAGTCGACAATGCAATGCAGCGACCACCAGTAGACAGTGTGGGATACAAACCAGTCCACAACTCGTCTAGACCCTCAACATGAGCAGCCTCATCAATCACCAGCAAAGAGAGGGCTTCTGAACGACCTGCATCTGCTGACGTTGACGATGCCTTAATTTGTGATCCATTTGATAATTCAAAGGAGGTCCTATTGTCTACCGAAATGCTAGCTATCTTTAGCCAAGGTGGCAGGTTTTTAATTATCTGCTTAACTTTTTTAACTAGATTTGCCGCAGTACCAAACTTTGTAGCAATAACCAAAATGTTTTTGTCTCTATGAAACATCATAAGCCATACAATATAAGCAGCAGTTATTGTAGATATACCTAACTGTCTCGCCTTTAATATGACATTAAAACGATGGTCATTAAAACTTTCAACTAATTCTTTTTGGTAGTCATAAGTTCTAAAAGGAATTAATCCCTTAAGAGGGTGAGAAATTTTAGCGTAATTATTAATAAAATAATTTGTGTCTTTGCCCGCTTTTAAAATTTCTTTTATTTTTTCTTCTTTTGTCGGCTCATAGCCCATTATTAACTCTTAGGCACTCTTTGATTTTTGTTCTCTGCCTTGTTGCCCAAGCCTCCGAGCTTCAAAAAGTTTTCAAAATCAGGATCTACTTTCCTATCATCACTACCTTGCAAGATTCCCTCTACATTTTTTAGATTAGTGATCTCATAACTCTTTTGTGCATTAACAAATACACGCACACGAGAGGTCTGCTGTACCATAGCATCACAATCGCCTAGGGCCTTTAAAGAAAGTGTGTCTCCGGTAACCTTCTTATATTGCTTTTTAAGCCAATTAGCAATATCCTCGCAGGTCTGATCCATCTCACTTTCAAAACCATTAGCATGAACATCTTTAAGAGTAATCTCTGATTGGTAGTTGACAATTAACTGATTACCATTAATTTTTATTTTGCAACCATCCATCGTTCTAGAGTCTAAAACTGGATGACCTTCGTCTCTCTTTAATCCAATCTTCACCGGATCGCCATTCTCATCTAAAGCTCCGTCATACATATGGGCCGCAGCTTGAGCGATACCTCTAATTACATCTAAGTCTTGTTGTGACATTATTTTTCTCCTGTGTCAGGGCGCCAACCGCGCTCCCATCTTTTTTCTCTACCTTCTACATATTTTATATAACATTTATAGCAACATTCGTATTTTGCCATGTAAATATCGTCTTTCATATTAAACGAGTAAACTCCGCATACTGGACAATTTCTTTCTTCATCTTTACTAATTAGCGTCTTTGGCATTAAAAATCCATTCATTTCTATCTTTTCATTTTGCTCTTTTGTTTCTCGCTCTTTTTTCGCAACCTCTTTTAATTGTTCAAGATATTCTTTTTCCTTATCCTCGTCCCAAGTGGACATTGGATTTTTAACGGCTTTATCTCCATATTTCTTGGATATAGCCTTCTCTAATCTGACGATCCTATCCCAATCTTTAGACATTTTTATTATGTAGCTCCTTAAACCTCTCACAGATTCTATCATATCTGTCTTGATATTGTTCAAAGTCTTTTATATCTTTTTCATTTCTAACGATGTTTCTTTTGCTTGTGGCTATACTATCCAAGCTTTTTGAAGTATGGCTCCAGTGATATGGAACAATATTTAAATCTGCTAACGACTCTAGTAGATCAAGATGTCTCTCGACAGTTATTTCTTTTACTTTTACACGATGCCATTCAATATAGAGCTTGTCAATATAACTAATGGATCCATTTTTAATCATGTGTTCTACAACTTCGTATTCTGCACCTTCAATGTCCATCTTTAGAATAATGTAATCATCTTTATTAAATTCTTCTTTTATCCAGCGATCAAAATCAATTGATTTTACTGTTTCTGGTTTTACTGAGAGCTTCCCTTTGCCGCCGCTGCCGCGTCGCTCTGCTTTGTCCTTATATACTGACGAACCCTCTCTTCCATTAACATAAAACTCGCGGGCGCCATCTTCTATCCACACTAAATTATTTTTAAATTTAACATCCGGGTATTTCTTAAATGATTTTTCACATTTAATCATACCTTCAAAACTGTATATCTCGTATTCCTTGCTGCCTGGATATTCCTTTTTAAATCTCTTTACTGACGTCGCCTCATGTGCTCCACAGTCTAAGAATATTTTACGCATTTTATTTTCCTTCCTTATTAAATAGTCTATTATTGCAAAGCCCGCCCAGATCCGAAAACCTGGGCGGGCAGTGTCCGACTAATCGAAATTAACCGAAAGTGTAAACATTAAATGCTTACTTGTTGTTGGATTTCTCCAAAGAGAGCTTAAGCTCGTTGATCTGCTCCTGTTGGGCCTTAACGGCTTCAACGAGAACTGAAGTAAGCTTAGCATAATCAATACCAAGTGTAGTCCCACCGCCGGCGGAATATACAACTTCTGGTACTGTGTTCTGCATCTCTTGAGCTAAGAAGCCAACTTCGCGGTGGCCGCTGTTGTCACTCTTGAACTCATAAGAAACACCTCTCATGGACATAACCTTGTCAAGAGCGCTATCAAGTGGCTTGATGTCAGTCTTTAGGGTTGCATCTGAGTAGGTGATGAAGCTACGGGCAGTAGCGTCTGCAGTGCTAGCTAGCGTCAGGTGGCCTTCAATGTCAACCGTGCTGTCAAAGTGAGCAGTCGATGTGACGTTAAGGGTACCAGAAACAGCAGCGTTGCCATTGGCTGTCAAAGCAGCGCAAGTGGTTGCTCCGTCAATGTTGACCGCACCTTCAAAGTCTGCAGCACCTTCAACTTCGAAAGTTGAAGTAACATGTGCAGCGCCTTGGACGTTAAGGGTACCAGTTAGAGCCATGTTGCCACTAAATGTCGAATTACCGCCAACAGTCATCTGATCAACGACCGCAAGGCCAACACCGGAGACTTTGCCAGCAGTAATCTGGCCCGTGGAGGTGATGGTGCTGGAGCCGTTGTTGATGTTGCCGAAACCACTAGTAATAGAACCAGCGTTAAGCGCGCCGACCGCAGCGAGGCTAGTCAGCGACGTCAGGTTGGCGTGGTCATTAAGATACGTAGGAATACGGCTCATTGCGGACTTACGGTTGGCACCGGAGGCACCATCGTCGACCATAAATAAGTCAGCGTCAGCTAGGCCGGCGCCGATGTCTGTGGCTCCATCGATATCGAGGTTGTCAACTGCGAAAGCGCCGTCGGTGCAATCGAGTGTGGTGAATGTACCAGCAGCAGCGCTGTTAGCGCCGATGACGGTTCCGTCGATTGCACCAGAGTCTACGTTGATGTTGGTGATTGCTTGGCTGTTTGCATCGAGTGCAGCACCAAGCTGATCGGCCTGTAGGCTGTCAACATAAGCAACGCCATCAATGTAGAGGTCTTTCCATTCAAGACCAGAAGCACCCAAGTCACGAGCGCCGTCAGTTGATGGAACAAGATTCGAGTCAAAACGACCGGTACAAGTAATGGTGTCGGATGTTGCGTCACCAAGATCAACGTCGCCGGTGGCGGAGAGCGTTGTGACCGTTGCGGCAGCAGGGGTGTTAGCACCGAGAATACCATCAACGTTAGTTGCTGTTACTGTATCAATGTGACCAGTGTCAATGTGAGCTTCGGCCCACTGCAAAGCAGATGTGCCTAAGTCACGAGCAGAGTCAGTCGACGGAACGAGATCCGAGTCAAAACGGCCAGTAGCTGTAATGGTGTTGGTGGTGGCGCCACCTAGGTCAACGTCACCTTGAGCAGTTAGTGTGCTCTGGAGTGTGGCCGCACCGTTAACGTTTAACGTACTGTCGTTGACCTGAGCCCCAGTTACATTTACTGTACCAGATACAGCCATGTTACCTACAAAAGTAGACACAGACTGCACCTTAAAGCCGTTTGTATCGTCAAGAGATACGGCCCAGGCGTTCATCAGACCATCAGTAATTCTGAATCCGTTAGAACCCGAAAGCTTGCCGGTGGCGGAGAGAGCGGTGAAAGAACCAGCAGCAGCGCTGTTAGCGCCGATGACGGTTCCGTCGATTGAACCACCGTTGAGGTCCATCGTGGTCACGGTTCCCATATCAGCCACTGTACGGCTG
>MDSZ01000062.1_pt1 | contig 17368 bp, 14 predicted proteins | sample 811201 | NCBI WGS metagenome assembly MDSZ01 (sample SAMN05326647, study PRJNA326480) | marine metagenome | isolation source: seawater | place: Indian Ocean: North | collected 2010
ATTAAATGAACGTTAAGTTTTTAGCTATTAAAAAGGTTTGAAACTGGGACCGAGAGGTCCACAAAAAAATAAACCCTATTATTTGCGTTTATTCTTTAAATTATATGAATACGATTATTTAACTTTGCATTTAAAGTTAAAACGCAATTAATCAAATGAATTTTCAAAAAAGGAAATATAATCGAAAAGAATTTATTACTTTTTTAGGAAAAGTAACTTTAGGAGCCTCCTTTATTCCTCCATTTTTAATGTCTTATGGCAACACAAGTATGCCTATTAAAACAGGAGATATTTCTAACAAAAAGCTTGCGAGATTAAAGAAACTATCATTGGAAGGATTAGCAGCATCAGATCAGGATGATTTATTGCTAACTAAAGGTTTAGATTATCATGTGATCTTAAAATGGAACGATAAAATAAATAATGAAGATAGATTCGGCTTTAATTGTGATTATAATTGCTTTATTCCCATTGACCCTAAAAACCCAAATGATGGGCTATTGTGGGTAAATCATGAATACATTAATCCTCTTTTTGTTTCAGGATTCAATTATAGAGATGTCAAGAATATAAAAACAAAAAAGCAAGTTGATAAGGAAATGTATAATGTTGGTGGCAGTATTATAAGAATACAAAAGAAGAATGGAAGATGGCAAGTTGTGCAGAACGACCCTCACAATAGAAGAATAACAGCTAAAACTCCAATTAAATTGAACTGGAGCCACTCTTTGAAAGGGAAAACAACTGCTATAGGCACACTAGCAAACTGTTCAGGAGGTATTACTCCTTGGAATACATTTTTAACTTGCGAAGAAAACTATGACAGCTACTATGGTGATATTATATATGATGGCTATAATAATCCTAACAAAATTTCTAGTTATTATGGTTGGGATAAATTTTATAATTATCCACCTGAGCATTATGGATGGGTTGTAGAAATTGACCCAAAAACAGGAAAGGCTAAGAAACACATTGCGTTGGGGAGATTTGCTCATGAATGTTGTACGTTATTTCAACTTAATGACAATAGAATAGTCGCTTATTCGGGCGACGACAAAAATGATGAACATTTGTATAAATTTGTTTCTTCTAAACCTAATTCATTAAAAGAAGGAACGCTTTATGTTGCTGACACTTTAAACGGGAAGTGGTTAGCATTGGACTGGGAAAATCAATCTTTACTAAAAAGTAAATTTAAAGACCAAACAGAGGTTTTAATAAGGGCAAGAGAAGCCTCTAAATTATTAGGAGCAACTGAATTAAATAGACCTGAGGATATTGAGATTGATCCAATTACGGGAAATATTTTCGTCTCATTAACAAACAATAAGCCAAAGGGAGATTACCACGGTTCAATTTTAAAAATCGAAGAAAATAATGGAGAGTTTGACTCATTAAGCTTTAATGCTTCAACTTATATAGCTGGAGGAGAAAAAAATGGTTTTTCGTGCCCTGACAACTTAGCCTTTGATTTTTCTGGAAACCTTTGGATAACTTCAGACATGTCAGGTTATTCTATGAACAAAACTGACGGCCCCTACATGCCTTTTAAGAACAACAGCTTATTTGTAATCCCGCGTTATGGCAATGATGCAGGAAAAGTCATTCGAGTTGCCTCGGCACCAAGAGACGCAGAGCTTACAGGCCCCTGGTTTGCGCCAGATGGAAAATCACTTTTCTTAAGCGTGCAGCATCCAGGAGAAAGAACTACTGATTTAAACAACCCCACAAGTGAATGGCCTTTTGATCAGGATAAAATACCAAAGCCGTCTGTTGTAGCAATCACCGGAGATTTAATAGAAAAAATGAATAATCTGAACAAAATAGAAAGTCATTAAGTAGTTAGCGCCATAAATTCTTAACTTGATTTTTTCATTTATATTTTAATAATCGCAATTTTTTAAGTGACATTATTTTCTGCTTTTACCTCATTTGTTAACCCTAACCGGGCTTGAGTATAGAGACAAACCACGCCTTAAATCGTTGTTGTAAAATAACGACGCAACACAAAGGCCCTTAACCCCTTGAAAAACAGTTGATTATACTGGTTCTGCCCGCATTTTTTGGGGCTAAAATTGGAGTGTTCCACATGAAACAATTGTAAGGTTCTTGTCGCCATTATGTCCTGCGAACGACTGATTTCAGCTCATTTATCTCCCCAAATAAATTAATAATACGTTAATATCTGACGGTGAGACCCCGCTAATTCTAGATGCGTGGCCAATTGTTTTTGGCCTTATTGACGCCAGCTTCTCCCTTCCTTCAATAGAAATTGAATGTAGTTTGTCAAACGAAAAATCAGCGGGGATTTTAATATGTTCTAATCTGCTTATTTTTTTTGCTGATTCTTTTTGTTTGTTTAAGTAGCCTACATATTTTATGTTGATTTCTACTTGTTCAATAGCTTCTTTGGAAATTTTTTCGGAGCTAATAAATTCTGAAACTTCTTTGATTTTTATAAGGTGTTCAATTTTAATCTGAGGTCTAGAAATAATAGATTTATATTTTACCTTTTGTTTTAGCGGGGATGATCCGTTTTTTTCTAGAATTTGATTTATATTTTTTAGGTCTACGCTTTTTCTTTCTAGAAACCTCATGAGTTTGTTAGTTTGGCACACTTTGTCTTTTACTTTTTCCATTCTTTTTTTTGAGGCTAAGCCTATAGAGTGCCCTTTCTTTGTTAGCCTTATATCTGCATTGTCTTGTCTTAAAAGTAATCGAAACTCAGCTCTTGATGTAAACATTCTGTAGGGCTCTTCGGTTCCCTTTGTAATTAAATCGTCAATTAATACCCCAATATAAGCTTCAGACCTGCTTAAAACAAAGGGTTTTTTGTTGTTTATGCTTTGATGAGCGTTAATTCCTGCTATCAGTCCTTGAGAAGCGGCTTCTTCATATCCAGTTGTTCCGTTGATTTGTCCAGAAAAGAAAAGGTTTTTTACTAATTTTGTTTCTAGTGTGTGTTTTAGTTGTGTTGGCGGGAAATAATCATATTCAATAGCATATCCTGCTCGAAACATTTTCACTTTTTCCAATCCTTTAATTTTTCTAAGCGCTTCAAGCTGCACATTTTCAGGTAACGATGTGGAAAAACCATTTAGGTATATTTCAATTGTGTTATTTCCTTCGGGCTCTATAAAAAGCTGGTGCCTTTCTTTTTCTGAAAATCTTTCAATTTTATCTTCAATTGAAGGACAATACCTAGGTCCTGTTCCGCTAATTCTACCTGTAAACATTGGGGAGTCCTTAAAGCCTTTTCTTAATATGTTGTGCACCTCACTTGAAGTATATGTAATATAACAAGATTTTTGTTTTTTAGTAATTGTATCGTTCATAAATGAAAAATTAACGGGTTGTTCATCACCAAACTGCTCTTCTGTTTTGTCATAATTGATTGTTCTTCCGTCTAATCTGGGTGGTGTTCCAGTTTTCATTCTTCCTCTTTCAAAGCCAAGCTCTATAAGTTGTTTCGTTATTCCTTCCGCTGATGGCTCAGCAGCCCTTCCTCCTTTGTAATTTTTTTGTCCTAGATGAATTATTCCATTAAGAAATGTTCCGTTACATAATACAATGGAGCGCCCCATAATTTTTATTCCTGTCTTTGTTATCAGACCGGTAATTTTTTTTTGTTTTGTTATTATAAATTCAACTGTGTCTTGCCAAAAATCTATATTTTTATTAGCCTCTAATGCTTCCCGCCATTTTTTTTCAAATACTTTTCTGTCACATTGAGCCCTTGGACTCCACATGGCCGGCCCTTTGCTTTTATTTAGCATTCTAAATTGAATCGTGGAATAGTCTGTTATAATTCCAGACATTCCTCCTAGAGCATCAATTTCTCTTATAATTTGCCCTTTAGCAACTCCACCCATAGCAGGATTACAAGACATTCTTGCGATCGTTTCAAGGTTTTGAGTAATTAGTAAAACTTTTGAGCCTAGCGTTGCTGCGGAGTGGGCAGCTTCACAGCCTGCGTGTCCACCTCCAACAACAATAACATCATATTTTTCGTCTAAAATCATTTAATGGACAAATATAAATTTTCTTTTTTTTTCATTAGTTCAATGTCTTTTCGTGTTTTGTCTTTGTAGCCAAGGAGATGTAATACCCCGTGTACCATAACTCTATTTAACTCATTTGTAAATGTGGTGTTATAAATTTTAGAGTTTTCCTTTACTCTTTCAATGCTGATTAATATATCACCACTTACTTTATTTCCTTTGCTATAATCAAAAGTGATAACATCGGTAAGCGATTTGTGATTCAAAAACGCAAGGTTTTTTTTTAGTAGATACTTGTCGTCACAAAATACGACTACGATATCTCCATATATTTTGCCTTCCGAAAAAATGACAGATTTTAACCAATCTGCGCTGTTTTTTTCCGGAACATAATCAGTATTAATGTTTTGAAAACTAATCATTTATAATCTGATTAAAATAATTATTTACTTTCTTTTTGTAGAACGGGGTAAGTTGTATTGGTGTAGTTTTCATAAGCTCTTCTTGTGCTTTTTTAATTTGCTCATACTTAATAAAATCTTTAGTTGTATCTTCATTTATTTCAAAGTTCCATTCATTTGATTGTCTTTTTTCATCTTCATCTTGTTCTCTTTTAGAATCTTCTGATTCTAGCATGCGGCTTAAAATATCTTCTTGTCTTTTAATTGTTTCTTCGGTTATTCGGTCATTAATTATGTCCCTTTCATTTTCTTCCATATCCTTAAGCATTTTGTCTATTTTGCCTTTTTCTCCGTTTTTACCTATTTCATCTCTTAGCTCACGTAGTCGTTTTCTTATTTCTTCTTGTTGTTTTGCAAGCATCATTAAATCCTTTGAGCGTCCCTCGCCCTGCTCACAGCCTTTTTTGTTTTTCTTTTTTCCTTCTTTCCCTATTTTTTCATTAAGCTGTTGCTGAGCTTTTTTTAGTTCAGATATAGAAGGCTTTTTACAATTAGGGTTTGGTTTGTTACAATTTTTAGGTTTATTACATTGGGAGCTTGGCATATCTAGCTCTTTTTGCATTTGCTCAAGTATCTCAGACAATAATAGCGCCAGGTTGTTAGTCGAAGTCATAATAAATTGCTGTTTGCCAACGGCGCTATTTATATCTCGCTCTTCTAATTTTTTGGTTGCTTTTTTCATATTGGAACTAATAGATGCAATCTCCTTGTTTATCGTCGCCTGTATTTCAACCACCCTTTTGCTAAGCGCAAATAAAGAGTCTTCGATAATTTGGCTGTTATCAAAAAGTTTGTTTTGATCACGAACGATTCTTACAAAATCTGGACTGTTTCTAGGTGTGCTATTTGTATTATTCATTAAAGATTCTTGGTCAAATGAAAGCGTGATTAAATTTTCTAGAATTTTACGCAAAGACTCCATATCTTCTACTTGTTTGTTTTCTGAAGAGGTTTGCATCATTTTTTGTAATTTATTCTCAAGTTGCATTATTTTGTTAATTGCATTTTCCTGCGCTTTTGATGATTTGTTTTTTCTGTTTTTCTGTAAAGCCCCCTGGCTTTCTTGCATGTTTTTTTCTATATCATCTTCTAATTTTTGGGTTTTAGGCATTTCATTTGGCTCTTCTAGTTGCATGTTTTTTTCCCTTATCTTTTGAAGATCTTTTTTTAATTCATTCATTTCCTCACTAATGCTTTCTTGTTCCATTGCAAGATTATGTTTTTTATGTGAATTTTGCTTTTCAGTTTTGTTTTTTAACCCTTTTTGTCGTTGTTTTAAAGAGTTAATTTTATCTATTGCCTCTTCTAATTTTTGTTGAAACTCTAATTGTTTAAATAATTCTAGCTCTCTGTCTAGTTCTTTTTCTAGATTTTTGTTTTCATTGTTTAGCTTTTCAAGCAGCTCTTTTAATTTTTCTTTTTCTGCATTATTCATTATTTTATCGATTTCATCAATCAGATTTTTTAGCTCTTTATCTAAAACTTTATTCATTAACTCTTCTAGTTTTTTTTGTTTTTCAATGATTGCAGGATTTAGTTTCTCTTTTGTTTTTAAGCTTTCAGAGTTCTTTTTTTGTGTTTCGGTAATTTTTTTTTCTAGATCTTTTTGTTTTTTAATAATTGCCTTTATTTTTTGTTTTTCTTCCCAGCCTATTTTTTTCTTTTGAAGCATTTTTTTCTTTAGCTCAGTAATATTTTTTTGTAATTCTTTCGTCATAGATATTGACGTGTTTAGCCCCTCTTTAGTTTTTGCGTCATCAAGGTCTTTTTTTGCTATCATCTCATTTTTAGTCGCTTTTTTATATGTAAAAACCTTGCTTTTGGTAAACTTGGGTCCATTTACACCATCGTTGTCCCATACTTTAAAGTAATAATTTAATTTTGTGCCAGCTTCAAGAGTTAGTTTTTCAAAATTAACTGTATGAAAAAACTGTTGTAAACTTTTTCTTTGAACACGAATTTCTTCTGATGATTTTATGATGCTATCATTTTTAGTATAGGTATATATCAGCTCTAATTTTGTAACCAAATAGTCATCTTCAATAATGCCGCTAAATAGGTGCCTAGTATTAACGGTGTCATAGCTTTGTGTTAATGATATCTTTGGAAACTGATCTAACACAACTTTAATAGAATAATTAAGTGTGTCGGTCAAATTGTTATTATTTGAGACCACAATAGAGTAACTTGTGTTGCGAAAAATTTTTTTTGATAATTGAACTTCTTTTTTAGATGACTCTTGAACAACATTATTGTCAATTATAAACCTGCAATTATTTGTATGTTCTAGTATAATATTCCAATCAGCTATCCCACCTTCGCTTATAGTAAAATCGCCGTTATTTTCAATTAACATAGGTTTTTTGTTTGTGTGTTTTGGGTGCGAGATCAGGACTTTAGTATTAACGATTTTTGGTTGTATTAACGATTTTATGGTATATGGATTACTTTTGTATCCTCCTGCGGATAGCTGAAAGCTTAAATCTTTGTGAACTCTAGAAAAGGCATAGCTAAACTCATTGTTATTTAAATTATTTAACTTAAACGTATTATCTCCTAATTGAATAAACACATCGGAAGGGATTTCGCGCCCCTCAATTTTTATGTGCAATAAAAAATCATCGAATTGTTTGCAGGCTAATTTTTTATTTAATATTACATATTTAAAAGGAGCTTTTGGTTCAAAAAAAGTATTGTGTTTAATAATTCTTGCCGAGCTTTCGGAGAGAATATAATATTTTCCAGAGATAATAAAAGAGGTTATAATTATAGCAGGTAGAAAGATCCATTTAAGATATCTTTTGTTTAGAGAAAAGTCAATAGCATTTTTAAACGAAATAGGTGAAAGCTCACTTATTTTTTGATCAATACTTGCAGTGATAAGCGCGTTTTGAGAGCTAGATATTTCAGACAGCTCTAAAAGATTTACTAATTTATCTTTAATTTCGGGAAAGTGGTCTCCGATAATTTTTGCAGCGTCTTTGTAGTCAAGACTTTTACCAAGTTTAAACCAACTAAGAGCTGGTAAAACAATTAGTTTACTAAAAACAAAAAAAGAAGTTAGAATATAGGTCCAAAATAAAAGTGTTCTTCCATTTACATCAAGCGACAAAAGATGTTCAACAATTGCAAAAAACAAGAATAATATAACAACAAAAGAGGTTGTGTTAATAACACCTTTTATCATTTGATTTAAATGATATTTTTTGATAAACTCATTTAATTTTTCAAATACCTGATGTATATTGTTTTTGTACATTATTGCAAAAATACAATTTTAATAATCTTGATAAAACAGTTAATAGGAGAAAGCGTATATTAGCGCTTCAAAATTTATATTAATGAAAGCTGAAGTAAGAGTTAGATTTGCCCCAAGTCCTACGGGGCCATTACATATTGGCGGTGTTAGAACAGCTCTATACAATTATCTTTTTGCGAAGGGCAAGGGAGGTAAAATTATCTTGCGTATTGAAGATACAGATCAAAAACGCTTTGTAAATGGAGCGGAAGAGTATTTAATAGAGGCCCTTAAATGGTGTGGAATTGAATTTGATGAATCAGTAGTAAATGGAGGGGCTTTTGGGCCTTATAGGCAGTCAGAAAGGAGAGAGATGTATCGTCCTTATGCCGAGCAATTAGTAAAGGATGGATTCGCATATTATGCCTTTGATACGGTGGAAGAGCTTGAGCAAATGAGAGAGCGAATGAAAAAAGCTGGCGTTCCATCTCCTCAATATAATGCAGTTACCCGCTCTACGATGAAGAATTCTATATCTCTTTCAGATGATGAGGTGTCAAAGAGAATTTCCTCGAAGGAGCCGTATGTTATTAGAATTAAGCTTCCAAGAAATCAAGAGGTAAAATTTCAAGATGTTATTAGAGGCTGGGTAGCGGTGAACACTAATAATATGGACGACAAGGTTATATTTAAATCTGATGGAATGCCTACTTATCATTTAGCAAATGTAGTTGATGATTATTTAATGAATATATCACATGTAATTAGAGGTGAAGAATGGCTTCCGTCCGCGCCTACACACGTTTTGTTATATAAGTATTTAGGCTGGGCAAACAAAACACCAAAATTTGCTCATTTACCGTTAATTTTAAAGCCTGATGGCAATGGAAAATTAAGCAAGAGGGATGGGGATCGGCTGGGGTTTCCTGTATTTCCTATACAATGGATTAATTCGCAAACAAAGGAGATTAGCGCTGGATATCGAGAGAGTGGTTATTTTGCCGATGCCTTTATTAATATGCTTGTTTTTTTAGGCTGGAATCCAGGAACTGCAAAAGAGTTGTTTTCAATAGAAGAGCTTTGCAGATTGTTTTCTTTAGAAAGAGTTGGCAAATCTGGAGCAAAGTTTGATTTTGATAAAACAAAATGGTTTAACCAACAATATTTAAGAAAAAAATCAAAAGAAGAGCTGACACAATCTTTGCAAATTATTTTGAAAGAAAAAAAGATAGATGCTATTAATGATTATGTTTCAAAAGTTTGTGAGCTCTTAAAAGAAAGGGCTACATTTATAGAGGATATCTGGAAAGAAGGAAAATATTTTTTTGTTGCACCAACTTCTTATCAAGAAAAAACTATTCAAAAAAAATGGAAAGCAGACACTTCAAATTTTTTGTTAGAATTTAAATTACGCCTAGAAAGCCTTAGTAATTTTACTGCTAAAAATATTGAGGTTGCGTTTATTAATTATTTAAAAGAAAAAGAGCTTAGTATAGGACAGCTGCTTCCTGCACTTAGAATTTGTTTAACAGGAATTGGCGTCGGCCCGTCTCTTTATGAAATTGCAGCGCTTTTGGGTAAAAAAGAAACTATAAAAAGAATTACAACAGCACTAAATAGAATTAAGTAATGGCATTGATTACGGTTGAGGGAATTAAAGTTTTTGCCTATCACGGGCATCTTCCAGAAGAGGCTGTTTTAGGTGGGCAATTTATTGTCAATGTTTGGGCTACATGTGACACAGAAAAAGTAGAACAAACTGACAAGCTGGTTCATACGCTAGATTATGTAAAAATTATAGAAATTGTTAAAACACAAATGTCTATTAGAGCAAATATGATTGAGGTGCCTGCAAAAAGAATTGCTGAAGCCATTTTACTATTAGACAATGTAAAAAAGGTAAAAGTGGAAGTAGAGAAAATACAACCACCTATTGATGCGACATTCGATAAAATCTCCGTAACTACTGAATGTGAAGATTAATATAAATATTTAGCGAAATTCACTTTTTCAGAAATGATCGAACGAAGGCTTGTTGCAGACACTCGTTTTTGGATCATTGTGTCTCTGTCACGTATAGTTACTGTATTGTCTTCAAGGGATTGATGGTCTATTGTAACACAGAAAGGGGTTCCAATTGCATCTTGCCTTCGGTAACGTTTGCCAATAGAGTCTTTTTCTTCATATTGGCAGTTAAAATCTATCTGAAGGTCTTGCATGATTTCTCGTGCTTTTTCAGGCATGCCATCTTTTTTGGTAAGAGGAAGAATTGCTGCTTTTAGAGGAGAAAGTAATGGGGGAATTTTTAAAACAGTTCTCATTTCTCCATTTCCAACCTCCTCTTCGCACAATGAATTAGTTAAAACAGCAAGAAACATTCTGTCTAGGCCAATAGAGGTTTCAACAACATAAGGAGTATAACTTTTATTGATTTCTTGATCAAAATACATTAGTTTTTTTCCGGAATATTTTTGGTGAGATTTTAGGTCAAATGCCGTTCTAGAATGAATTCCTTCTAATTCTTTAAATCCAAATGGAAACTTAAATTCAATATCTGAAGCTGCATTTGCGTAATGAGCTAAATTTTCATGATCATGAAAACGATAATTTTCATTTCCCATTTTTAGAGACTTGTGCCATTTCATCCTTGTATTTTTCCAGTATTCGTACCATTTAATCTCTTCTCCTGGTCGAACAAAAAATTGCATTTCCATTTGTTCGAACTCTCTCATTCTAAAAATAAATTGTCGTGCAATAATTTCATTTCTAAATGCCTTGCCTACCTGCGCAACTCCAAATGGGATTTTCATACGCGAAGTTTTTTGTACATTTAAAAAGTTCACAAAAATTCCTTGTGCTGTTTCTGGTCTTAAATATAGGTCAGCGGATTTAGCTGCGCCTATTTGTGTTTTAAACATTAAATTAAATTGACGAACATCTGTCCAATTACTAGTTCCTGAAACTGGGCATTTGATATCTAAATCTTCAATTAATGATTTTATAGCTGATAAATTGCCCGATGAAATGTGCGTATGAATTTTTTCATTTAGATTATTAATTTCAGCTTGTCTTGCCAGAACCCTTTTGTTTGTAGAAACAAATTTCTTTCTATCAAACGCTTGCCCAAATCGTTTAGCCGCTTTTAAACAATCTTTTTCAATTTTGGCTTCAATTTTGGATATATAATTTTCTACTAGTGTGTCTGCTCGGTATCTTTTTTTCGAATCTTTATTGTCAATTAAAGGGTCATTAAATGCATCTACATGACCTGATGCCTTCCAAGTATTGGGGTGCATGAAAATTGCCGCATCTAATCCAACAATATTTTCATTAATATTTACCATTGACTTCCACCAGTAATCTTTAATATTGTTTTTTAATTCTATTCCATTAGGGCCATAATCATATGATGCTGATAAGCCATCATAAATTTCGGATGATTGAAATACAAATCCATATTCTTTACAGTGTGCAATAACTTTTTTAAAGAGGTCTTCATAATTTGTCATGCTACAAAAATATAAATTCTGTTTTCAAAAGCGTACTTTTGTCAAATGATTCAAGTTGGGAATAAAATAATTGCTTTGGATGTTTTTAAAAAAGAATTTATATGTGATTTAAATTCTTGCAAAGGAGCATGTTGTGTAGAAGGTGATTCTGGGGCTCCTTTAATTCAAAAGGAGAAGGAAATATTAGAAGCTGTTTACGAAAAAATTAAGCCTTATATGCGTGCCGAAGGAATATTGGCAGTAAAAAAACAAGGAATTGCAGTTTATGATGAAGATGGTGATTTAACTACGCCACTTGTTAACAATAAAGAGTGTGCTTTTGTTTTTTATGAAAGCGGTGTTGCAAAATGTGCTATTGAAAAAGCATATATTAATAATAAGACGGATTTTAAGAAGCCTATGTCTTGTCATTTGTTTCCTATCAGAATACAAGAATATCGAGATTTTGACGCGGTTAATTATGAGGACATAAAAATTTGTAAATCCGCCTGTGTTTTTGGCAAGAAAATGAAGGTGCCAGTTTACGTTTTTTTAAAGGAACCGTTAATTCGAAAGTATGGAGAGGAATGGTACGCAGAATTGCTAGAGGCAGCAAGCCTAATTAACGAGTAAAATATTTCTGATCTACATAAAATGTTCCAAATGGTAGAAGAGAGCCCAGAAGAATAATAAATAAATCTTTGTTGTTCCATCCGTTATTATTTCTTAATAAAAAAGCTAAAATTAAATATAATATAAATAATAACCCGTGAGGCATTCCCAAAATCTTTACGTACTTTTCTTCTCCGCCCCAATATTTTAATGGTACAGCAAAGCAAACAAGCAGTATATATGATAGCCCTTCTAATAATCCAATAATTCTAAAGAGTATAATTTTATTTAAAAGCATTTTCTCCTGTGATATCTAAACCTGTGATAAGTAAATGTATATCATGAGTACCTTCGTAAGTAATTACAGATTCTAAATTCATCATATGCCTCATTATAGAATAATCTCCTGTAATTCCCATAGCCCCTAAGATTTGTCTTGCTTCTCGAGCAATTTTTAATGCCATATCAACATTATTGCGTTTGCACATAGAAATTTGAGCGCTAGTTGCCCGATCTTCGTTTCTAAGTACACCTAGTCTCCACGTTAAAAATTGTGCTTTTGTTATTTCAGTAATCATTTCAGCTAATTTTTTTTGTTGTAATTGAAATGATGCAATTGGTTTGCCAAATTGAATTCGTTCTTTAGAGTATCTTAGCGCAGTATCATAACAATCCATAGCCGTACCAATTGTTCCCCAAGCAATACCATACCTTGCAGAGTCTAAACATGCCAACGGGGCCCCTAATCCGTCTTTTTTAGGAAGGATGTTTTCTTTAGGAATCTTAACATTGTCAAAAACAAGCTCTCCTGTTGCGGAGGCTCTTAAACTCCATTTGCTATGTGTTTCAGGAGTTGTAAAACCTTCCATTCCTCTTTCCACAATTAGGCCTTTTATTCTATTATCTTCATTTTTTGCCCAAACTATTGCAATGTCTGCAAATGGTGAGTTTGAAATCCACATTTTAGCACCGTTAAGGACATAATAATCACCCATATCTTTTATGTTGGTTGTCATCCCTCCGGGATTTGACCCATGATCTGGTTCTGTTAGGCCAAAGCAACCCATTAGCTCTCCAGTTGCTAATTTAGGCAAGAATTTTGTTTTTTGTTCTTCACTTCCAAACTTCCATATAGGATACATTACTAGCGAAGATTGAACAGATGCTGTTGACCTAACTCCACTATCACCCCTTTCTAATTCTTGCATTATTAGACCATAAGCAATTTGGTCTAGTCCGGCCCCGTTGTATTCGGCAGGAATGTACGGGCCAAAAGCGCCAATCTCTCCGAGTCCTGGTATGATTTTTGTGGGGAACTCTGCTTTTTGACAAGCATCTTCAATTATTGGAGAGATTTCTTTTTTTACCCAATCTCTAGCAGCTTCTCTAATTAATTTGTGCTCTTCAGTTAGTAGCTCATCCATTAGAAAATAATCAGGAGCTTTATATAAATCGCGTGACATATTTTTTTTTTTACAAAAGTAGTTTTTTTAAATGAAAATATGGCATCATAAAGCATATCTTTGTGGTAATAAATATAGAAGAATTGGAGATAATTAAAACGCCTTACAATCAAGATATATTTTTTTTGTTTATGCTAGTTTCATTTTTTTTAATTGCATTGATAAAGGGAGTATATTGGAAATATGCAAAATTGCACTTTATGGGTGTATTTTCACAAAGTTATGCTAATCAGTATTTAAGGGAAGCCAGTACATTTACTGATAGGGTAGATTTGCTCACGTTTGGATTGTTGAACATTAATTTTACATTAATAGCTGCAAAGCTACAATTACTCACTAATTTTTTTGAAATAGCGCTTTTATTTGTTGCTATAGCCCTTTTCTTTTTAATTAAGTCGGCATTAATAAAAATGTTTGGAGCGCTGTTTAAACTTAAAGATCTTGCGAGGATAGCAATATTTTTTTCTCTGTTGTTTGATAAAACGCTTGCTTTTATTTTGTCACCGCTAATTGTAATCATGTATTTTTTTGCTTTTGATATAGCCTCTTTTGTAATCTTAGCATTGGCACTTTTATTTATTTTTCAATTCTGTTTGAAAATCTTTTCACTTTGGAGAATAGGTACAAATTCTTTTGGTCTTTCACGGCCGTATATTTTTTTATATCTTTGTGCATTCGAAGTTACGCCTGTTTTATTGCTAGTGAAGGTATTGTTTTATTAATTTATACAAAGAGATGGTTGATCAAAAGAAGAGAGTTAAGACTATTTTAGTAGCACAGCCAAAGCCGGAGGGAAAATCGCCATATGCAATTTTAGAAAAAAAGCATAAGGTTAAAATTGACTTTAGACCTTTTATGCATTTAGAAGAGATTACCGCAATGGAGTTTAAAGAGCAGCGAATATCTATATTAAATCATGACGCCGTAATTTTTACATCGAAAAAGGCAATGGATCATTACTTTGGGATGATGGAAAAGCTAAGGCTGAGAGTTCCTGATTTTACAAAATATTTTTGTGTTTCAGAAGCAATCACACATTATTTACAGAATTTTATCACTTATCGTAAACGTAAAGTTTTCACTGGAGAGCAGAGTTTAGCGAGTTTAGTTCCTATAATGCAAAAACATTCAGAATCTAAATTTTTATTTCCCTGCTCAGATTTGCTTAAAAACAAAAAAAATATATTATTAGAAAAAAGTGGCCTAGACTACACAAAAGCCCAAATGTTTAAGGTTGCTTGCTCTGATTTAAAAGACTTAACACATGTCAAGTATGATATTTTGGTGTTTTTTAGCCCTACAGGTGTTAAATCACTATTAGAAAACTTTCCTAACTTTAAGCAAGAATGTACTAGATTAGCTGTATTTGGACCCACAACGATAAAGTCAGTTGAAGATAATGGTTTAAGGGTAGATATAGCTGCGCCAAATAAGAAGAATCCCTCTATGTTAATGGCTCTGGATCAATATATAAAAGAGGCTAATAAGAGAAGAAGATAAATTTTTTAGAATTAAAGTTTAATTAGAAATCAATCATTTCGTTTTTTTTAAAAAATGTTTCAATTTCCCAAAAATCAAAAGTTGTGCAGTGAAAAAGAAATTGAAATATTATTTAAAACAGGAAGCTTTATGTCAGAGAGGCCGTTTAAAATTGTTTGGCAGCTCAAAAAATCTACAGAAAACCCAACTGCAAAGGCGCTGATAGTTGTTTCCAAAAAAAGATTAAAATTAGCTGTGGAAAGAAACTTTATAAAACGAAGAATTAAAGAGTCGTATCGCCATCAAAAGAAAAATTTGGAGAGTGTTTTAAAAAAACACGGTTTTCAATTAACTTTAGCAATAATCTACCAGAATGACAAATTGCTAGATTATAAAACTATAGAAATGAAAATAAATATACTTATAAACCGTTTAATAAATAAGTTATGACAAGTTTATTTTCTTTTGTTTTTTGTACTATAATAAGAATATATCAAAAGGTTTTTTCGCCATTACTTTTGCCATCCTGTAGATACACGCCAACATGCTCACAATATGGTATCGAAGCAATAAGAAAACATGGCCCATGGAAAGGGGGTCGCTTAATAATAAAAAGGATTTGTAGTTGCCATCCTTGGGGAGGGGAAGGGCATGATCCAGTGCCATAAAAATAAATTAATATGAAAAGAAAAATAAAACTTTTAATCTTAGCAATTAGCTTGCTTATAACCTCATTTGTTTCAACAAGCTTTGTGGATAATTACTTCGAAATAGCTAAAAACTTAGACATTTTTACTTCGCTATATAAAGAGCTTAACACTTTTTATGTTGACGAAACTATTCCGGGAGACTTAATGAAAAAAGGTATAGAAGAGATGTTGAAATCCTTAGATCCTTATACAACGTATATTCCAGAATCAAAGATCGAAGACCTTAGGTTTCAAACTACAGGACAGTATGGAGGAATTGGTGCGATTATTACCAAAATTGATGATTACGTTGTTATTGCTGAACCCTACTTAGGATTCCCTGCACAAAAATCTGGGCTTAACGCCGGAGATAGGATTTTAGAAATTAATGGTGTGAGCGCAAAAGGGAAAACTACTGAGGAGGTTAGCAAAGTACTAAAGGGACAGCCTAATACATCCGTTACTTTATTAATAAACCGTCCTCATTTAGAAGAGCCGTTTGAAGTTACGTTTGATAGAGAGAAGGTTTCAGTTGCTAGCATACCTTATTCAGAATATATTGCAGAAGGGATTGCTTATATACGACTCAGGTCTTTTACAAGAAATTGTGCTAATGAGCTTAAGAATACAATTACCGATCTTAAGAAAAATACAGATTTAAATGGTATAATATTAGATTTAAGGGGCAACCCAGGTGGTCTTTTGAATGAATCAGTTAATATTGTAAATCTATTTGTTGAAAAAGGCGAAAAAGTAGTAAGTACAAAAGGAAAGATCAAGTCGTGGGATAAATCTTATGTCGCAAACAACAACCCCTTAGACCTAGAGGTTCCATTAGTGGTTTTAATAAGCTCTTCATCTGCTTCAGCTTCTGAAATTGTTTCAGGAGCTATTCAGGACTTAGACAGGGGTATTGTAATTGGACAGAGAAGCTATGGCAAGGGGCTGGTTCAGCAAACACGAAAATTGCCCTATAATTCACAATTAAAATTAACAGTTGCGAAGTATTATATTCCTAGTGGAAGATGCATACAGGCGTTAGATTATTCTAACCGAAATGATGATGGAAGTGTTGGGAAAGTGCCAGATTCTTTAATGACTTCTTTTCAAACAAGAAATGGCAGAGAAGTAAAAGATGGCGGAGGTATTTTGCCTGATATTGAAATTGCTAATGAAAACTATGGAATGATAATAGGTTCTTTAATACAAGAGCGATTGTTTTTTGATTATGCTACAGATTATTTTTATTTTAATGATTCAGTACCAGAAAACTTTATTTTTTCTGACAAAGATTTTCAAAACTTTCTAGAATATCTTTCAGATAAAGAGTATAGTTATAAGACAGAAACCGAAAAAGCATTAGAAGAATTTAAAAAAGAAGCTAGTAAGGAAAAATATTTTGAAGGATTATCCGATCAGTATGTTATTTTATCCCGTCAATTGCAGCAAAATAAAAATGATGATTTGCAGAAAAATAAAGATGATATCAAAGAAATATTAACCTCAGAGATTATGAGTAGATATTATTATCAGAAAGGTAGAATAAAGGCGCAATTAAACTTTGACCCAGAAGTTGCAAAAGCCGTTGAGATACTGAAAGATCAAGCGCAATATGAACAAATTTTAGAATCTAATTAGCATTGTCATTTTTTAAAAACAAACAAATTTATTTTTTTTTCATTTTACTAGCTGCAATTGGTATTGGTCTTCAGATTGTAATTTATAAAATTGCAATATTTGGATTGTTATTACAGTGGATAGCAGAAAAGAATTATAAGAAAAAGCTAAATGAATTAAAATCTAATCATTATGCTGTTGGGCTGATGGTTTTTTATATGCTTTATGCAACAAGTTTTTTTTGGTCTGAAAATAAAGGTGTCGCAATTATTGATATGATTTTAAAAGCACCAATATTAATTTTACCATTTATTATC
>MDSZ01186596.1_pt1 | contig 17368 bp, 15 predicted proteins | sample 811201 | NCBI WGS metagenome assembly MDSZ01 (sample SAMN05326647, study PRJNA326480) | marine metagenome | isolation source: seawater | place: Indian Ocean: North | collected 2010
CCATAGCTGCTGAAGAGCTTTCCGAGCTTGAAGAATACATCGAGATTATTAAGGACGAAGTGAACGTAAAATCAGTTGTATTTTCTGATGATATAGCCAATCATGCGAAATTCGTTTTAAAACCCGACGGTAAGATTCTTGGCCCTCGATTAGGAAATACGGTGCAAGAGGTTTTCAAAGATGCAAAATCTGGAAACTGGGATTGGATAAGCAATCAAAGAGTACAAGTAGGGGCGCATGTTCTAGAAACAAATGAGTTCTCCATCCATCTTGAGGCAAACGAAGACATTACCGCCGGAGCCTTGACATCAGCCAATGGGGTCGTTGTATTAGATACAGAGGTTACTGAGGAGCTTATAAACGAGGGGCGTGCTCGTGATGCTGTAAGAGCAATCCAGGAAGCTAGAAAAAATCAGGATTTAGTCGTCACGGACCGGATTCATGTCAGCGTTGACGCCCCAAACAGTATCCAGCAAGCTATACAAACTCATTTGCCTTACATTGCGGAACAGGTTCTGGCAGTCTCGATTAATCTTGAAACTATTGATGATGGAGCGAATACCCATCAAGGAATTATTGACGGTGAAAGCATTTCTATTTTAATTACCGTCGCTAACCAATAGCTTTGACAGCGCTTTTTTATTCTTCGTCAGATAGAAACGACGAGATGGCGGCATCGGTTTCATCATCAACCAATCCAAGCACACTTTCATGGGGGTCAGAATCACGCAGTTCTTCAAAAAATCTGTCACCCGAAGCACCTTCACCTGCTTGAACAACTGGCGAAATCTGAGTTGGTGGCCCAAGATCTTCCTCATCATCCAGCCAATACTTGTTTATCCCTTCTTCTGCCCCAGCCGCCGCAGCATCAATCCAAGATTCAAGTTCTTCTGTCGAATGGACAAGGCTTAATTCTGGAGGTATCGCATCTTCCAATTCTTCTTCAGTATGATCCATAGGATCCTCTAGGTCTTCTGACCCAATATTGTGAATGTCACCAACTGGGGAAATATCTGCTTGGTGGGCCATTTGATTTTCTCTCTGCGGCTCATCTCTATCGGCCATTTGCTCAAGATCAGACTTGCTGGCGTTCTCTCCGAACTCTTCGATCCCATCTTCGAGAACTAGTAGTTCCAAGTCGCTCTCTTCAACAATTTTGCGCATCTCATCGATCACTGATAGAAGCTGATCCTTTCCTGCATTCAACTGCCCCTCCAAAAATCCACATCTGTCTTCAAGATCTTTCCGTTTGGAGTAAAGCTCATCTATCTTTTCCTCAAGGTCAGCCTGCGACTGCTCAGCCAGTCTTCGAGCTTCTTCAACTACTACCCTTTTGATGTTGTCTGCTTGCGCTTCAGCGGAAGCGGTAAGTTGCTCAGCACGAGCTACAGCTTCTTTAGTGACTGAATCTGCTGTCCGCTGAGCTGCTGCTAGTAGACGTTGTGCAGCGCCTTCAGGATCGTAAAGTTCATTATCATCTACTTCGCCATTTAGATTTCCAATGTTCTCAGATTCCAATAGCTCAGCAAATTTACTCAGAAATGAGTCAACCTCCTGGATATCATAGCCGCCCCTTCGAAGCCTGGTGAATCGCACGCTACGGATAAAATCAGGAGTTAAAAAACTTGGTGTGGGGTTAGAAAGAGCCATACCAAATGATACTATCTTTAGTCGTTCTGGTCAGGGATTAGACCCATCGAGATACTTGCAAATTAGGCAGTTAGGCAGAAACAGAACCGCCAAGTCGTTGACGCTCTTCATCAGAAACTTCAACATCTTTAGGAGTCAATAGGAAAACATCGTCACCGGCTTTGACGAATCCTCCATCAATGCCAACTTTCAAGCCAGAACAGAAATCAATGACTCGAATTGCTACTTCGTGATCTGCCTGCTGGATATTAACAATCACTGGCTGTCGTCGTTTAATTGCCTCTGAGATTTCCTTAACGTCACTAAACCTAACTGGAGCGACTACGCATGGTTTAGAAACTTTCGGTGGTGCAATTGTCCTTACTGCATTAGCCAGTCGTGATTGTCCGGTGTCCTCACTTTTAGGAATTGGGCGGACAGTAGTTACGCCGCTGGTCTGCGGGGCAGGTGGAGCACCGGCTGCAGGGGTTCCTGCAGGCTCACTCCACTCTTGGAAATCCTCATCAGATCCCAACCCAAGATAAAGCATGGTTTTTTTTAGAAAACTGGTCATCAACTTCTCCTATTGACAAAAGTCAACATATATAACCTAACACCATAGAGCCTTTGAGTTCAATCAGCATCGCGGTTTCCAAAAATTGATCTTCCTAGCCGAAGAATTGTTGCCCCCGCTTCAAGAGCCAGATCATAGTCATCGCTCATTCCCATGGAGCATTCAGTTAGTCCAAGAGAATTTGATAGCTCTTTCAAATTTCGAAAGTGCATCAAAGTTGCTTCTCGATCTCCGTTAGCCCCTATCGTCATTAGACCCTCAACGTGAATATCCAACTCATGGAACCTTTCCACAAGAGTCGGCACTTCATCAGCAGGGACCCCCCCCTGAGTCTTCGATCCAGCCATATTTACCTGAACTAAGATCTTTGGGCTTTCACATCGTTTTGCGACCTCATCACCTAAAGCGAAAGAGTCAATTGATTGCCACATAGAGATAATGTTCGAGATTTTCCGGACTTTATTCCTTTGAAGAGCTCCTATAAAGTGCCACCGGTATGCCTCTGCCTCTCCTAGGCTCTCCAGATGACCTCTTTTTTTTATGATCTCCTGTGCATAATTTTCACCAATGTCATAAACACCAGCTTGAGCTGCTGCTCTCGCAGCATCAATTCCAAATCCCTTGGTTACTGCCACTACAGTCACTGGGTTTGAAGACTTTAAGGAAATAGTTTCTCTGATATCCCCTATCCGGTCCGCCACCAACTGATAATCAATAGGATTTTTCAACATAATCCTTCCGTGATTCAATCCATCCAACCGTTGCCTGACGATTATGATCTTTTCTCAACCTATAGGACCAGAACTTAGTTGAGTCCGAGGTACATTCACCCAAATTAACCAACTCGCTAATTCCGTTACGGTCTAAAGCAATTTCTACGGTCTTCGGTAAGTTTAGGGCTAGATTACCTTCTTCCGTTTCTGAGCGGATGCCATCACCGAAAATATCAGAAACTACCTTTATGTCCTTCTCACCAAACTCGTAGGAACTGGGATATATGCAAGGACCTAAAACCGCCACCGTCGGCCTCTTCCCTATTCTAGACATCGCATTAACAGCTTTATCAATAACGCCCAAGACTAAACCTTTCCAACCTGCATGTACTACGCTAAGAGATCCCAAAGGGCTCACAAGCGCAACAGGGGCACAATCGGCTGTTTGGATAGAAATTGGGATTTCAGAATTACATGTGAAAAGAGCATCGCCAGTTCTCCCCTGATGCTGACCTGGTGACTCTATCTGAATAACTTCCGCACCGTGTACTTGTTTCAGGTACGTCCACTTCTCATCAACAATCGACCTCTGCCTTCGAGCAAGGTGATAAGGGTCTTGATCAGTGGACAAATCCCCGTCTTCCTTAGTTGTAAAGATAAGACAGGCATTCCTTCCATCTTCTAGCTGATAGGACCACGAGGGCTTCTCATGTTTCATTGATAAGTCAATATAAACCTATAGGCCGATTCTCGCCCAAACCAGATCTAACTACTGAAGAAAATCAGGCACATCAAGTCCCGAATGTACTTCAGTGGTGTCTTCAGGCTCACCGAAAACATCTGGGATGTCACTTTCCCCAAGGGTGTGCCTTACCGGCCTGCTTCCGTTCTCCCATCGGTCGAATCCCGCAGCTATAACAGTGACTCTAACCGTGTCGCCAATAGATTCATCGACAACGGTTCCGAAAATAATATTCGCATCCGGGTGAGCAACGCCAACGACAAGTTCTGCTGCTTCATTTACTTCGCTCAGCGTCAAACTGCTTGATCCAGTAATCGAAAGCAGAATACCCCGAGCTCCATCTATCGGTGACTCCATAAGCGGACTTGAAATCGCTTTCCTAGCAGCGCTTGTTGCTCTCTGCTCGCCACTTCCCTCGCCAACACCCATCAATGCTGAACCAGCATCATTCATGATCATCTTGACATCTGCGAAGTCTGTATTGATAAGACCAGGAGTGGTGATGAGCTCAGTTATACCACGGACGCCATCAAGAAGGATTTCATCAGCTTTAGCGAAAGCTTCAACAACAGTTGTTTGCTCATCTGCAACAGACAATAACCTGTCGTTGGGTATAACTATTTGAGTGTCAACTTTTTCCCGAAGGCGGGTAATTCCCTGGTCAGCTTGAACTGCTCTTCTTCGCCCTTCGAAACCGAACGGGCGAGTAACTACGGCTATCGTCAAAGCTCCAAGTCCCTTTGCAACGTCAGCAACAATCGGAGCTGCTCCTGTTCCAGTTCCTCCACCTTCTCCGGCGGTTATAAATACCATGTCAGCTCCAGACAAGGCTTGCTCAATTTCTTGGCGATTGTCTTCAGCTGCCTGTCGACCTATATCGGGGTCCGACCCAGCTCCTAAACCTCGAGTAAGCTCTCGTCCAATGTCTATTTTGACTTCTGCATCTGAAAGAAGCAGCGCTTGAGCATCCGTATTTATTGCTTGGAATTCCACTCCACGGAGACCAGCATCGATCATTCGGTTGACCGCGTTTACTCCACCTCCACCGACGCCTACCACTTTGATTACTGCAAGATAGTTATGCGGATTACTCATTTTGTCTCCTTTGGTCAATAGACATAAAGCCTTACAAGAGGTTTAATCTTCGAATCACAACCCAAGTGCGTTCTAGGTAGAAGGGTACGAGCAACTAGGGTCACGACACAACACAGGCGTTAGGGGAGCCCTGACGTCAATGTGCAAAACAGAACTTTGGTCTACTTGTGAAAGTATTGTCGCAGCTGCTAGTACCTTACTTTCTATATCCGTGGTATCACCAAAAAGTATCTTGCTACCGCTAAATAATAGCAACTCAACCTGATCATCTCCCTTGATTGAAGAGATGTCCCCAGCTAACTCTGATGAAATAGTCCCAGCAACCTGAATAAGAGGTATCACCTGCTCAGGAGCCCATTCTCCCACAGTGAGACTTCCTACTTCCTTCTCGATCGGGAGCAAATAATATGGCAGCGCATCTTCTACTTGTAGTACGCGGCCCTCTATATCTACGACTAGCCACCCATCGTCACTTTCAAATGCTGCTACCGGGTCTCGTGTAGATACACGGATGGTAATAGTTCCACCCCATGACCGAGATATACGTGCTTCCTTGACCCAAGATATCTTCTCAATATTCTCTGAAGCGGAGGAAGCATTAACCTCAAGTAAAGGTTTACCCTTTGGAATTCCAGCTGCTGTTCTGACTACATCCTCCAACTCTCCTGAAACCCCTTCAACCACAATTTCATCTACATCAAATAGCGAACTCTTAGATATAAAGTAGCCTCCAACGCCCAGGGAAATAATCGCCATTCCTAGAAGAAGTACCCTTAGGCGACGCCTTCCCTTAGCTCGCATAACATCAATTCTTCGGGATTGAATTCGGGGATCCATGACTAGTTAAACCCTAGAAAATGATTTTCAGAATCAAGTTCGATTCCAAACTCTTCAAGTACTCGATTCCTCACTTCTTCCGTCAGAGATATTACGTCTTGAGACTTCCCTCCACGGTCAACCTGAATAAAATTTGCATGCTTCTCAGAGACGTACGCTGTTCCTATCCGAAGACCCTTACACCCTGCTGCTTCTATCAAACGGCCAGCTGAGTCCCCTTTTGGATTCGTAAAAACAGAACCCGCATTTTGCCCACCTGGTTGATTCTCCACTCTCCATCGGACTATGTCCGAGATCTCCTCCTCTGACTTTTCAATATTTCCCTTCGCTAAATTCAGAACAACCTTTGTAACGGCCTGGGTGCTAGTTATTGATGACTCGCGATATGAAAAATTCAACTGCCTCAATGAAAAGGCAAAGGGTTCTCCTGAAGCTAAATCAATCCCCTCAACCCTGCTCACACTTTTACTCATGTCAGAGCCATGTCCACCTGCATTCATACGGACCGCCCCACCCATTGAGCCGGGAACACCAACTGCCCACTCAAAACCTGTTAAACCTGCAGCGACAGTTCTCCGAGCAACTACAGGAAGAATAGCTGCTGCTCCGGCGAAAACTTTTTCTCCGTCAATAGATAATGATTTGAAACCATCCCCTAAGTAAAGCACTAGACCATTGAATCCGGAATCAGAAATTAGCAGATTAGAGCCGTTTCCGAGAACAGCAATAGGAATATCTGTATTTTTAATCCGATCAGCTACCGCGTTAAGGTCATTCACATTTCCAACTTCAACGAAGACACTACATCCCCCACCGGATCTGTATGTCGTTTTCTCTCCTAACGGCTCATGAAGTTTAACTTCACTTTGTTCTAGTGATTCCACAAAAAACCCATAGAGCTCATCCCATAGTTGCGGAGTCTCTCGCATCCTAGCCCTCCAACATCAATTCATTTGGGAGAGTGGTTATATCACCGGCCCCAAGGCTAAGACATAAGTCGCCTTGGGTCAGCTCTGAACGTATGTGCTCGACCAAATCCACTCTATGTTCGAAAAAAGCAGCTTGTTTATCTGGGGTAGAGCTCCGGATAGCATCAACAATTAAGCGTCCAGAAATTCCCGGTATTGGGGGTTCTCCAGCAGAATAAACATCTGTTACATAAACGACATCTGCATGATGGAAAGAGTTAGAAAACTCTTTCCATAAATCTCTGGTTCTTGTGTACCTGTGTGGTTGAAATACGCAAATAATGCGCCCCCAATTTCCCTCTTTTGCCGCTTGGAGGACAGACGCTACCTCAGTTGGTAGATGAGCGTAGTCATCTATAAACGAAATGCCATTTCTCTCTCCCCGGTAATGAAACCTTCTAGCTACACCTCCGAATTGAGCAAGCCCCGCACGCAATGATTCCATATCTGCCTTCATGTAATCGGCAAAAGCTAATGCAGCTGATGCATTCTGTACGTTATATATACCAGGTGTAGCAACGGAAAATTCCCCTAAATTACCCTTAGGTCCTTCAAGTGAAAATTTCGATCCAAAACGGAAACCCTCGTAATTTGAAATAACATAATCCGCATTAGCGTTAACCCCATAAGTAATGACCTTAGGATTCTGAATGGCTTTTCTGAGGCCTTCATCGTCATAAGATAAGAATGCTTTGATCTTTATATTGTCTAAATATGAATCAAACGCATCTCGCAGACGGTCTTCACTCCCATAGTGCCCTAAGTGATCAGGTTCAACATTAGTAATAATCCCATAATCAGAATCTAGTGTGAGAAAAGTTCCATCTGATTCATCAGCCTCCACTACAAACAAGTTGGAGTCAGCTTTCCACAGTGCTCCACACCCAATCTCATTAACTTCACCACCGATAATAAATGAAGGGTTTAAGTTAGCTTCGGCGAGCAAAACAGCCAACATTGATGAAGTGGTTGTTTTTCCATGAGTCCCTGCAACAGAAATCGTCGGTTTAATCCTAGTAATTGCACTCAAGATTTCTGCTCGGCTTACTATGGGGATACCCTGCTTACGAGCTTTGTCTATTTCGACATTGCTATCAGATACAGCTGTAGATCGAGTGACAAAATCTACCTGTCCCACATTTGACACATCGTGCCCGATTGCTACTTTAATTCCAGAGGCAGTAAGGCGATCTAAACCTGATGAACTTTTTAAGTCGCTCCCTGTTACAGAGTGGCCCATCGAAGAAAGCACTAGTGCAATCGCTCGCATCCCCGCTCCACCTATCCCAACAATGTGCACAGACAATTTAGGATTTAAACTCAATGCACTTTCATCTAGAAATCGATTCATAGAGCCACCTTCTTTAATAGATCAGCTAATTGATCCGATGCATTCACACGAATATTTTTTTCTGCTTGCTCTCTCATCTTATGCACCTCTTCAGGAGCTGCTGTTAGTTCGTTTACCAGAGCGGAGAGACTGTCACCATTGCAACTCTCGTCAAGTAATATTCGAGCCGAACCGAAGGACTCCATAGATTTTGCATTTGCTGTCTGGTGGTCACCGGGAGCGTTCGGGAGAGGAATAAGAACTGAAGGTATGCCTAATGCGGCAATCTCCGCCGTTATTGAACCACCTGCTCGAGAAATAATAAGGTCAGCTGACCTCAAAATATTCGGCATATCATACTCATACTCAATCGGGCGATAATCGACATACTTCCCAAGATCCTGTTCTAAAGGAGCGAAGTCCTGCCAGTCTCGACGTCCGACGATGTGGTATACCGTCAGATCGATCCCTAGTTCAAAAAAAGGAATAGCATCCCTTAAAGCAAAATTAATTTTTCGCGCCCCTAGTGACCCTCCAGTGACTACCAATAAGATATTTTCACTAGGAACTCTTAGTCTCTCACGAACGAGACACGGATCGATTTCTCTTGCATCAAGAATTTCCTGTCTTACAGGATTTCCAGTAAAAATAGACTTTCTAAGAGAAGTGCCCCTATAGGAAACTGCAGAATGACGAGCCCAAAAGCTGATTACTTTATTCGCTAAACCTGGAACGGCATTTTGCTCGTGAACCACAACAGGAATCCCAAGCATAACTGATGCTAGTGCGCAGGGGAAACACGCAAACCCCCCTAGTGCGAGGAGTACTTTGGGCTTCCTGTCCCTAAGAAAGCGAAATGCTTCGACTGTTCCCCGAATGAGCAAATATACGGCCTTTATCGCCTGAAGCGGGTTGCGACGAGAAATTCCTTCACCAGAAAAAGTAACTAGCTCAAACCCTTCAGGAGGAACAATATCTTGTTCTATCCCGCGACCACTACCTACATACAAAATCGTATCTTTACTGTGCCCACTCCGAACAAGGGCATTAGCTACAGCCAAACCCGGGTGGACATGACCAGCAGTTCCTCCTCCTGCAATAACAGCGAAGCATTCACTCATTGTGCCCCTGACGGTCAATATTCAAAATAATCCCTACTGCTGCCATCCCCACAAGCAAGGAAGTCCCTCCGAAGGAAACAAATGGTAATGGAATTCCGGTTACAGGAAGGACTCCTATTACCGTACCGACATTGATAAAGGCCTGCAGTAAGAACCACATTGAGATACCTACTGCCAATAATGAACCAAACTTATCATCGCATTTGAGAGCAGCTCTTATCCCAAATACCGCTAAACCTATGAACAACATCAAAACAGTTACGGCCCCAACAAACCCCATCTCTTCTGCGATGACTGTATAAATAAAATCCGTGTGAGCATAGGGCAAAAAACCCCATTTAGCTCGACTCGCCCCTGGCCCTACTCCCATCCAGCCACCGCTAGCTATACCCACAAGAGATTGGAACGTTTGATAGCCAGTATTGAGGGGGTCGCTATCAGGATGAAGAAATGATAGTAATCGAGCCCTCCTGTAATCTGCTGACATACTCACAGCTAAAGTTATGGCCGCTCCCACCGTAACTAGACCAGCAAGCCGAAGGACAGGAAGACCTCCAAGGAACATAACGATTACCATCAAAGCTCCGACAATGATTACTGTTCCAAGGTCTGGTTGTTTCATGACCAGCAACGCTGCTGCAACAAATATTATCACTGGAGCATTAAACGTCCGAGGCTCAGACAATTCTGACTGCCGATCTGCAAGAAGTTTCGCCGTATAAATGAGTATCGTCAGTTTGAGCAATTCTGATGGTTGGAAAGTGATTCCAAACAGCGAGACCCATCGGGTAGCGCCATTAGCGTTGACACCAAACCCTGGGACATGGACTAAGAACAGAAGAAAGAACGTAGCTCCAAGGAGAAATTTTATTTGATGCCCCCACCTCCTGTAGTCAATTTTCGAAATTATAAGCATTGCAAATAGGCCTAATAGGAACCAAATTCCTTGACGCTGAAAGTAGAACCAAGTGTTTTGACCTTCATATGTTGCTACTACTGAACCCGCTGAAAGTATCATTGCGAGTCCAATCACATTTAGAGCAAGCACAATACCGATTATCCAATACTGACTTCTCAAACCAGTGTTTGGAGAAGCAACTACCATCCTTCTTTTCCTAACAGCAGGCTGTTTGGGGGGACGAAGAGTTTCTCTTAACGCATTAGCCAAAGTTCGGTGAAATGATCGGCGGTATGAAGGATCTATCGTTGTCATGCTTGCCTCAAAACAATCTGATTTACCAGACTAGTAAAATGATCACCTCGATCGGAGTAGTTCCGATACCAGTCAAATGATGAGCACCCAGGAGAAAGAATAACTGAATCTCCTCGACAGCTCTGCGAATGGGCCAGAGTGACAGCTTCTTCCATAGTTTCGGCTGTGATTACTGGAATTACCTTTGAGAAAACTTTAGCTATCTCATTTGAAGCTTCTCCGATGGAAATCACTGACTTTAAGTGTTTTTTGAGAAACCTGAGGGGGGTAAGGTCAATACCTTTATTCTGCCCTCCAGCTATAAGAATAACGTTTTCAAATCCTTGAACTGCAGCCGCTACTGAATGCGGAGTAGTTGATTTACTATCGTTATACCAACTCACATCTTCTATCGTCCCAAGATAGGTCATACGGTGCGGCAGTCCAGAAAAGCTAGTAAGAACGTCCTTTATCGCTTCGGTATTTGCGCCTCCTTCTGCGGCTATTGAAGCCGAAGCGAGTGCATTAAGAATATCATGAGGAGATCTTCTTGAAAGTTCGCCTATTTCAAGGAATTGAGTGCCATTGACCACCAATATGTCATTTTCTACTCGGCTATCTCCCTTGGATAAACCAAATGTGATAGTTGTAGCTGAAGGAGGAATATTCCTACAGACAATTTCATCTTCAATGCCGGCAACGGCGATATCCTCCGGCCCAAGATTCTTCCAAATTGCCTTTTTCGCCTCTTCATACGCATCTAAATTTTTATGCACATCAAGATGATCAGGGGAAAAATTTAACCATGCAGCTATTTGAGGTTTGAAGTCATTAGATAGAGAAAGCCGAAACGAAGATGCTTCTACTACCATAGTTTCGGTTTCTTTTTCAGCAATGGCAGATACCAAAGGAGTATCTGTGTTCCCAGCTAGTGCAGAAATTATCCCGCTCTTTCCAAGCATCTCATGAACCATGGTTGAAACTGTGGTTTTTCCATTTGTCCCAGTTATTGCGAGGATCGGTCGGTTATCCCACTGAGCCGCCAAATCAAATTCTGTGAGGATTGGAATCTCGTTATTTCTCACACACTCAAAGAAGAGGTGGTTCTCCGGTAGGCCCGGTGTAGGAATAGCGTAATTAGCATTTTTGATATTTTCCTGAAATTCTCTTTTGCTACTTGGAGTATTGAGATTAATGCCCATAGCTTCAGCAGTATCTATCATTTCCTTATCTGGACTGTCATCAAAAATACGGACGGAAACGTTTCGTTCTAAAAGCGAAGCAGCGACTGCACGGCCAGTAACTCCAAAACCAAACAATGCAGCAGTGCATCCCTCCTCTACTAGAATTTTTCTCATGGCGAAGCTACCCCTCGCAGGTCAGATATTTCTACGAAGTCCGCATAGAAAAGCCCGAGTGCAATAGCTACGAAAAAGCCCCCAATAATCCAGAAACGAACTATTACAGTTGTCTCAGGCCACCCGAGAAGTTCAAAATGGTGGTGAAAAGGTGCCATCCGAAAAATACGTTTTCTATTCATCAGCCGAAACCCTAAAACCTGAATAATGACTGAGAGAGTTTCGAGCACAAAAATTCCACCAATTATTGGAAGTAGCAAATGAGTATTCGTAGCCAATGCCAAACAGGCTAATGCTGTTCCGATAGCTAGTGATCCTGTATCGCCCATAAATATTTTCGCTGGCGCAGCATTCCACCAAAGAAACCCGACACACGCTCCAAGCATTGAAACTGCAACAACTGCCAAATCTAGGGCATGATCAAGGTCGTAAATTTCGGGATGGCGAAAAGCCCAGAATGAAATCACCGTTAGCGCGCTGAAACATAGGGTAGATGATCCAGCAGCTAGCCCATCAAGACCATCCGTAAGATTTACTGCATTGCTCATAGCAAGAATCACAAACACGGCCCAAAAAACCCATCCAACCGGACCCAAGTCGATTGAAAGTGAATCCCAGCGCGTAAATGATACTTCTGTATGGACGTTGGTAGTTGTAACCATGGCGGTAGAAAATCCAAAGGCTACAACTAGTAGACCGACTACTTTTGTACCTTTCTTTAAGCCGAGATTTCGCTCGTTTGAAACCTTAAGCCAGTCATCAAAAAACCCAACAATACTGGCACCAAGAATCGCCGCCATCACAAGCAAACCTGACCGGGTATAAATCCCGTTATACAAGTCTGAGATAACATACGCTATCAATCCCCCCAAAACGACAGCTATCCCACCCATTGTCGGAGTACCCGCTTTAGTAATGTGTCCCCCAGGGCCATCTTCACGAATGGGCTGCCCAATTCTTCTACTCGTTAACCATCGGATCAAGTATCTGGTTCCGAATAGGGATATTCCAACCGATATTGTAACTGCGAATAAAAGACGAATCATTCTTTGCCCCCCTGAAGAGCTGCTAGCGCAATAACTCTGTCATCGAAAGGCCTCACTTTACCTCTAATCTCTTGAACTGTTTCAGCACCCTTTCCTGCAATAACAATCACTTCATCTGGATTTGATGATTCGATTGCAAACTGAATAGCTGCTCCCCGATCTTCCTCCACAACCACAGAATCAGTATCATCGAAACCGGACATGGCCTCCTGAATTATCTTTCGAGGGTCTTCGAAGCGGGGATTATCCGAAGTGATAACCACCCGATCTGCATACATTTCAGCTGCTCGTGCCATCTCAGGTCGTTTGCTCCTATCGCGATTTCCGCCGCAACCAAACACAACTGTTAATCTCGCTTTGGGCGCTATACGCCGGACTGCTTGAAGGACATTCTCAATCCCGGCAGGTGTGTGTGAATAATCTACGATTACTATTGGCGATTCGCTATGGTCATTAACGACTTCAAATCTTCCAGGGACAGGTTTAGATGCTTCGAGTCCATTGACAATCTGAGTTTCATCTAGCCCTAAAAGAAGACATGTAGAAGCAGCAAGTAATGCATTTTCAATATTGAACTTTCCAGAAACCTGAAGCTTGACTTCCCGATCACGCCAGATAAAGCTCGATCCAGCGAAGCTTTCTTCTTTGACATCTACTGAACTTGGTGAAACTTCACAAGTCTCAATGTCAATTTGTTCTACCAATCGCAAGCCAAATGGGTCATCAACATTCACAACTGCGGATCTACATTTCTGTGCCTTAAACAGAGAGCTTTTTGCTTCGAAATACTTCTCCATCTCTTTGTGATAATCCAAATGGTCTTGGCTTAAATTCGTAAAGACGCCTACATCGAATTCAGTACCAGTCACTCGATGTTGTGATAAAGCATGAGATGAAACTTCCATTACAACTGATTGAATTCCGGAATCAACGAAAGATCGAAATTTTGCTTGCAAGGCGGGTGCTTCTGGCGTTGTAAGCACTCCAGTTAAAGTTCCAATAGACCTAGAGAGAATCCCTGCATTATTAAGTATCGCTGTGATCACCTGTGTAGTTGTGGTTTTCCCATTAGTACCAGTAACCCCTATCACATCTATTTCTCGGGAAGGGAAGTCAAAATAGATACACGATATGTAAGCCATAGCTTCTCGGCTATTTTGAACAATGATTTGAGGAACAGGAACTACAAGTTGTTTCTCAGCGACAATTGCAACAGCTCCATTCTCTATCGCCTGATTTGCGTATTCGTGGCCATCATCGGTTTCACCAGAGATACAAAAAAAGATGCTTCCCGTTTGAGCCTCCCTACTATCAAAAGACAGTCCTCTAATTTCTATCCCTTCAGTAGAGCCAACCACCGATATGTCTTCTTTGTCTCCAGTAGATTCATACTTTGAGAGGATCTCAACTAAATTCATTGAGCCCCCTCTAACTCTGACTCTCCCTCGGACAAATTACCTATATCTCCTTGGTCAATAGCCGAATATACAAGATCCGAAGAGGGAGAGATCTTATAGTGCCGCAAAGCCCAACTAGCAAGGTCGCCAAACAATGGAGCAGCCGTTTCGCTAGCGTAGAAATTATCTGTAGGCTCATCAATAATAACAATCATCGATAATTCTGGTGAAGATGCGGGGAAATACCCAACAACTGTCGATGCGTAATGGTAGAAGCCGTCTTCGTCCTCATAAGTTCCATTTGGCTGTACCTTTCGAGCTGTACCAGTTTTAGCAGCAATCGCGTATCCCGGAACACCAGCCTTTCTTGCAGTACCTCTTGATACGACAGCTGCTAGCACCTGCGTCATTTCACGTGCAGCCTGCTCTTCGATTACCCGACGACTAGCACTAGTTGGGATATATTCTGTTTCACCAGAGCTGTACTCTATTGATTGGATAATCCGCGGTGAAACATAAACACCCCCATTTGCAATTATGTTATATGCACTGAGCATCTGGATTGGGGTTACATCTATGCCTTGACCCATTCCCGTCGTAGCTATTTCTACCCCAGACCAATTTTCGAGGCTCTTCAGTGCACCTGAAGCCTCATATGGGAAGTCCAGATCTGTCTTCTGATTAAATCCAAAATCCACTAAGTAACTGTGAAGTCTTTCTTTACCTAAGTCAAGGGCCCATGTAATCGTTCCCGTATTTGAGGAGTTGACTAAAATATCCTCCAGAGTCATCTCTTTAGTTCCATAAGTTAAACCCAGCTCTGTAAATGTGCAGTCATACTTGACACCAACACATTCTTCTTCGTCGTAAAGTTCGATAGCATCATCTATTTCTCTAACAGTGTTTGGATGCGCTAAGCCTTCGTTAATAACCGCCGCAAAAGTAATCGCTTTCATAACTGACCCAGGTTCATAAACCCAGGTAACTGCCCTATTATCAGAGGTCGTAACTATCTCTCCATCTTCGGTCATCACCATTGATGCCATAGCAAGGATCTCCCCTGTCGCTGGCTTTGAGATAATAACTACTCCCCCCTTAGCGTTCATCCTCTCAATCGCCGCACCCAGCTCTAGCTCAACCTGTGCCTGAAGAGCCCGATCGAGGGTCAAGTAAAGGTCTGCCCCCTGAGTTGCAGGTTCAATTTGTATTCTTCCATTCGGAATGGTCCCCCCATATTGGTTGCGCTCAGCTACCTCCAAACCAGATTCCCCTGCTAAATAGTCGTCGTACTGAAGTTCAATTCCGGAAATTCCTTGATTGTCGACTCCAGCCTGCCCTATGGTTCCTCTGGCGAAATATTCACCTGATAAGTAAAATCTTCTCGGCTCCTCATCAACATAAATTCCGACAAGATTCAACTCTTCCACAGATGCTTGCATCTGTAGCGTTGCTTCTCTTTGGAGGTATTGGAATCTTGACCCGTCCGTTACAAGATCTGCAAGTATGAATTTGGATTCTCTACCGATTATTGGTGCAAGCACCTGGGCGTACTCTATTGCCAGATCACCAACAACTAAGGGATCAGCATAAATTATCGGCTGGGGAAATGATAAAGCGAGTTGATGCCCATCTCTGTCTAGAATCCGACCCCGTTCACCTTCCGTAACACTTTCATACATACGCTGATCTACACCTATCTGGACTCTTCTATCTGATGTAAGAATCTGAATGTGAAAAAGTCTCCACCCTAACGCCACAGCTGATACAAAGAAGAAAGCGATAAGAACAGCTAATCGCCAATTTTCTTGTAGTGAAAAATTGACCCTAGCCATTTACACCACTGCCTACTTCTGAAACAACCGCATCTTCCCATTTTTCTGAAGGCCCATCAGTAGATGCTGTTAAATACTTAACCTGAGAAGGTGCGATCATTCCCAGACCATAAATACCATTTTCTACTAGTTCTTCTGGAGAAGCGAATGCGATCCTATAGATCCTCTGTGCAGATTCAAGTTCAGAAATATTAAAGCGGTGAGCCCTATTAACATCGCTTGCATCGCTGATCATCGTGATAGTCCTATCAAGACTTTTCTGATTGTTTACAACTAAGGCGCTAAAACCTACTCTGACGAAAATTCCTAAAACAATTAAAAGGACCATCCCTGATAAGAAATTCCATATCCAAGGCCTAGATTTAGATAAAACGCGCAAATTTACATTTCCGCTATTTTTCTTTCTGTCAATCTCTAAGACTTGAGAAGATATAGCCATATCAATCCCCAGCCTTCTCAAACCAACGCAATCGCGCTGAGCTCGACCGAGGGTTCTGAACTAATTCATCTTCTGAAGGGGTCTGGCCGCTACGAGTTGTCAGCCGAACTGTCGCTGTTTCTGATGGCTTTGGAAGGTGTTTTGGCACAGTATTTTTAAGTCCGGCTGCTGTTCGCAATGTACGTTTGACAATTCTGTCTTCTCCAGAGTGGTAGGAAATGATTACGCAACGTCCGTTTGGAATTAAACGATCAATGGTCTTGTTAAGCGCCGATTCTAAAATTTCTATCTCATTGTTAACAGCTATTCTGATTGCCTGAAATGTCCGCCGAGCAGGGTGACCAGGAGATTTTTTTGAAGCTGATGGCATGGCATTTACTACAACTTCAGCTAATTGGGATGTAGTAGCTATCGGCCTCGCTTTGATTATTGCTCTAGCGATTCTCTTAGCGTGCCTTTCATCACCGTACTGTGTGAGTATTCGAAACATGTCCTGATAACTGGTGTTATTTACTAGATTTTCCGCATTAATTCCTGTAGCCCTATTCATCCGCATATCTAAAGGTCCATCATTTCGAAATGAAAATCCCCTAGAAGGTGTATCTAACTGAAAGGAAGATACACCTAAGTCAAACAATGCGCCGGATATTTTATTTACGTTTAATCCATCCAGAACTGCGTCAAGCCGGTCAAAGCGTTCATGGACAAGATCAAATCGACCATTCAAATCAGCTAGCGTCTTTCGAGCGGCAATATGAGCTTCTTCATCTTGGTCAATGCCAACTAAGTAAAGATCATCCCTTAGTTCCAATAGTGCTTTGGAGTGCCCTGCACCACCGAGAGTTGCGTCAAGAAAGTAACCAGAGGGAATCTGTTCCAGTATGGAAAGGACTTCGCCTAGCATCACAGGTTGGTGGGAATACTCACTCGGCCTTGTACGGGTGATCCGGCAGTCGGATGAACCGACTGCCGGATCCAGGGGATACCCGTTTGCTGGAGAACTAGATCGCATACCGTCTCGGTTTCTTTCTTTCTCGCTTACCGGCAGCCCCCCGGCGTATATGCGTTCGTCGGGATTTCTCCCCGAGCGGACTA
>MDSZ01072937.1_pt1 | contig 17367 bp, 15 predicted proteins | sample 811201 | NCBI WGS metagenome assembly MDSZ01 (sample SAMN05326647, study PRJNA326480) | marine metagenome | isolation source: seawater | place: Indian Ocean: North | collected 2010
GAAAAAATAAATGGAAGCCACCATGGTATCGGATGCTCCAAAACATTATCCGGTACTGCTAAAAGAATTAATTAGCATTATTTCCCCTCAACATGGTGGCACATTTATTGATTGTACATTTGGTCAAGGTGGCTACTCTAAAGAAATTCTCAAATTTAAAGAAACTAAAATAATTGCTTTAGATAGAGATATAGAAAGCAAAAAAAAAGCAGACAAATTTTTTGAAAAATTTAAAGATAGATTTTTTTTTAAAAATCAAAAATTCAGTCAATTAAATAATCTTAAATTAAAGAATGAAAATATAAGAGGGATAGTATTTGATTTAGGTTATTCATTCACACAAATTAAAGATCCATCTAAAGGATTATCATTCAACTCTACTGGTAATTTAAATATGTGTTTAGGAATTAATGAATTTTCAGCAAGTGATGCAATAAATAGATTAGAAGCTGATGAGTTAGAAAAAATTTTTAAATTTTTTGGTGATGAAAGTGAAGCAAAAAAAATTGCAATAAAAATTGTTAGAGAGAGAAAAAGGGTTAAGATTAATACAAAAAAATTAGTAGAAATTATTGAAAAAATTAAAAGAAAAAAAAATTATAAAATTCATAGTGCAACAAAGGTTTTTCAAGCATTAAGAATTTTCGTAAATAAAGAAATTAGTGAGTTGATCAATGGATTAATTGAAAGTACAAAAATATTAGAGAAAGATGGTGTCCTAGCAATTGTTACATTTCATTCTTTAGAAGATAGAATTGTTAAATATTTTTTTAAATCACTTTCAGAAAATAAAAGTATTTCACGATATGTGCCTAAATTAGATCAACCAGATACACTACTTAAAATTGTTAAAAAAAAGCCAATAACTGCGTCTAAGAATGAACTAAAAGATAACCCATCATCTAGATCAGCAAAATTAAGATATGTGATAAAGAAAAAAAATTTTTATGAGTTTGAAACAGACATTTTGAAAAAATTTGAATATTTAATTCAAATTGAAAATTTTGGCAATAAGTTATGAAAAAATTTTTTGTTATTTCATCGATATTTCTCTTAATCTTGGTTACAGCTTTTGTAAAAAATTCAACAAAAAAAATTGATGACGAAATATTTGTAATTAAAGAAAATTTAATGAGATTAGATAAAGAATATGGAAAGGTAAAATTAGAATATAATTACCTAAGTTCCGCAGAAAAATTGCTTGAATATCAAAGTCTATATTTTGATCAAGAATTAATTCAAAAAGATATATCAGACATAGAAACAATTGAAAATAAATTAAATAATGAGCAATAAAAATTTGAGAATTATTTTAGAAGATAGAAAAAATGATTTTTTATTTCAAAAAAACAAATCAAATTTGAATGTAACTTTCAATAGAATAGCATTTATTTTTTTTGTATTCTTTATAATATCCTTGATTTACTCGATACACTTAATTCATCTTGGTTCTAGAAAAGCTAAAATTGAGAATTATGATAATTATAATCCACTGAATAAGGAATTTTATAGAGCAGATATTATCGATAGAAATAACGAATACTTAAGTAAGACAATTAGTTCAATTGATATAGGAATTAGTCCCAGAAATATCATAGATAAAAAAAAATTAATTTTAAATTTGAAATATATCTTTCCTAATAAAGATTATTCAAAAGTTAAAAAAAAGATAGAAAAGGGAAATTTTTTTTATTTTGAAAAAAAAATTTCTGATGAAAATTATGAAAAACTCATGTCACTTGGTGATAAATCAATCGAACCTAGAGAAAATATTATAAGATTATATCCTCAAAAAAATTTATTTAGTCATATTTTAGGTCAGATTGATAATAATAATAATGGAATTTCGGGCCTAGAAAAATCACTGGACGAGGAATTAAAGAGCACATTAAATTCTGTTAAGTTAACTGTAGACTCAAATATTCAATATCTTATAAGAAATAAACTAGTGGAATTTAATGAAATTTTTCGCACTAAAGGTAGTGCCTCAATTTTGATGAATATACACAATGGTGAGATACTATCATTTGTATCATTACCTGATTTTGATTTGAATGAGAGAAAAAAAATTGAGGATAAAAATTATATAAATCGAGTAAGCAAAGGTGCTTATGAACTAGGATCAGTTTTTAAACCATTTACTTTCGCTGCCGCATTAAATATGGGTTTAATAGAGCCTTCAACTCAATTTCAAAATTTACCCAAATCAATTAAATGCGCAGGATTCCCAATTAGAGAATATGATGAAAAAATTCCAAATAATCTAACTGCTGAGCAAATTCTTATTAGATCTGGAAATATAGGATCAGTAAGAATTGCCCAAAAAATTGGAGAAAAAAATTTTCAGAGTTTTTTGGAAAAAATAGGTGTAATAGGAAACATTAATTTTGATATATCTGAAACAGCTGTTCATGAAACTTTTTCTATGGGTAAATGCAAATTAGCAACAGCATCATTTGGTCATGGTATTACTACTTCATTGCTGCAGTTAGCAAAAGGATATTCTATAATATCAAATGGTGGTTATTATGTTGAGCCAAAATTAGTTTTTAAAAAATCAGAAAATTTATCAAATCAAAAAGAACAAATATTAAAAAAAGATGTTTCAAAAAAAGTGGTAAAAATTTTGAGAAAAATTGTAACCGATGAAGCGGGCACTGCAGGACTTGCCAATGTTAATGGTTATGAAATAGCTGGTAAAACTGGTACAGCGGAACAAGTTATTGATGGCAAGTATTCTAATATAAAAATTAATACTTTTGCCTCAGTATTTCCCTCATCAAATCCTAAGTTTGTGTTTATTGTAATGCTTGACTCACCCAAAGGCTCACCAACTTATGTTTACAATTATAGAAATAAGAAAGGTAGTTTTAAAGGAACGCCATTTAATACGGCTGGATGGACCTCAGTTGAAGTTGCAGGTCAGATCATGGAAAAAATTGGGCCTATTTTAGCCACAAAATATCTCCAATCTCATTAGCAATGTATCTTAAAGACTACTTTCCGAATTTAGAAAAAAAATATCAAAAATATTCTTTCTCAAATATTGCATTTAACAGTTCAAAAATAAGAAAAGGATTTATTTTTTTTGCCATAAAAGGACATCATAATGATGGAAATAAATTTATTGAAAAAGCAATTAAGAGAGGTGCAAAAATAATTATTCATGAAAAAAAATTTTCGGGAATTAAAAAAAATATTTTATATATTGGTACTAGTAATATTAGAAAATTACTTGCAGAAGTTGCATTTAAAATCAATAACACTAAATTAAAGAGATTGGTATCTGTAACTGGGACGAATGGCAAATCTTCAATTGCAGACTTTTATTTCCAAATTTTAAAATTAAATAAAAAAAAAGTTGCTTCAATTGGAACTCTGGGAATAAAAACAAATAACTCGTTTAGATCCTTACCCAATACAACAATTGATCCAATTGAATTGAGTATTATCTTAAAAAAATTAAAGAAAAAAAAAATAGAAAATGTTATTTTAGAAGCTTCAAGTCATGGTTTAAAACAAAATAGATTAGATGGATTAATTTTTGATATTGGAATTTTTACAAATCTTTCACACGATCATTTAGATTACCACAAAACTTTTAAAAACTATTTAAATTCAAAGCTATACTTATTTAAAGAATTATTAAAAAAAGGTGGAAATGTTATTACAGATAAAAATATTCCACAATTTACTAAAATAAAAAATATTTCTAAAGAAAAAAATTTAACATTAAATTTTATTTCATCAAATAAAGAAAATTTAGGATATAAAATTATTTCACATAAATTTGATGGAGATTGCCAGATTGTTAAATTGGAATATAAAAAATTAAGATTTAGATTTAAGATCAATTTAATAGGAAAAATTCAGCTTAAGAATGTACTGATGGCATTAATTGCTGCAGAAAAAAGTGGAATTAAAATTAACGATTTAATTAGAAAAATTAATAAGCTTAAACCAATTAGTGGAAGACTAGAAAAAATTGGTAAAATTAAAAACAATTCTAAAGTAATTTTAGATTATGCACATTCTCCAGAAGCACTAAGTACAGTTCTTAAAAATTTGAAGGAACAATTTCCAAACAAAAAGATTTCTATAGTTTTTGGATGTGGAGGAGATCGAGATAAAACTAAGAGAATATTGATGGGAAGAATTGCAAATCAATTTTGTAATAGAATTTTTTTAACAGATGACAATCCAAGAAATGAAAATCCAAAATCAATAAGGAGGGAAATAAAAAAAGGAATCAAAAATAAACCTATTTTTGAGATTCAAGATAGGAAAAAAGCAATAAGCAATGCAATACTAAGTCTTAACAGTTCAGAAATTTTATTAGTAGCTGGAAAAGGACACGAAACAACTCAAACGTATAAAAATAAGATTAGATTTTTTTCTGATAGGGATATTATTCTTAAATCAATTAAAATTAAAAATAAAAATTTAACAAACAATTTCAAATTAAATATTATTAAAGAAATTTCAAATTCAAACTTATATTTAAAGAATTTAAAATTAAATAAAGCTGTTATAAATTCAAAAGAAGTGGTTAAAAATGATATTTTTTTTGCGATTAAAGGAAAAAAAAATGATGCACATAAATATTTAGATGAAGTTAATGAGAACAAAGCTTCAATTGTAATAGTAAATAAAATTTCAAATAAAATACCAAAAACTAAGCAAATCAAAGTTGATAATACACTTAAATTTTTAACCGATTGTGCTACCTCATTTAGAGACTATTTAGATACTAAGATTATTGCAATTACGGGTAGTGCAGGAAAAACTTCATTAAAGGATATGTTGGGTTCTACTCTAAGCAAATATTATCAAACTAGTTACTCGAGAAGGTCATATAATAATAAGTATGGAGTTCCATTAAGTCTTTTTAATGTGAATGAAAAAGATAAATTTGGAGTTCTTGAGGCTGGTATGGATAAAAAAGGTGAGATTAATTTTCTCTCAAAAATTATCAAACCTGATGTTGGAATAATAACAAATATTAGTTCTGCACATATTAAAAATTTTAAAGATATTTCAGAAATTGCATCAGCCAAAGGTGAGATAATAGATAATATCAGATCAGCAGGGTTCATTGTATTAAATGCAGATGATAAGTTTTTTAATTTTCATAAAAAATTAGCTATTAAAAAAAATATTAAGATACTTTCCTTTTCTATAAAAAATGAAAATTCCACAGTAAGTGTTAAAAAAATTATAAGGGATAAATATAAATTTAAAGTTTTATTGAAAATAAAAAATAAAGAAAAATATTTTTATATTAGAAAAAATTTTGATAACTTTTTATATAATATGTTAGCCACAATAACTGTTATGCAGATTTATATGGATGTAGCAAAATTAGATCAAAACATGTTTTTGAATATACAAGTAACGGAAGGAAGGGGTGATATATTTTTATTGAAATTAGAAAAAAAAAAAGTTTTTATAGTTAATGAAAGTTACAATTCAAATCCCTTGTCATTAAAAATAGCTCTGCAAAATTTTAACAAAATAAACATTGCTGATAATAAAAAACATATAATACTTGGTGATATGCTTGAATTAGGAAAACACTCAAAAAAACTACATATCTCTATGGCTCACATAATAAATAAAATTTTTGTAAACAAAGTTCATATTTATGGAAAATACATAAAGGAAACTTTTAAAAAAATTCATAAAGATAAAAGAGGGATTATCTTAAAAAATGATTCGGAAATTTATGATCTCATAATTGAAAACTTAAATGATGGTGATTATTTAATGATAAAAGGATCAAATTCTACGGGTTTATTTAATTATATAAGTCAATTAAAAGAAAGAAATATTCATGCTATATAATTATCTTTTAAACTTTGTTGATGTATTTTCTTTTTTGAATGTATTTAAATACATCACATTCAGAACTGGTTTAGCAGTCTTTACATCACTGATAATTGTTTTGATTATAGGCAACCCATTTATAAAGTATTTTGCAAATAAAGAGTTAACAAATCCAATAAGAGACGATGGTCCCTCAGATCATATAATTAAAAAAATTGGTACTCCTACAATGGGAGGATTAATTATTTTATTTGGTTTGTTAATTTCAGTTTTGATGTGGGGTAATTTAAAAAATATTTATGTAATTTTTGCCTTATATATTGCTATATCTTTTGGATTACTTGGTGCTTATGATGATTATAAAAAAATAAAATATAAAAACTCCTCAGGTATATCATTTAAAATAAAAATAGTTCTTCAAATAATTCTTTCAATTATAGGAATTATATTTTTAAATGAATTTTCTAATAATATTGAATTAACAAATTTATTTTTTCCTTTCTTTAAAAATTTAATTATAAATTTAGGTTGGTTTTTTATTCCTTTTGCTGTTTTTGTAATTATAGGTTCATCAAATGCAGTAAATTTGACCGATGGTCTTGATGGATTAGCTACAGTGCCAGTAATTTTGGTTGCCGTATGTTTTGCTTTTATAAGTTACGTTACAGGAAATATTGTTTTTTCAGATTATCTACAAATACCCTATATCGAAGGTACTGGAGAAATTTCTATTTTTTGTGGTGCCATAATCGGAGCTTGTCTCGGATTTTTATGGTTTAATGCACCCCCAGCAAAAATATTTATGGGAGATACTGGCTCTTTATCTTTAGGGGGCTCTTTAGGCGCCGTAGGAATAATTACAAAGCATGAAATAGTTTTAGCAATTACCGGTGGATTATTTGTTTTAGAGGCGGTGTCCGTAATGGTTCAAGTGATATCCTATAAACTTACAGGAAAAAGGATATTTAAAATGGCACCGATACATCATCATTTTGAGAAAAAAGGATGGCCAGAGTCTACAGTCGTTATTAGATTCTGGATTATTTCAATTATTTTAGCGATGATTGGTCTTGCCACCTTAAAATTAAGATAATGGATAAAGATTTTTTTTTTGATAAAAAAATATTAATTTATGGTTTGGGCAAAAGTGGGATTTCTGCATTTAAATTTCTGAGAAATAAAAATGATATTTTTTTATATGATGATCATCAGTTTAAAATAAAAAACATAAATTTAAAAAAAAAAATAATTAGTTTAAAAAGATTAAAAAAAATTAAGTTTGACAAGATAATCTTAAGTCCTGGCATTGATTTAAACAAATGTAAATTATCCAGTTTTTTGAAAAAAAATAAAAATAAGATTTATACAGACTTAGATATTTTTTTTTCAATTTATAAAAATGATTGCATAACTATTACAGGTACAAATGGCAAGTCTACGACATGTCAGCTTCTTTATGAAATTTTATTAGAGCAAAAATTTGATGTAAGATTGGTAGGAAATATAGGTAATCCGATCCTATCAATAAGTAATGTAAATAAAAAAACTATATTTGTAATTGAGGCTTCTTCATATCAATTAGAGTATAGCAAAATTTTTCAGTCTAAATATGCCATGATCCTTAATATTGCACCTGATCATCTGGAAAGGCACCAAACTTTAAAAAAATATGTTAAAGCAAAATTTAAATTATTAAGAAATCAAAAAAAAGGATCATTTGGGTTTGTAAAAAAAAATGACCATAATTTAAAGAACGAACTTAAGTCAAATAAATTAAAAAATAAATTGATAAGAGTTAGTTCAAAACATATAGATAAGTTGATTAAAAAAATTGATAATTCTTATTTTTTTAATGAAACAAATAAAGAAAATTTATCATTTATCTTAGCAATTTCCAAAATATTAAAATTAAATGATAAATCTTTAATTAAAACAATTAGAAAATTTAAAGGTTTAAGATATAGGCAACAAATTATTTTTAAAAATTCTAAATTAATTATCATTAATGACTCAAAATCAACAAGTTTTTCGTCGACCCATGGAATTTTGAAATCTTATAATAATATCTATTGGTTATTAGGGGGCATTCCAAAAAAAGGAGATAATTTTAAACTGCCTAGAAAATTTTTTAATCAAATTAAAGCATTTATTTTTGGAAAAAATTTAAGTTTTTTTAACAAAGCATTAAAAAATAAAATTTATTTTGAAAATTTTGATAATTTGAATGATGCTTTAAAAAGAATTTTTTTGATTAATAAAAAAGAGAATGTTAAAAAAATAATTCTATTCAGTCCTTGTGCAGCATCATTTGATAGCTTTAAAAATTTTGAGGATAGAGGTTTGTATTTTAACAAATTAGTAAAAAAATATTTAAATGGAAAAAAAATTATTAATTCGTAATCTTTATTACGAATGGTGGAAAAATTTAGATAAATTTATATTTTCCATAGTTGTTTTACTTTTTTTAATAGGCCTATTTTTTTCACTTGTATCAACATCTTTAGTTGCTTCAGATAAATTGAATACAAATGATTACTCTTTTTTTTTTAAACATCTAATTTTTATTTTTTTAGGTTCTCTTGTAATATTTATTTTTTCTTCAATAAGTTCAAAAAATCTATTTAAATTTTCTTTTTTTCTTTTTTTCGTTTCTTTATTTTTTTTAGTTTTAGTTCCTTTTATTGGAATTGAGGTCAAAGGGTCTAAAAGATGGATAGATTTATATTTTTTACCTAGATTCCAACCAATTGAATTAGTAAAGCCATTTTTGATAGTTTCTATAAGCTTAATTTTATGTAATGAGAAGTATTCAAATTTATATTTTAAATATTTTCTTTCTCTATCAATAACTTTAATCGTAATTTTATTTTTAGTTTTACAACCTGATATAGGACAAACTTTATTAATAATATTTAGCTGGTCTGTTTTAATTTTTACCTCAGGAATAAGTATTATTTTTTTATTAGCTCTATTTTTTTTATCGATTTTTATACTTTCTTATTTAATAATTTTTGTACCTAAATTTGCATACATTAAAAATAGATTACTTTCTTTTTTTGATAAAGAATTAGGAACTCATAATTTTCAATCAGATAAAGCAATAGATTCGATTATCAGTGGTGGTTTTTTTGGAAAAGGCATTGGCGAGGGAACATTGAAAAATAGAGTACCAGAAGCACATACTGACTACATTATTTCAGTAATTTCTGAGGAGTTTGGAATTATTGCCATAATTTTAATATTATTATTATTTTTAATATTTATTTATACAGTGTTTAAAAAAATTTATTTTGAGAGTGAGGAAAGAATAAAATTGATTTTAGCAGGATGTATAAGTTTAATTTTAATGCAAACAATAATACATATTGGAGTTAATATAAGGTTGTTACCCACCACAGGAATGACACTTCCCTATATTAGTTATGGTGGCTCATCTATAATAAGTGTCTCAATTTTATCAGGAATAATTCTCAATCTAACAAAAAGAAAAATTTATTAATGAAAAAAAAAATTTTAATATCTACTGGTGGTTCCGGAGGTCATATTATTCCTGCTCTAATTTTATTTAAACATTTATCAAATGAATTTGAAGTAATTATTTCATCAGATCTTAGAGGTTTAAAATATATTGATAGTGACTATCCTAGAATTAAAATAATTAATACTCCTAAATTAAATAAGATTTATCTGCTACCAATAAATTTTTTTATAGTTTGCTTTTTAACCATTAAGTCAATTTTTTTATTGAGAAGAGAAAAAGTTGAAAAATTAATTTCAACTGGTGGGTATATGTCTTTACCACTTTGTTTATCGGCAAAATTATTAGGTTTAGATATCTATCTATTAGAACCAAATTTTGTTTTAGGAAGAGCTAATAAGCTTTTTTTAAGTTTGAGTAAAAAAATATTTTGTTATTCAAATGAAATAAAAAATTTTCCTCATAATTTGAAGAATAAAATTGCCATTATTAAGCCACTGGTAAGAAAGGAATTTTATCAAAAAGATTTGAATTTATTAAAAAATAAAAAATTTAACTTATTGATTGTTGGAGGGAGTCAAGGTGCAAATATTTTCAATGATTATTTTAAAGAGGCAATAATCAAAATTTCAAAAAAAATTGAAATAAAGATATTTCATCAAACAAATTCAAAAAATATTGATAATTTAAAAAATTTTTATTCAGAAAATAAAATCGAAAATTTTATTTTTAACTTTGAGAATAAATTTGTTAATATTTTACATCAATCTGATCTATGCATTACTAGAGCCGGTGCATCTACATTATCAGAGTTATCAGTTTCAAATATTCCATTTTTGGCTATTCCATTACCTTCAGCAAAAGATAATCATCAGTTTGAAAATGCTAGTTTTTATGAAAAACAAGATTGTTGTTGGATTTTAAATCAAAGTTCTATTAATGATCAAATTGAAGATGTTTTATTTAAAATAATAGAGAATAAAAATGATTATAAAAAAAAGAGAGAAAATTTGAAAAATTTAAACTATGAAAATACTTGGATTAATGTAAATCAAAAAATATTAAAGGTTATTAATGAGAATTGAACTAGCAAAAAATGAAATAATTCACTTTATCGGAATCGGAGGTATTGGAATGAGTGGTCTTTCATTAGTTATGAAAGGAAAAGGGTTTAAAGTTCAAGGAAGTGATATTTCTTCTAATAAAAATATCGATAGATTAAAAAAAGATAAAATAAAAATTTTTATTGGCCACAAAAAACAAAATCTTAAAAAAGCAACAATCATAGTAGTTTCATCGGCAATTAAAAAAGATAATCCAGAACTACTAGAAGCAAAAAAAAAGGGATTACCAATTGTAAAAAGAGGCAAAATGTTAGCTCACATAGTCTCTTTAATGAAAAATATTGTCGTAGTTGGTTCGCATGGCAAGACAACAACAACATCTTTAATAGCCGCAATTTTTCAGAAAACAAATTTGGATCCAACAATAATTAATGGAGGTGTTATAAATTCCATGAAAAGCTCAGCTAAGTTAGGAAAAAGTGATTGGTCAATTCTTGAAGCTGATGAGTCTGATGGCAGCTTTATACATATTCCGCCAACATATTCAGTTATTACCAATATAGATAGAGAGCATATGGATTATTATAAAACAATAAATGATTTAAAAAATTATTTTTCAAAATTTATAGAAAAGGTTCCTTCTTTTGGAAAATCTTTTGTTTGTATAGATGATAAAATTAACTGTGAAATTTTAAAAAATTTAAAAAGTCAAAATATCTACACTTATGGAGCAAATTTTAAATCAAATTTTTTATTAAAGAATATTAAACAAAATAAAGAACACACAGAGTTTGATTTGCAAATAAATCTTCCAAATAAAAAACGTAAAAGTATAAAAAATTTAAAGATTCCATTACTTGGCATTCATAATGTTAGAAATGCTGTTGCCGCTTCAGCGGTAGCAATAACTGTTGGAATTTCAAACAAAAATATTAAAGATGGATTATTAAATTTTAAAGGAGTGCAGAGACGATTTAATAAAATTTTTACTTACAATAAAATAGATTTTTATGATGATTATGCTCATCATCCAACAGAAATTAAGTTTGTTTTAGAAGGAGTCAGCAAGGTTTATAAAAATTATGAAAAAGTTTGTATATTTCAACCACATAGAATTACACGTCTAAAAGATTTAAGAAAAGATTTTTCATTTTCGTTTACAAATGCAGATATAGTTGTGTTGTGTCCAATCTATACTGCAGGAGAAAAAATTAAATTAGGATTTAATTATCTTAATTTTGCAAAAGAAATAATAAAAAACTCAAAAGTAAAATTATTTTTGGTTAAAAATGAATTTCAATTAGCTAAATTTTTAAAAAACAATATGTATGGAAGAAAAATTGTAGTTGGGATGGGTGCTGGCACTATTTCAAATTGGATGCGAAACCTTCCAAATTTAATTTAATGCAAATAGATAATTTAAAAGAATCTTTAAAAGAATTTGGAGATAATGTTAAATTTGAAAGTGATTTAAAAAAAAAAAATTGGTTTAATATTGGGGGTAAAGCTAAAGTTTTTTATAAGGCAGAGAGCCTAATTGATCTTGTAAATTTTTTAAAAAAATTGAATAACAAGGAAAGAATATTTATTTTAGGTGCTGGTTCTAATACGTTAATAACAGACAATATCTTTGATGGTGTTGTTATAAAATTAGGTAAAAGTTTTAGCAATATTTCCTTAGGTAAAGATATTATAATAGCAGGAAGTGCAACTTTAGATAAAACTTTGTCAGAATTTGCAGCAGAATATAGTTTGACTGGATTTGAATTTTTATCATGTATTCCTGGAACTATTGGAGGAGGAATAAGAATGAATGCAGGATGTTTTGGAAGTGAATTTAGAGATTTATTAATTTCTATCCAGGTAATTGATAAACTAGGTAATATAACGACTATGCCAGCTAAAGATATAAAATTTGAATATAGAAAATGCAATTTACCAGATGATATAATTTTTTTGAGCGCCTCGTTTAAAGCAATTAAAGGTCAAATGAAAGAAATTAAAAATAAGATTAAAAAATTAAAAAAAGAGAAGGAAAAAAATCAACCAACTAAAATCAAAACGAGCGGTAGTACTTTTAAAAATCCAATATCTCAAACGAAAAAAAAGGTATGGGAACTTATTAAAGACTCAGTTCCATTAGATCAAAGCTTTGGTGATGCTTGTATTTCTGAAAAGCATTGTAATTTTTTTGTAAATAAAGGGAATGCTTCATTTAATGATATGAAAAAACTTATAAACTATGTATCAGAAAAAGTTATGAAAAAAACAGGTATAATTTTAGAAAAAGAAATAAAAATATTGGAATAATTTGAAAAAAAAAATTTTAATAATTTGTGGTGGGATATCGAAAGAAAGAAAAATTAGTCTTGATACTGGTAAACAAGTAGCAAAAGAACTTATTAAAAATGGATATTCAATTAAAATTACTGAACCTGATTTTAATTTGAACAAACAAATACAATTGTTTAAACCAAATATTATCTTTAATGCTTTACACGGACAGTTTGGAGAGGATGGTTATATTCAAACAATACTTGAAACAACTGGTATTCCGTATACTCACTCAGGAGTAATTGCATCTGCTATTGCAATGAATAAAGAAATTTCAAAAAAAATTTTTATTAAAAATAAAATCTTAACACCTAAGTATTTTTTATACTCACCAAATGAGTCAAAAAGAAAATTGATAGAATTAATAAAAAAAAAATTAAGTTTCCCGGTTGTAGTTAAGCCAATAAATGAAGGTTCAAGTGTAAATGTATATATATGCACAAAACTTAATATATCTAAGAAATTAAATAAGTTAAAAGATTATAAGAAAGTAATTGTAGAAGAATTTATTCCAGGAAGAGAAATTCAAGCTGCAATAATTGGATCAAGAAAACTTGGAGCAATTGAGTTAAAACCAAAAAGAAAGTTTTATGATTACCAAGCTAAATATAATCCGAAAGCTAAAACTGAACATATAATTCCAGTAGAATTATCAAAGAAAAATTATAATACTATTATGAAAATTGCATATAAAACTCACAAACTTTTAGGCTGCCGAGGTGTTACAAGATCAGATTTCAAATTTTTTAATGGAAAATTTTATCTCTTAGAGATCAATACCCAACCTGGCATGACAAAGCTTTCCTTGGTGCCTGAGATTGCAAATCATAAAGGTATCAACTTTATTAAACTTATAGAACTTATTTTAAATGATGCCACAACAAATAAGTAAAAAAATTTTTATTTATTTATTGTTACTATTATTTTTAGGTACATTAAATAACAAAAATTTTAATTATTCAAAATTTTTAAAAATTAATGACATTAACGTCTTAGGTTTAGATAATCTAGAAAATAAAAAAATTTTAGAAAAATTGAAATTTTTAAAAGATCGTAATATATTTTTTATCGATAAGAGAGAAATTTTTAAATTGATGGATTCAAATAATATAATTGAAAAATATTATATTTATAAAAAATATCCATCAACAATTAAAATGTATATTGTGAAAACAAACTTTTTAGCAATTACGAATAAGAATGGAAAAAATTACTATTTCGGATCTAATGGTAAGTTTATTGAGGTGATAAATAATGATAGAGAATTACCTTTTATTTATGGAAAATTTAAAAATTTAGATTTTTTTGAATTAAAAAGAATATTAGACTCTTCTAACTTTCATTTTAAAAATATTGAAAATTTATTTTATTTCCCATCTGGACGGTGGGATATTGAGACAAAATCAGGTATTTTAATCAAACTACCAAAAGAAAAAATTAAAGAAGCTATCGAATTAATTATTAATATTCAGAATGATGATAAATTTAAAAATATTAAAACTATAGATTTAAGACAAAACAATTTGATAGTTGTAAATGAATAAAGAATTAAATTTTGAAACATATCTTTTAATTACTTCAAAAAAATTTTTATTATCTGTAAAAGAAATACAAAGCTCTAAAAATATTTATCAACAAGAGGAAATTTTTGTAAATGACGTTAATTTATCTGAATTAAGTAAACTTGATAAATTTTTAAGTGAGAATATTTATAAGGCTGAAAAGAAGTTGAATAAATTTATTAAAGATATTTATTTGATAATAGATTCAAATGAATTTTTTTTTTTAGATTTATCTATAAAAAAAAATAATAATGGAGAAGTATTATCAACAAATAATTTGAAACATTTATTAAATGAAGCAAGAGATCAATGTAGAAATACTTTAAAATATAAAAAAATAATTCATGTAATCATTGATAATTATCTTGTAGATAATAAGAAATTTAGTTTTATGCCTCAAAATCTAAAATGTAATTTTTTTTCAATAGATATAAGCTTTATTTGTCTATCAAATAACTCCTTAAAACCTTTTGAAAAAATAATAAATAAATATCAAATTTCTGTAAATCGTATAATTAGCTTAAAGTATATTCAAACAATGTTTAAAGATAAAAATTTAGATACAATAAAAATGGCTAAGAATATAATTAATGGTTACAACCAAAATGAGGTGGCGTTAGTTGCCAAAAAGTCAACAAAAAAGGGTTTTTTTGAAAAGTTTTTTCATTTTTTTAATTAATTTGTATTTTACAGTAATATTTGTTGTTTTTGATTTTTAAATATTGAAGCTTAAATTTAGATATGTCGTATTTAAATCAAAAAACTATTAAATCACCAATTAATTTTTTTGGTATAGGTTTACACAGTGGCGAAGAGGCAAATGTTCGCTTAAAACCTGCTCAACCAAATACCGGGATAATTTTCAAAAGAATTGATTTAAAATCTAACAATGTTGTTTATCCAAATTTTAACAATGTTTCAAATACCTCATTAAATACAACAATAGCTAATGAGTTTGGTGTTAAAGTATCTACTATAGAGCACTTAATGGGAGCATTATTCGGACTAGGAATTGACAATGCGATTGTAGAGATCGACAATGAAGAAGTACCGATACTTGATGGATCAGCAAAAATTTTTGTGAAAAAAATTTTTGAGGTAGGCATTGAAACTAGCGAGATACCTATAAAAATAGTCGAAATAAAAAAAAAAGTTGAATTTAAAGATGGTCCTAGATTTATTTCTATAGAACCATCTAAGCTTAGTTTAAATATAGATTTTGAGCTAAAATATAAAAATACAGTTATTGGCAATCAAAGAAATAAGATCAAAGTTTACGAAGATGATTTGCAAGATATATTTTCCTCAAGAACATTTTGCTTGTTTGAAGATATTGAACAAATAAAGAAAATGGGATTAGCTAAAGGTGGTAGTTTAGAAAATGCAATAGTAGTTAAAGATGAAGAGATATTGAATAAAGATGGCTTAAGAAATGAAAAAGAATTTGTAAATCATAAAATGTTAGATTGTATTGGAGATTTATATACATGTGGCTACAGAATGTTGGCTGACGTCAAATGCTCACAAGGTGGTCATTATTTGACTAATGAATTACTTAGAAAAGTATTTAATAATCAAGAAAATTTTACACTTCTAGAGATAAAAGAAAAAGCTCTACCTCAAAGATATTTTCAGAGAAATTTGCTTAAATCAATAGCATAAAATTTTTTTTTAATTAATAATACAATATATGAAATTTATTTTGTTATTGTTATTATCATTTTCAATAATTTTTCTAACATCCTGCAATAATAAAAAAGAAGAAAAAATTGTTTTAGAGAGTAAAGATTTAGAATTACAAATGATCGAGGCTTACAGAGAGGGGTTGAAAGCCTTAGAGGAAGGTGACGTTCTTTTTGCAGCAAAAAATTTTAATGTAGTAGAAAATATATACCCACAATCAATTTGGGCTCCAAGATCGATACTAATGGCAGCGTATGCGTTTTATTCTCAGGATTATTATGGAGATGCAATTTCTGAGCTTGATAGATTCATTAAAAATTACCCTGAAAATGAAAATAGTTCTTATGCATATTTTTTATTAGCTACTTGTTATTATGAGTTGATTGTTGATGAAAAGAAAGACCTTTCTTCAATTGTCAAATCAAAAGAATATTATAATTATTTAATTAAAAATTATCCAAACACTGATTTTGCTATTGATGCAAAATTTAAATTACTTCTTATTAATAATATTTTAGCTTCTAAAGAAGTTTATTTAGGAAAATACTATTTAACAAAAAAAAAATGGATACCAGCGCTTAATAGATTTAAAAATGTTGTAAATGATTTTTCAGAGACTGAATATGTTGAGGAAGCAATCCATAGGTTAGTGGAAATTAACTACATATTAGGATTAGAGAACGAGGCAAAAAAATATGCGATTTTATTAGGTTATAATTATCAAAGCAGCGAATGGTATAAGGAATCTTACAGAGTTTTTAATAAAAAGTATGAAGATCCAAGAGATAAAATAAAAAAAGAAAAAGGAAGTTTAATAATAAGAAAATTTAAAGAACTTTTTAATTAATATGGAATATGACAAAATTAAAAATGATTATTTAATTAAAATAAAAAAAATTAATAAATTTAATAAGAGTTATTTTGATAATAATTATTCTTTAATTTCTGATGAAGAATATGATTTATTAAAAAAAGATATATTACAATTAGAAAAAAAATATGATTTTTTGAGACATAAAGACTCCCCCTCAAAAATAGTTGGTTTCAAACCATCTAAAAACTTTAATAAAGTCAAACATAAGGTGCCAATGCTTTCTTTAGCTAATGCATTTTCAGAAGAAGATTTAATTAATTTTGAAAAAAAAATAATTAATTTTTTAGATAAAAAAAAAAATTTTAATATTGAGTATAGTGCTGAGCCTAAAATTGATGGAATTTCTGCATCATTAGTTTATAAAAAAGGAAAATTTGTTATTGGATTATCCAGGGGAGATGGAAAAGAAGGTGAAGATATTACTGCCAATTTAAAAACCATAGAGGATATACCACAAATCATTTCCTCAACAGATTTTCCTGATGAAATTGATATAAGAGGAGAGGTATTTATTAATCATAAAGATTTTAAGAAATTAGCAGGTAA